>Ga0081455_10002980_pt1 | contig 19766 bp, 23 predicted proteins | sample TabmetS3T2R1_FD_70207 | JGI IMG/M metagenome (GOLD analysis project Ga0081455, IMG submission 70207) | Tabebuia heterophylla rhizosphere microbial communities from the University of Puerto Rico - S3T2R1 | ecosystem: Host-associated > Plants > Roots > Rhizosphere ... | reverse complement strand
GACCGCGACGGCCGGCCGCGACATCGCCGCGATGACCGCGACCACCATCGTCTCGAGCACGATCAGGGTCGGCTGCACGGGATCCAGGCGCAGCTGCGGGGCGAGCAGCACGCCGGCCAGCCCGGCCAGGAAGGCGCCGAACGACGAGGCGATGGCCGACAGCTCGTCGGTGTCCACGCCGCTCAGCTCGGCCAGCTCGCGACCGTTGACGACGGCGCGCATCGCCGTGCCGATTCGGGTGCCGTGCATTACGGCCAGGGTCAGCGCGGTGGCGAGGACGACGGCCCCGACGTCGTACACGACGTTGGAGCCGATGCGGATCCCGCCGCCGAGGCTGACCGACCGGGTCGGGAACAGCTGCGGGGGATCGGTGCGCGCGCCGCTGCCCCAGACCAGGTACGCCACGCCGACGCACAGCACCAGGACGCCCAAGCCGGCGACCAGCCGTTCGGCCTCGGATGCCCCGCGCCGCTGCAGCTGGCGGAACACCAGCGCGTCGAGCACCCAGCCGATCGCCGGCGCGACCACGAACACGTCGAGCACCACCGACGGCCACAGCGGCCAGTGCCACTGCGTCACCATCTGCCAGAGCAGGAACGCGACCAGCATGGCGATGGAGCCGAAGCCGAGGTTGAACACGCCGGTCAGCCGGTAGGTCGCGATCAGGCCGATGCCGATCAGCGCCGCGACGCAGCCGATCGCCAGCCCGGCGAACGCGAGGTTGGCGGCGAGCAAGGCTCAGGTGCCCAGCGCCGGGGGCTCGCACACCGGGCACGGTTCGAGGTTGCGCTCGCGCACCTGCGCCGCGGTGGCCCGGGTTCCGTAGCGGGCCAGCGAGCAGCCCGTCCGGTGGTAGGTGCTGCCGCGCGGGGTGACCCACAGCGAGTCGTCGGGCGACGGGGCCGGCCCGGCTGGTGGCTCCGGCACCGGTTCGAGCAGCGCGGCGTGCAGGTCGGCCAGCAGCTGGCGCTCGCGCTCGCCCCGCTGGCCACGGACCGCGGTGAGCAGGCCGGCGATAAGCAGCGCCGCCCCGGGGATCGTCGCCGACGCCAGGTAGGGCAATTGCTTGGCCACCACCGATTCGCCGGAGATGCCGTACCAGCCGACCACCAGCAGCACGACGCCGACGGCCGCGATCAGCCAGCCCAGCGACACGCCGGCGAGCTGTCGCGCCAGGCGGTTGACGGTCTCGCGCATCGCCACCTCGTCGCACCAGCGGGCGACACCGTCGGCCGGCCACCGAGCATCGCCGCGATGTCCTGTGTATAACCGGGTTGACTATTGCATGAGCTTGTCCGACGCGCCGGGCAGGGCGCGCGGGCGACGGCGGAAGGAGCGCCCGATGCGCGGATTCACGATTGCGCTGGCGATAGTCGGCGGTCTGATCCTGGCCGCGTGCAGCAGCAGCGGCGGCGGCAACAACTCGAACACGTCGGCGAGCGCGCCGGCCACCTCGTCGGCGTCGACGAGCCCGTCGGCGTCGCTGGACCGCACGGCGGCTGCGGCGCAGATCAAGAAGAACTGGGAGGCGTTCTTCTCCAAGGACACGCCGCTGGACCAGAAGCTCGCCTACCTCGAGAACGGCGACACGATGCGGGCCGTGGTGCAGCAGTTCGGCGCCGACCCGCGTACCGGGCAGGCATCGGCCAAGGTCACCGGGGTGTTCGTGTCCAGCGCGACGGCGGCGACCGTCAACTACCAGGTGCTGCTCAACGGCAAGGTGGCCCTGCCGAACGCGGTCGGCACGGCGGTGTTCGAGAACGGCGTGTGGAAGGTCAGCGACAGCACGATGTGCGGGCTGTTCGGGCTCATGGGCGGAGCAAAGATCCCGGGCTGCTGAGCTGGCGCCGCGGCCGGCCACCGATCTGCGTCACCGCCTGGGCGGCGTAGGTGTGGGCCAGCCGGGTCGCGAGCAGCGGCGCGATGCCGCCGACGCGGGCGGCCAGGAAGCCGGCCGCGAACGCGTCACCCGCGCCGGTGCTGTCGACCACCTTCAGCGGCGTCGTCGGCACCGAGCTGGCCTGCCCGTCCTCGGCCCACAGCGCGCCGTCGCGGCCCAGCTTCACCACCACCTGGCCGCAGTGGAACGACAGCGCCCGCGCCGCGTCGGTGGTGCTGATGTGCCCGCTGAGCACCTGGGCCTCGTCGGCGTTGGCGAACAGCGGCGTGGGCCGCCCGATCCAGGACAGGAACTGGCTGGACCCGACCGAGCGGATCAGCGCTGACGACGCGGCGTCGACCGACGTGGTGAGACCGCGCTCACGGGCCAGCGACAGCGCGGCCAGCGCCGCCGGGCGGACCGAGCTGCTGAACAGGGCGTACCCGGACACGTGCAGGTGCGACCCTCTGACGAACAGCTGGGTGGGCAGGTCGATCGACTGCAGCGAGGCGTTGGCGCCGGTGTCGGGAACCATCGTCCGCTCGCCGGTGTCGCTGACCAGCACGACGCAGGCCCCGGTCGGGCGGTAGCGGTCGACGGTCACGGAGAGCTGGACGCCGGCGTCGCGCAGCAGCTGCTGGGCCACCCGGCCGCGCTCGTCGTCGCCCACCCGCCCGACGATCACCGACGGCACTCCGGCGGCGGCCAGCCAGCAGGCAGTGTTCGCCGCCGAGCCGCCGCCGAGGAACGAAACGCTGGTCGGGGTGTCCGAACCGACCGCGAGCGGATTGGCCAGGCGCGCGACGATGTCGGTCATGATGTCGCCGATGCAGATCACCCGGGTCATAGCGCCGCGCTGATCTCGCCGGCGATCTGGACCGCGATCTGCGCCGCCAGCCGGGCATTTGCCCGCACCAGCGCGACGTTGGCCGCGAGCGAGGCGCCGTGGGTCTCGCGGTGGAAGTGGTCGAGCAGGAACGGCGTGACGTCCTTGCCGTGGATATGGGCCGCGTCGGCCGCCGCGAGCGCCGAGGCGAGCACCCGCCGGTGCAGGTCGGGATCGAGCTGGTCGACGGCCGCGATCGGGTTGGCCAGCACCAGGCCGTAGCCATCGGTGCCGAGCTCGCACCGGGCGCGCACGACGGCGGCCGCCTCGCCCGGCGAGTCGACCCGCCAGTCGAGCGGATGCCCCGAGTCGGCCAGGTAGAAGCCGGGGAAGCGGTCGGTGCGGTAGCCGAGCACGCCGACGTTCAACGTCTCGAGACGCTCGAGGGTCGCCGGGACGTCCAGGATCGACTTGACGCCCGAGCACACGACGAGGATCGGCGTGCGGGACAAGGTGTACAGGTCGGCCGATTCGTCCCACGAGTCGCGGGCCTGCCGATGCACGCCGCCGAGGCCGCCCGTCGCGAACACCGCGATGCCGGCCCGGGCGGCCAGGTGCGCGGTCGAGGCCACCGTCGTCGCGGCCGAGCCGCGCTTGGCGACGATCGTGGCCAGGTCGCGCAGGCTGGCCTTGACGACCCCCTCGTCGGTCGCGATCCGGGTCAGGGCCTCGTCGTCGAGCCCGACATGTGGCACGCCGGCGACGACTGCGACGGTGGCCGGCACCGCCCCGGAAGCGCGCACGTCGGCCTCGAGGTCGCGCGCCACCTGCAGGTTCTGCGGTCGGGGCAGGCCGTGGCTGATGATCGTGCTCTCCAGCGCGACGACGGCCCGGCCCGAGGACAGGGCGTCGGCGACCTCTGGATGAATCCGCACATAGGCATTCTGCGTGAGCACTCTGTGCAGTGGGTCACCCCCTGCGCAGTAGACCAATCACGCCCGTGCTCAGCGCCGCGACGAGGAACGAGAGCAGCGAGGCGCTCATCCAGGTCTGCGGGGTGAAGTGCAGCCACGACTGCACGTGCCCCCACCACCGCGTCCACCAGGACAGCGAGCCCGGGTTGACCAGCTGGTAGGCGACGAAGCCGAGCGCCCAGGGCACGAGAGTGGCCCACCGGGCCGGCGTCTGCTCGCCCAGGTCCCAGCGGCCGCGACGGATCACGAAGTAGTCGACGACCAGCACGCCGAGCAGCGGCACGAAGATCGAGCCGATCAGCAACAGGAAGTTCTCGTAGTCGTCGATGTTCAGGGCGAGCGCGCACACGGTGGCGACGGCGCCGACGCCGAGGGCGAGCACCCGCCGGTCCCACCCCGGACGGAAGTTCTGGATGGACACCGCCGTCGAGTAGGTGTCGGCGAAGGACTGGTCGAGCTCGCGCACGGCCAGGATGCCGAACGCGAGGGTGCCCAGCGGGATCGCCATGAACGAGCCGAAGATCTGGTCGGGGTCGCTGCGCGCAACGGTGACCAGGGCGACCAGGCCCAGCGCGTAGCAGGCGATCTGGGTGATCGAGTAGCCGAGGAACGTGCCGGCGAAGGCGGCGCGCGGCGAGCGGGCGTGCCGCGAGTAGTCCGCCACCAGCGGTACCCACGACACGGACACGCCGATCACGGTGTCGACGGCGATCCAGAACCCGTTCCACGAACCGTGCCCGAAGGCGGGCAGCGGGTGCCGGGCCAGCTGCACGAACAGGTACACCAGCGAGATCAGCACGGCGATCGTCACGTACTTGCGCAGCACCCGGATCCAGCCGAGCGGGCGCAGGGCCAGCACGGTGGTGATGACGCCGCCACCCAAGATGTAGCCCCACCGCGGGACGTCGCCGCCGACCTGGTGCAGCGCCGTGCCGATCGTGACCAGCTCGAACGTGGTCCAGCCGATCAGCTGTACGACATTGAGCAGCGTCGGCAGATAGGACGGCCGGGTGCCGAACAGGCCGCGCAGCAACACCATCGACGGCGCTCCGGTGACCGCGCCCGGGTGGCCGGCCGCCGCCACGCCCAGCGTGCCGAGAACGGTGCCGACGAGCAGCGCCGTGGCCGCGGCGGCCAGCGACATCGGCGTGCTCACCGGCACGAGGACGAAGACGGCGCCGGTGAACCCGAGCAGGCTCACCCCGAGGTTGCCCCACAGGGCGGAGACGTCGACCGCGCGCAACGTGCGGGGCACCGGATCGGCCAGCGTCGCGCCGACCTCGGTGGCGGTGGCTGGGCGTTCGGCAACAGTGGTCATGTCGCTCCCTTCGCCGGCATTACCCGGAGCAGGTTCGGCGGTCGGCGCCGCTGGTGTGGCGCCCTCTCAGCCCGGCTCAGGCCCGAGCTCCCGCGGTTGGGTGGGACTTACAGGACGGCCATGCCCTCGGTCGGTGAGGAGGCCTGGGCGTGGTGGCGCTTGGGGATGCGTCCGGCCCGATAGGCCAGCCGCCCGGCGTTGACGGCGGCGGCCATCGCGGCGGCCATGGTCGCCGGCTGCTGGGCGCGGGTGACCGAGCTCGCGAGCAGGACGCCGTCGCAGCCGAGTTCCATGGCCAGCGCGGCGTCCGAGGCGGTGCCGACGCCGGCGTCGAGGATCACCGGCACCCGTGCCTCGGCCACGATCAACTCGATGTTGTGCGGGTTGCAGATGCCGAGGCCGGTGCCGATCGGCGAGCCCAATGGCATCACCGCGGCGCAACCGGCCTGCTGCAGCCGGCGGGCCAGCACCGGGTCGTCATTCGTGTACGGCAGCACCGTGAACCCTTGCGCGACAAGGGTTTCTGCCGCTTCGAGCAGCTCGACGGCGTCGGGCAGCAGGGTGTGCTCGTCGGCCACCACCTCGAGCTTGATCCAGTCGGTCTCCAGGGCCTCGCGGGCCAGCTGGGCCGTGCGCACCGCCTCCTGCGCGGTGCGGCACCCGGCCGTGTTGGGCAGCAGGCGCACGCCGCGGCGGCCCAGCACGTCGACGATCGAGCCGGTGGTGCCGGGGGAGACGCGCCGCATCGCCACGGTGCACATCGCCGTGCCCGACGCGCCGACGACCTCGTCGACGACCTGCATGCTCGGGGCGCCGCCCGTGCCCATGATCAGCCGCGAGCTCAGCTCGACGTCGGCGACAACGAACGGATCATCAGCCATGGTCAGCCTCCTTGGACGGCGGTGAGCAGCTCGACGGCCTGCCCGTCGGTGAGCGCGAAGGTGCCCCAGCCGGCCCGTGGCACGACCTCGCCGTCGACGGCGGCGGCGACGCCCTGGGTGCTGGCCAGCTCGGCGTCGAGCAGCTGCGCGAGCGTCGACCCGTCGGTCAGCTCGCGGGCCTCGCCGTTGATCGTGAGGTTCATGGACGGGCTCCCTCGGGGGCGAATCGGGACGGCGTGAACGGCGCGAGCGCGTCGGGCAGGGCGCCACCGGCGATCAGCTCGGCGACGCCGTCGGCGGTGACGGGCGCGAGCAGGATGCCGTTGCGGTAGTGACCGGTGGCGACGATCAGGCCGTCGATCGCGGTCGGGCCGATCAGCGGCGCGTTGTCCGGCGAACCCGGGCGCAGACTGGTGCTGACCTCGTCGAAGATCGCCTCGCCCAGCACCGGGACCAGCGCCTGGGCGTCGCGCAGCAGCTCGTAGACCGCGCCGGCGCGTGGCGTGACGTCGAAGCCGGCGTCCTCGCTGGACGCCCCGACGACGATCTCGCCGCTGGCCCGGGGGATCAGGTAGACGGGCGAGCCGCGGACCACGCCGCGGACGACGCGTTGCAGGGGCGGGCCGTCGGGCAGGTGCAGCCGCAGGGTCTGGCCCTTGACCGGGTGGACCGGGACGGCCTCGGCCGGCACGCCCGCGATCTGGCCCGACCAGGCCCCGGCGGCCACCACGACGGTGCCGGCATCGAACGGCTCGCCGGTCTCGAGCGTGACGCCGCGGACCCGGTTGCTCTCGACGACCACGGACGCGACGCGCTGGCGCACGAGCTGCCCGCCGGCCCGCTCGACGGCGGTCAGCAGCGCGTCGCGCAGCCGCCGGGGGTCGACCTGGCCGTCGGCGGCGGCGAGCAGGCCGCCGGGCAGGCCGCTGGCCAGCGCCGGCTCGAGTTGGCGCAGCTCTCGCCCGGTCAGCAGCTCGGTGGACAGCCCGAGCGAGCGGCCGAACTCCTGCAGGTCGCGCAGGCCGGCCAGGTCGGCGGTGTCCCAGGCCGACACGATCGTGCCGTCGCGCCGGTAACCGACCGTGGTACCGGTCGTGTCCTCCAGCTCGGCGACGAAGTCGGGGTAGCGACGCGCGGAGTCCAGGCCGAGCACCAGCAGGGGCTGCTCGCCGTAGTGCAGCTCGGTGGACGGGGTGAGCATGCCGGCCGCGGTCCACGTCGCCGCGGTGCCCGGAGTCGGGTCGACGACGGCCGCCCGAACGCCGCGCTGGGCGCACCGCCAGGCGATGCACAGGCCGACTACGCCACCGCCGACGATGATCGCGTCGCTTGACATACGGCCCCTCTCGATACCGAACAGGGCTGGGGCCGAGACTCCCTTCGCCGGCATTACCCGGATCAGGTCGAACGGTCGGCGGCTCCCAGCCAGCCCTCTCAGCCCGGTTTACCGGGCTCCCGTGCAGAACCGACCATACGCCAAGCTGACCCGGTCGGTACCGTCGCGAGTCGTGCGAATCACGAAGTTCGGTCACGCCTGCGTGCGACTCGAGTCCGACGGCCGGGTGCTGGTGATCGATCCGGGCAGCTGGAGCGATCCGGCGGCGTTGGACGGTGCCGACGCCGTGCTGCTCACCCACGAGCACGACGACCACGTCGACGCCTCGGTGCTGGCCGGGCTGGACGTGCCCGTGTTCGCGCCGGTGGACGCCGACCTGACCGGACTGCCTCCGGGGCAGGTCACCCGGGTGCGGGCGGGCGAGGTATTTGCGGCGGCCGGCTCGCCGGTGCGGGCGGTCGGGGGCAGGCACGCGCTCATCGTCGACGGCCGGCCCGACTGTCCGAACCTCGGCTACGTCGTGGACGGCGAGGCCTACCACCCGGGCGATGCCGTGCACGTGCCGGACGTACCGGTGCGGACGCTGTTCGTGCCGATGCAGGGATCGTGGCTGAAGACCGACGAGGCCATCCGGTTCGTGAACGCGATCGCGCCCGAGCGCGCATTCGGGATCCACGACGGCCAGCTCAACGAGCGCGGGCTCGACTCCGTCAACGGCTGGCTGGACGAGCAGACCACGGCGAGCTACCGGTACCTGCGGCCGGGCGAGTCGGCCTGACCATTCCGCGCTCTGCCGCCGCGCGAGTCGGCCTGAGCCGGCGGATCGGTAACGTCGCTGTCGTGATCGACCCTCGCCCGACCCTGGCCGACGCCCGGCTCTACCTCTGCACCGACTCGCGCGCCAACCATGGCGACTTGGCCGAGTTCCTCGACGCCGTGCTCGGCGCCGGGGTGGACATCGTCCAGCTGCGCGAGAAGGGCCTGGAGGCCCGCGACGAGCTGCGCCTGCTCGAGACGTTCGCGGGCGCCGCCCAGCGACACGGCAAGCTGTTCGCCGTCAACGACCGGGCCGACATCGCCCTGGCCGCCGGCGCGCCGATGCTGCACCTGGGTCAGGACGACCTGCCGGTCGAGCTGGCTCGGCGCATCATCGGCGACACCCCGATCATCGGCCGGTCGACGCACGACCCCGTCCAGGCCAGCGCCGCGGACCGCGAGCCCGGCGTCGACTACTTCTGCGCCGGGCCGACCTGGACGACGCCGACCAAGCCGGGGCGTCCGGCCGCCGGGCTGTCGCTGATCGAGCACGCCGCCCGGATCGCCACCCGGCCGTGGTTCGGCATCGGCGGCATCGAGTCGCTGGACCGCCTCGACGACGTCATCGCCCGGGGTGCGCGCCGGGTGGTCGTCGTCCGGGCGATCACCGAGGCCGATGACCCGGGCGCCGCGGCGTGGGCGATCGCCGAGCGGCTACGGCAGGTCGCGGATGCGCCAGAAGTGGCCGACCGGACCTAGCCCGGCGCCGAGCGGGAACGAGTGCTCGACCGCCCCGCTGATGAACTGCTTGCCGAACCGCACCGCCTCCTCGACGGGCAGCCCGCGGGCCAGGCCGGAGCAGATCGCCGCGGCCAGCGTGTCGCCCGAGCCGTGCGTGTGCCGGGTTTCGAAGCGCGGCGCGGCCAGCTCGACGAACGACGTCCCGTCGTAGAGCAGGTCCACGGCGTCGCCACTGGGCAGGTGCCCGCCCTTGACCAGCACCCAGTGCGCGCCCAGGTCGTGCATCGCCGTCGCGGCGTCGCGCATGCCGGCCGGGTCGCGCACCTCGATGCCGGTGAGCAGCTTGACCTCGCCCAGGTTGGGGGTGACCACCGTGGCCAGCGGGATGATCCGCTCGCGCAGTGCCTGCAGGGCGTCCGGGCGCAGCAGCGGGTCGCCGTGCTGCGAAGCGGCCACCGGGTCGACCACGAACGGCGTGATGGACAGCCGCTCGACCGTGTCGGCGACGGCCTCGATGATCGCTGCGGAAGCGAGCATGCCGGTCTTGGCCGCGCCGACGCCGATGTCCGTGGCGACCGCCTCGATCTGCTCGGCCACCGCGTCGGGCGGCAGCTCGTAGAAGCCGCTGACGCCCAGCGAGTTCTGCACGGTCACCGCGGTGATCGCCGACATGCCGTGCACGTGGCAGGCGAGGAACGTCTTCAGGTCGGCCTGGATGCCGGCGCCGCCGCCGGAGTCCGAGCCGGCAATGGTCAAAGCAGTGGGAGTCATCGGGATGGAATCATCGCAGGCGTGACACGCGACGGGTGGACCGGACAGTTGTGGGACGAGGCAGCCGACACCTACGCGGCGATCCTCGAACATCCGTTCCTGACCGGGCTGATCGACGGCAGCCTCGACCCGGACGCGTTCGCCCATTACGTCGCCCAGGACGCGCACTACCTGAACGACTTCGCGCGGGCGCTGACCGTCGTGGGCAGCAAGGCGCCGACGCACGCCGGCGTCGCGATGTTCGCCCGGCACGCCGCGGGCACCGTCGAGGTCGAGCTGGCCCTGCACGAATCGCTGCTGCCCTCGCTCGGGATCTCTGCTGACGTCCCGGTCGCGCCGACGACCCGGGCGTACACCAGCTACCTGCTGGCCACCGCGCACGGCGGTACGTTCGCCGAGGGCGTGGCCGCCGTGCTGCCCTGCTACTGGATCTACGCCGAGGTGGGGGCGGTACTGGTCAAGCGCGGTTCGCCCGATCCGCGGTACCAGCGTTGGATCGACACATATGCCGACGACGAATACCAGGCGATCGTCGCTGAGGTGCTCGCGCTGACCGACGAGATCGGACCGACGCTGAGCCCGGCCGACGAGGCCCGCGCCCGGGGGCATTTCGCCGCCACCGCCCGGTACGAGTGGATGTTCTGGGACGCCGCCTGGCGCCGCGAGGTGTGGCCCATCTGACGCCGGGTATCAGCCCACCGGCCCACCTCTCCTTTCCCCGTAACTGTTCTAGGGGGAAGAGATGTCGTTTCCGCAGACGGCGCAGCGCCGCACCCTGGCGGTCGCCTGCGTCGCGACCGCGATGCTCATGCTCGACATCGCGGTCATCAACACCGCGATCCCGAAGATCGCGAAGGACCTGCACGCCGGGTTGTCCGGCGTCCAGTGGGTCATCGACGCCTACACGCTGACCCTGGCCGCCGCCGTGCTGACCGCGGGCTCGCTGGCCGACCGGTTCGGCCGCAAGCGCAGCTTCATCGCCGGTCTGACGCTGTTCACCGCCTCGTCGCTCGCCTGCGGGCTGGCCGGCAGCATCGTGGCCCTGGATGTGGCCCGCGCCGTGCAGGGCGTCGGCGCCGCGATCATGTTCGCCACCGCGCTGGCGCTGATCGGCGACGCCTTCCCGTCGGCCAAGGAGCGGGCCGGCGCGCTCGCCGTCTACGGCGCGACGATCGGCGCCTCGTTCGCGATCGGCCCCCTGGTGGGCGGCGCGTTGACGAGTTGGCTGAACTGGCCGTCGATCTTCTTCGTCAACCTGCCGATCGGCATCGCCTGCATCGTCGCCGCGATCAAGGTGCCCGAGGCACGGGATCCCTTTGCCCGCAAGCCCGATCTGGTCGGCCAAGCGCTGCTCGGCGCCGGGCTGTTCCTGCTGATCCTGGCCCTGCTGCGCGGCAACGAGGACGGCTGGACGAGCACCCGGATCGTCGTCGAGCTGAGCGTCGCCGGTGCCCTGCTGGTCGCGTTCGTGGTGGCCGAGGCGCGCGTCAAGACGCCCATGTTGCCGCTGCGCATGTTCCGGAACCCGTCGTTCACCGGTGCGCAGCTGGCCGCCTTCGCGATCTCGTCGACGTTCTTCGCGGTGTTCATCTACATGACGCTGTACCTGCAGAACGTGCGGCACCTGTCGCCGATCGAGGCCGGCCTGGTGTACCTGCCCGGCACGATGATCATGCTGTTCGTGTCGGCCGGCACGGCCAACCTGCACGGACGGGTGTCGGCCCGGTCGCTGATCGTCGGCGGCCTGCTGCTCGTCGCCGCCGGCATGAGCCTGATCATCCTGGTCACGCCGACGTCGTCGTGGGCCCTGATCCTGCCGGGCGAGATCGTCGCGCTGATCGGCACCGGCATGTTCAACCCGGCGCTGAGCGAGGTCGTGCTGCGCGAGGCCGGCGAGGGTCAGAGCGGGCTGGCCGCCGGGGTCAACGACACGTTCCGGCAGGCCGGCATCGCGGTCGGCGTGGCCGCGCTCGGCGCGCTCATACCGGCCAAGGCCGCGCTGGGCACCGGCTCGGCGTCCTCGTACGTCGACGGGCTGCACAACGCGCTGCTGGTCGGCGCCGGGTTCTGCGTGGTGGCCGCGGTCGCCTGCGTCGTGCTGATCAAGCGGCACGCGGCGCCGACGATCTACGACGAGCTGGACGAGCTGGCGGCCGCCGAGCGTCAGCTCGACTCCGTCCAGCGGTAGATCTGGCCATCGCGCAGCTCGCACGCAGCGGGCGGCCCGGGCGGGTCGCGGTCGCGGTCGCGCAGCATCGCCAGCACGGCATTGCGGCCGCGAAGCACCGGGCCGCTCGCCGGCTGCCAGCGCAGGTACGGGTGCAGGGCGAGCCGCACGGCGTCCCAGTCGTCGCGGGCCAGCGCGTCCAGAAGTCGCCGGGTGGGATCCACGCGCTCAGCCTGGCACGGCGGCTCGGCATGATGGCCGGGTGCCTGATCGGATCGGTCTACGCCACATCACGCTGTGCGCCGGCTCGTTCGAGACGAGCCTGGCCTTCTACGACGCCGTCCTGGGCGCGCTCGGCCTGGTCCGGGTGCAGGAGTTCGGCGACGAGGAGGAGGACGACGCCGTGCTCGAGGCCGCGGGCTACGGGCTGCCCGACCAGGCACCGCAGTTCTGGCTGGTGACCGGCAGCGAGCCGACCCGGGGCAGTCACGCCGCGTTCACCGCGGGATCGCGCGCCGACGTCGAGGCGTTCCACGCGGCCGCGCTTGCCGCGGGGGGCACCAGCCGGCAGGCGCCGCGGCGCTGGGAGATCTACCGGGCCGGCTACTTCGGCGCCGTCGTCGCCGACCCGGACGGCAACCTGGTCGAGGCCGCGCTCGACGAGTAGCCGCCCGGACAAGAATCGCTTCCCCTCCCGTCCGACCGGGAATCCGCCGGAAATCTGGTCGGAGTGGAGGGGAAGCGGTCAGCTGGGCGGACGCTCAGCCCGCGTCGGTGAAGTGCTCGACGCGCGGCGGGTTGGCGAAGTGCGGGCCGATCGCGCCGCGCCACTTGGCGAAGCGCTCGGTCGCCCGGAAGTTGTTCTCGTGCGCCTCGACGCTGTCCCATTCGACGAGCAGCACGAACCGCGACGGCGACTCGATCCCGCGCGTCATCCGCACCGAATGGCAGCCCGGCGTGCTCGTCACGACGTCGCGCACGCCGAGGTAGGCGGCCGCGAAGTCGTCCTCGTGGCCGGGCTGGACGTCGATGAGCGCTACTTCGAGAACCATGTCCGCAGCCTGCCAGACGCCGACCGGCGCCAGCTACGCAACGTGAGTCACATCTGTCACACTGGTCACATGCGTTTCGGGCGGGCGCTGTCGACGACCGGCGTCGTGGTCGCCATCGGCGCCTGTGCCGTGACGGTGGTGGCGGTGGCCTCGACCGAGCCCCGCGACGAGCGCGGCACCGCGTCGACGCCGTCGCCGACACCGTCGACCTCCAGCGAGTCCGAGCCGGCGGCCGCGGTCGCCGTTCCGTCGACGGCGCCGAGCACATCCGTCGCGACGAGCTGGCGACCGGCCCCGCGGACGACCGCCTCGTCGAAGCCGGTGAGCACCCGGCCGGCGGCCCGCCCGAAGCCCGCGCCGCCCAAGTCCACGCCCAAGCCGACGCCTCGCCCGCCCAGCCACCCGGCGGTGCCGCGAGGGCAGTCGCTGCCGCTCGGGTACACCACCGGCAGCGCCACCCGGGTCGTCACCGTCGTCGCGTCGTCCGCCGGCAGTACTACAGCCAGGCTGCAGGCCTGGACGAAGGCGACCGGCGGCGGCTGGCTGCGCTACGGCTCCTCGGTGACCGCGCACGTCGGCTCGCAGGGGCTGACCACGCAGCCGAGCGAGAGCAAGTCGGCCACGCCGATCGGCAGCTTCACGCTCACCCAGGCGTTCGGCGCGCTGGGCGATCCGGGCACCGGGCTGCCGTACTTCCGGACCGACAGCAGCGACTGGTGGGTCAGCGATCAGTACTCGCGCTACTACAACCAGCACTACCGGTGCAGTGCCGGCTCGTGTCCCTTCGACACGAGCGCGGGCGAGGACCTGCTCGATGCGGGCTCGGTCTACAACTACGCCGTCGTCATCGACTACAACCGCTTCCCGGTCCACCAGGGTGCCGGCAGCGCGTTCTTCCTGCATGTCACGAACGGTGCGGCCACCGCCGGCTGCGTGGCGATCCCGCAGGACCGGCTCGTGTCGATCATGCGCTGGCTGACGCCCGGCACCCACCCGCGGATTCTCATCGGCGTCGCGTGAGAGGCTGGGCGGGTGCCGCCCCCGCACCGCTTGCTCCTCCCTGCCCTGATTGCCGCGCTCGCCCTCGGCGCGTGCAGCTCGACGACCCACCGCGCGGCCGCGCCGACGACGCCGATGTCGGCGAGCGCGCCCAAGACGTCAGCGCCCAGGACGTCGACTGCGGCGAAGCCGGCGCCGAGGAGACCGGCACCGCGGACGACGACGGCCCACCGCCCGCCGGTACCGCACCCGATCCGCAGCACCCTGCCGCTGCGTGTTCCGACCGGCGCGGCCCAGCAGGTGATCACGGTCGTCGCGCCGTCGACGTCCAGCACCACCGCCACCCTGCAGGCCTGGACCAAGACGAGCACCGGGTGGAAGCGCGTCGGATCCGCCGTTCCGGCCCACCTCGGCGCCGACGGGCTGAGCGCCCATCCCAGCGAGACGAAGTCGGCCACGCCGATCGGCAGCTTCACGCTCACCCAGGCGTTCGGCAGCGCGGCCAATCCCGGCACGAAGGTGCCCTACTTCCGCACCGACGCCAGCGACTGGTGGGTCAGCGACGCCAACTCCGACCTGTACAACACCCACTACCGGTGCAGCGCGTCGTGCCCGTTCGACACGAGCGCGGGCGAGAACCTGCTCGACGCAGGCTTCGTTTACACCTACGCGCTGGTGATCGACTACAACCGGACACCGGTCGTCAAAGGCGCCGGCAGCGCGTTCTTCCTGCACGTGACGAACGGGGAGGCCACCGCCGGCTGCGTGTCCATCCCCGGGGCCAACCTGGTGTCGATCATGCAGTGGCTGAACCCGTCGGCGCATCCGCGCATCCTGATCGGGACGACGTGAGCGCGTAGCGGGCCGCACCCAGCAGCGGTGCGTGCTCGGGATTGTGGGCCACCACCACGTCGATCGGGTCGCGCAGTCTGGCCACGAACGCCGGGCCGAACAGGTCCCACGACGCCGACATCGATCCGCCGATCACCACGACCTCGGCGGCGAAGCGGTGGAAGTAGGGCGCGAGTGCCGTGCCGAGCTGTGTCATGGCGGTGTCGATGACGCCCCGGGCGATGCCGTCGCCGCCGCGCGCCCGCTCGGCGATCTCGCGCACGTCGGCCTCGGCGTCGCCCGTGGCCGACCGGTACGCCGCCCGGATCGCGCGGCGCGAGACCCGATCCTCGAGCGGGTGCCCGTCGATGAAGACCCGGTGGGCCCGCCCGTCCGGTGGCACGTCCGGCCCGGTGCCCACGATCTCGCCGTCGGCCAGGAAGCCGGACCCGACGCCCGTGCCCAGCGTGATCGCGGCGCAGCGCCGGTAGCCGGTGGCCGCGCCGTGCAGCCACTCGCCGAGCACGAACGCGTCGGCGTCGTTGAGGAAGCTCACCGTCTCCGGCGCCGGCGAGATGCCCTCGCACAGGGCGGCGCGGACGTCGACACCGCGCAGGCTGTCGAACTTGCCGACGTTCTCGAACAGCGCGATGCCCCGGGTGTAGTCGAACGGGTCGGGCATGGCCACGCCCCATCGGTTCGCGCCGGCAGAGTCGAGCGTGCCGGCCGCACCGAGGAACGCCGCCAGCAGCTGCGCCGCCGACGCCTGGGCGTCCAGGGCACGACGGCTCAGCGTGCCGGCGACGATCGACCAGTCGGCCGCGTCGATCAGCGCGGCGCTGACGTGCGTGCCGCCCACTTCCAGGACGGGTACCCGCTCTGCTGCCATGCGATGTTCCTACAGGGTCAGCTGCGAAACTCGTCGAGCAGTCCGGGCAACAGCGTGTCGGCGAGCGCGACCGCGTCCGGCTGGGCGACGTCCGGAACGCGGTAGCCCTGACGCCCTGCGGCGGTGGTCGCGGTCAGCGTGGCCAACCCGGCCCGGCGCTGGAACACGCTGCTGCGCAGGTTGACGCCGATCACCCCGTCACGGGAGAGCACGGCGCGGCGCCGGACCAGCGAACCCCGCCGCGCGACCAGGAAGTTGCCGGTTACGGCGTGGCCCAGGCTGCGGGCCCGGTCGGCGGCCAGCGGAACGCTCAGCGGCACCAGCACGGCCGCGCCGAGCCACGCCCACCCGGACAGGCCGGCCACCAGCCAGACGAGGCCGACCACCGCCACGATCGCGACGCTGGCCCCGACCGCCCGCACGTAACGGCGCCGGCGCGCGCGGGGGCCGTGATCGATCAGCGGCATCGTGAACGGCTCGGCCCGGCCGACCACCACCGCGGCGATGCGTACCGCGGCTGCGCGCGGACCGGGCGGCATCAGCATGGTGCCGCCCCGCTCGGCGCCCCGCCCGACCCGCAGGCCGGTGGTGATCGCCATGGTCCGGGCGCCGCCCACGGCGCGCAGCAGCAACGGCTCGCTGAGCTCGGCGCCGCGCAGCCGGCGTTCCTCGATGCTCGTCGCCCGCGCGGTGATCAGCCCGCGGGTCACGTGCAGGGTGCCGCCGCGGTGACGGCTGAGCCGGAAGTTCCAGAACGCCAGGACGTATCCGACGGTGGACGCCAGCGCGATGAACACGATCAGCGCGGCCAGCACCTCGGGTACCACCTCGCCCAGCGGCGCCGACGTCAGGTGGTCGATCAGCGCCCGCAGCGGCCCGAACCGGTCCGGGTTGATGTGCGCCTCGCTGATCAGCCGCCACACGAAACCGGCGACGGCCACCGCCGTGATCGCCCCGGAGAGCGTGAACGGGGCGTAGCGCACCCACGATCGGGGCAGCCGGAACAGCTCCTCGTCCGGCGCCGGCGCGACAGTGTCCACAGTGGACACTTCGACGGGTGCGCGGTGCAGCAGCTCCGCGCGCAGCCGGGTCGCCTCGGCGATGCGCAACCCGTCGAGGGTGAGCGCCGGGCGACCTTTGCGGTCGGACGTCCCGGTGCCGATCACCACCCGGGCCAGGCCGAGCACCCGGTGCAGGGCGTGCGCGGTCACGTCGACGGTGCGCACCCGGTCCAGCGGGGCGGCCGTGGTGCGCCGGCGGAACAGCCCGTGCCGCAGCTGGATCTGGGCCGGCGTGATCCGGAACCGCGTCGTGAAATACCGCAACGTGCCGGCGCCGGCCACGAGCAGCGTCGCGATCAGGCTCCAGCGCGAACCGTGGCCGCTGCCCTGTCCGGCCAGGAACAGCCCGGCGAGGGCGGGCAGCGCCCGGACCAGCTCGACCACCGGATGGATGATCAGCATTCGCGGATCGAGGCGCCGCCACTCGTCCACCGGTGCGATGTCGGGTGGATCGCTCAACAGCGTCATGTCGCGTCGCCGCCGACCGCCTGCACCCGCGCGGTCAGCTGCTCGACCACCTGCTCGGCAGTGCGCCCGTCCAGGCCGTGGATCTTGAGCGGCCCGGCCGCCGACGCCGTGGTGATCGTGACGTTGGCCAGCCGGAACACCTGCTCGAGCGGCCCGCGGTGCAGGTCGACGGTCTGGATCCGCGACACCGGGGCGATGCGCCGTTCCTGGTTGAACCAGCCGGCCTGCGTGTAGGCGGCCTGCTCGGTGATCTCCCAACGGTGCACGCGGTAGCGCCACTGCGGCATCACCACGACGTGCCCGAAGGCCACGGCCGCGGTGGCGATCAGCACGGCGTAGCGCCAGGCCGCGATGTGGTGCTCGCCGACGCACAGGATCACGTACTCGATCGCCAGCACCACGACCCACCCGACGAGCGCCCGCACCGTCCAGAACCAGATGGCGCGCCGGCTCACCCGGTGCCGCGGGTCGCGCAGCGCGTGCGGGGCCTGGATCGTGGAGGCCCGACCGGCATCGGGCGATATCTGCATGTCACCACGGTGCCATTCCAGGGGCGGGCTTCCCACTGTCAACGATCGCCAACCTGGCATGACAGCTGTCATGGGTGTACCACGGAGAGCAACCGTGGCACGCTGGTCCGGCCCCGGCTGGCCTGATCGAGGAGGTGCCGTGCCCGGCGAGGAGGTATGGCAGCGGATTGCCGCACCTGACGGGCGCGCGCTCGAGGTCATGGTTGCCGGTCCGGCCGACGGCCTGCCGCTGGTCCATCACGGCGGCACCCCGGTCGCGGCGGTGCCCTACCCGCCGCTGATCGAAGCGGCCGCCGAGCGTGGACTGCGGTTCGTCACGTACTCGCGGCCGGGCTACGCCACGTCCGACCCCTGCCCGGGCCGTTCGGTGGCGGCGGCCGCCGACGACGTCGCGGCCATCCTCGACCATCTGGACGCGGAGCGGTTCGTCACCGTGGGCTGGTCCGGTGGGGGACCGCACGCACTGGCCTGCGCCGCCGTGCTGCCCGACCGCTGCCTGGCGGCGGCCACCGTGTCCGGCGTGGCCCCGTACGGCATGTCCGACCTCGACTGGCTGGACGGCCAGGGCGAGGAGAACATCGAGGAGTTCGGTGCGGCGCTGCGGGGCGAGAAGCAGCTCACCGAGTGGCTCGGCGACGCGGCCGACGACATGGCCCAGGTCAGCGCCGACGACGTGGCCGCCGTGCTCGGCGACCTGGTGTCCGACCTCGACAAGGCGGCCCTCAACGGTGATTACGCGGAATGGTGGGCGGCGTCGCTGCGCAAGGCGGTGAGTACCGGGGTGGCCGGCTGGCGTGAGGACGACCTGGCCTTCCTCGCGCCGTGGGGCTTCGATCTGGCCGCCGTCAAGCGTCCGGTCGCGATCTGGCAGGGCGGCCAGGATCGCATGGTGCCGTTCGCGCACGGCGAGTGGCTGGTCGCCCACGTGCCGAGCGCCCGCCCGCACCTGCTGCCCGACGACGGGCACCTGTCCGTCGGCCTCGGCCGGGTGGGCCAGATCGTCGACGAACTGGTCGAGCTGGCCGGCCGCCCCGCGTGACGCGGGCCGATCTCCTGCGCCGGGTCGCTGCGCTCGTGCCGGTGTGCGCCGGCGTCCGGGTGGGCGTCGACGGAGTGGACGGCTCGGGCAAGACGATGTTCGCCGACGAGCTGGCCGGCGCGCTGCGCGATGCCGGTCGGCCGGTCGTGCGGATCTCGGTGGACGACTTCCACAACCCGCGGGCGATCCGGTACCGGCAGGGCCGCGACTCGCCCGAAGGCTATTGGCTGGACGCCTTCGACTACGCCCGGCTGCGCACCGACGTGCTCGAGCCGCTCGCCCCGGGCGGGTCGCGCCGCTACCGCCCGGCTTCGCACGACCTGGCCGGCGACCGGGTGTTGCGGCCGGCCGCGGAGGTCGCCCCGCCCGGCGCGGTGCTCGTCGTCGACGGCGTCTTCCTGCACCGTGACGAGCTGGCCGGCGTGTGGGACTTCTCGGTGTTCCTCGATGTCCCGTTCGACGTGACCGTGCAGCGCATGGCGGTGCGTGACGGCTCGCCGCCGGACCCGGGCCATCCGAGCCTGCGCCGCTACGTCGAGGCGCAGCAGCTCTACCTCAGCACGTGCAGGCCCCGGCAGCGCGCGAGCGTTGTCGTCGACAACGCCGTGCTGGACGCGCCGCGCCTGGTCGAGTAGCTACCAGCCGCGCTCGCGCCACTCGCCCAGGTGCGGCCGCTCCGTTCCCAGCGTCGAGTCGTTGCCGTGCCCCGGATAGAACCACGTCTCGTCGGGCAGCACGCCGAACAGGCGCGCCTCGACGTCGTCGATGAGCGAGGTGAAGTCCTCGGGCGACCAGGTCTTGCCGACGCCGCCGGGGAACAGCGAGTCGCCGGTGAACAGCTGCGGCACCCCGTCCGGGTCGCGGTACAGCACGGCGATCGAGCCGGGCGTGTGCCCGCGCAGGGCGATGATGTCCAGGGTCAGCTCGCCGACGTCGATGGTGTCGCCGTGGTCGAGACGCTCGTCGACGGCCACCGGCAGTTCGTCGGCGTCGGCGTCGCCGGCGTAGATCGCTGCGCCGGCGTCGTCGGCCGTCGCGGCCAGGGCCTGCCAGTGATCTTGGTGCCGGTGCGTGGTCAGGATCGCCGACACCGGCGGCCCCTCGAACCGGACCAGCTCCTGCAGCCGGTCGGCCTCGTTGGCCGCGTCGATCAGCAGGCCCTCGCCGCTCGCGGTGCACCGCAGCAGGTAGGCGTTGTTGTCCATGGGCCCGACGGCGAGCTTGGCGATCGTCAGCTCGGGCAGCCGT
>Ga0081455_10002979_pt1 | contig 19784 bp, 19 predicted proteins | sample TabmetS3T2R1_FD_70207 | JGI IMG/M metagenome (GOLD analysis project Ga0081455, IMG submission 70207) | Tabebuia heterophylla rhizosphere microbial communities from the University of Puerto Rico - S3T2R1 | ecosystem: Host-associated > Plants > Roots > Rhizosphere ... | reverse complement strand
CGGAGGCCGGCAAGCTGCTGGTGAACCGCTTGCCCGTCTACCCCGCCTATGTGCGCTTTGCAGACACGTGGCTGGCTCGCGACATCGTCACTCGCGTGCGGCGCATGAGCGACGCTGAAGGCTTTGCGCGCGAGGACGACTGGGCACCGGGCAACACCAAACCACCGCCGGCGCCGCTGGTGCTCGCCCGCGGCGTCGGCACTGCAATCGCCGGAATCGTCGAGCGCGCAACAACGGGCGAACGGCTCGCCGCGAACGACATCATGCGCCTGTTCGCGGCACGCGACGCCGACTACCGGTACGTCACGCAAGCCGCGGACGCGCTGCGACGCGCGGTGAGTGGCGACGTCGTGCGTTACGTCGTGAACCGCAACATCAATTACACGAACATCTGCTACTTCCGGTGCAAGTTCTGCGCCTTCTCGAAAGGCCGCACGCACGAGGATCTGCGCGGTTCACCCTATGATCTCGACATCGAGGAAATTGCGCGTCGCTCGATCGAGGCATGGGATCGCGGAGCGACGGAAGTGTGCCTGCAAGGCGGCATCCATCCTGACTACACCGGCGCCACCTACGAAGCGATCTGCCGCGCGATCAAGGCAGTGGTCCCCGAGATGCACGTCCACGCCTTCTCGGCTCTGGAGGTGACGCAAGGCGCGGCTACGCTCGAGCTGCCGATCCAGGAGTTCCTCGCGAGGCTGAAGGCTGCCGGTCTCGGCACGCTGCCCGGAACGGCGGCCGAGATCCTTGACGATGAGGTACGTAGCATCATCTGCCCCGACAAGATCAATACCGCGCAATGGCTCGACGTGCAGCGCGCCGCCCACCAGGCGGGACTGCGCACAACTTCGACCATCATGTATGGGCACGTCGAATCCTCGGATTCGTGGGCGAAACATCTGCTCGCGCTGCGCGACTTGCAGGCCGACACCGGTGGCTTCACCGAGTTCGTGCCGCTTCCCTTCGTCCATATGGAAGCGCCGATGTACCGCATCGGCATGGCTCGCCCCGGCCCGACGTTCCGCGAGGCCGTGCTGATGCATTCAGTCGGAAGGCTGGCCCTGCATCCGCTGATCCCCAATATCCAGACCTCGTGGGTGAAGATGGGGCCGGCGGGCGCCGCGGCCTGCCTGAGGTCCGGCGCGAACGATCTCGGTGGCACGCTAATGAATGAGAGCATCTCGCGCGCCGCTGGCACCCAGCACGGTCAGGAGCTTCCGCCTCACGACATGGAAGCGCTCATCCGCTCGATTGGCCGCGAACCGATGCAACGCGACACTCTTTATCGGCACGTGCCGGAAGCTCGTCGAGCGACATCCATGATCGCGGCTGATCTGGAGCCGATCGTGCTGACACCGCCACGCAGGAAGGTAACGATCGGTTAGGTGATGCCTCGCTCAGCCAACCGCGCGGGCACGCCAAGCTCGTCGAGCAGCGCGCGGGTACGCGTGCCGTCCGATTGCGGGATGCGCAGGAAAAGCGCCAGATCAAGGGGATGGTCGATATCCATCGCGATTCCGGGTTGACGGATCACAGTCGGCTCAATGCCGTGACGACGGGCGACGTCGAGGTGCGGCAAGTAGCTGTTATCGCCGAAGCGGAGCGGCACCGCCTCCGGCGGCGAGCAAACGACGGCATTGGATCCGAGATCGTCATGCGCCGGTGAGATCGTGAAAGAAGGCGCTGCGAGATGCGCCGATAATACCGCGTCTACCTCGCCGGCACGCGTGGCTGGAATGTCGCCGGGAATCGTGACCATACCGCCACGCCCTTCGCGCGCAAGAATCCGGCGGCCTGCGTTCACGCTGCCGGTATGTCCGTCCCGCGCGCCCTCCGTCACGATCCGCGCACTGATCTTTTCGCCTAGAGCCGTCGCGCGCGGATCGACGGTGACGATCATTACGCCGGCGAGACGTCGGCAACCGGCAACGGCGTCGAGCAGATCCGTCAGCATGGTCTCGACGAGGAGACGGCGTTCCGGCGGAGAAAGCAGGCTGGACAGCCGGTGCTTGGCGCCATCGAACTCCTTGACCGGAATGACCGCCCAGATGTCGCTCATGTCAGCGAGGCCAGCGCATCCGCCGCATCGAGCGTCACGCGAGCCAGCTTCTCCCGGTCATGCAAGGTTGTCATCAGGGTTTTGGCCGTCGTGATCCGCGCACCGACATTGCCGACCCCATCAGCGTCCGCGTCGTCGACGATATAGCCGTCGAGCAGGTCGCCGTAGCGTGCGGCAACGCCGGCGGCACTGGCCTCCAGACCGAGTTCGCGCATCATCTTCGCGGTCGGGCCCTTGACGGCCTGCCCGCCGATGATGGGTGAAACCGCGACGACCGGTGCGCCACTTGCCTTGATCGCGTCGCGCATGCCTGAGATCGCCAGGATCGGCTCAATGCTGATGAATGGATTGGACGGGCAGACGATCACGGCCCGCACCTCGCCCGAGCGCAGCGCCGCCACGATATCGGCGTGCGGCCGCGCCTGCGCTACGCCTTCGAAAGCCACCTCATGGACAACCGGCCGGCACTGCTGGCGCACGAAGTAGTCCTGGAAGTCGATCCAGCCCGCGTCGCCGCGCACGCGGGTACGCACGCGGTCGTCGCTCATTGGCACCAAGCGGGTACCGATGCCGAGGCGCCGGCAGATGTCGGCGGTCACCTCGGACAGTGTCTGCCCCAGGCGCAGGCGACGAGTACGCTCGATATGCAGCGCGAGATCGCGATCGCCGAGCCGAAACCAGTTCTCCCCGCCGAGCGCGCCAATGCTGTCCATGAACGACCACGTCTCGTCACGCCGGCCCCAGCCGGTGACGGGATTGTCGAGCCCCGCGAGAACATATGTCAGCGTGTCGATGTCCGGCGAAATACTCAATCCGAGATGCTCGAAATCGTCGCCGGTGTTGGCGACCACAAGCAGTTCTTCGGCCGGCAAGACGCGGCTCAGACCGAGCGCCAGTTTGGCGCCGCCTATCCCGCCGGACAGCGCCACGACAAGCCGTTTACTCATCGGAACATGTCCTCGGCGGCCGGGCGCACCAGCTCGGACGCAGCATTGTCGGAACCGCGCCAGGTCAGACCGCGCACGACCACGACAGGTTGGCCTTCGGCGCCCTGCCCCATCACGAGCGACGCTGCGGCGGCGATCTCGTCCGCATAACCGGTGATGCTAACCTGTAGATCGCGGCCGAACAGATCGGGCGAACCGCGCAGATCCATCAGCGATGGGAGGCCGGCGGCACCGATCGCGACGCCGCAGGTCCCGCGACGCCAGGCACGACCAAAGCTGTCGCTGATGATCACCGCCACCGGCACGCCGAACTTTTCCGACAGGCGCCTCCTCAATATCGCGGCGCTGCCGTCCGGGTCGATCGGCAACAACAGTGCGCGCTGGGCGTCATCGGGCGAAGCCACGTTGGACTGGTCGATGCCCGCATTGGCCATCACAAAGCCCAGCCGGTGCTCGACGATCAGGACGCCTGGCCTCGCCCGCACGACGCGCACCGATTCCGACAGGATAAGTTCGACGAGGCGTGGGTCTTTCTGAACGTTGCGGGCGAGTGCGATCGCCTCAGTCGAGGGTTCAACGGTTGCGAGATCAACCACGCGGCCTTCGGCCTTGGACACGATCTTCTGCGTCAGCACGAAGACGTCACCGCCAAACGGCACGATGCCATCGCGCGCCAGTCCCTCTTCGATCAATGCGACGAGATCGTCGTTCTTGCGCACCAGCGGAATGCCGGGGACGGCGAACATCTCGACTGCGTTGCTGCGTGTCATCGGCCGATCCCGCGCACTCATCCGAAACGCTTACGCAGCCGCGGCAGCACGTACTCGCCGTAGAGTTTCAGGAAGCGCGCCTGGTCCGGTCCCGGCGCGTGGAACACCAGATTCCGGAAGCCGAGACCGACATAGTAACCGACCCGCTCGACATGCTCGTCGGCGTCGCTGGACACGATCCATCGGCTGGCGGCGCGCTCCAGCGGCAGCGAGTCGGCAAGGCGCTGCATCTCGACGGGATCCTCGACCGTCATCTTCTCCTCTGGCGTCAGCGCCAGCGCCGCCCAGTGGCGCGTGTCCTCGAGCGCACGCGCCTTGTCGGTATCGAACGACACCTTGACCTCGATCATGCGATCGTAGGGCCGCGATGGATCCTCCGACGCCGCGATTCCCTCGGCCACCTTCGGCAACAGCGTCTCGGTGTAGAGCTCCGTCTTCTTGCCGCTGGTGCAGATGAACCCTTCCGCGGAGCGGCCGGCGTAACGCGCCACGAGGGCGCCCGCGGCTGCGACATAGATCGGCACCGGCGTATCGGGGCGGTCGTAGATCGTCGCCTTCTCGGTCTTGTAGTACTGGCCTTCGAAGCTGACCCGCTCCTGAGTCCAGAGCGCCCGGATCAGCGTGACGGACTCGCGCAGGCGGGCGAAGCGCTCCTTGAATTCCGGCCATGGCTGACCGGTCGAAGGCACTTCGTTGAGTCCCTCGCCGGTGCCGATGCCGAGCACGACGCGTCCCGGGAACATCGCGCCCATTGTGCCGAACGCCTGGGCGACGATGGAAGGATGGTAGCGGAACGTCGGCGTCAGCACGCTGGTCCCCATGACCACGCGCGACGTTCTGGCGCCCAGCGCGCCCAGCCACGTCAGCGAGAACGGCGCATGGCCGTCGACGTGCTTCCACGGCTGAAAGTGGTCGCTGATGAAGACCGAGTCGAAGCCGACTTCCTCGGCAAGGCACGAGAAGCCCAGCAACTTGCCCGGCGCGAACTGCTCCGCCGAGGCCTTGTATCCGAGCTTGATCACCGCACGTCCCCCTGGCTGGCGCCGGTCGATGCCGATGCCGTGGTACCCGTCGTGGAAATCTATAGACTAGTGACAAACCAGCAACCAGCCAAAGCGAGGAAACGACCATGCATCTCGGACTTGCCCTGCCTTTCGGCGACATCGGTGGCGATGGCCCGATCGTGCGCGAATTCGCTGAGGTCGCCGAGGCCGAAGGTTACGATGGCCTGACGCTGGCGGACCACGTGCTCGGGGGCAACCCGGCGAATCCGGCCAGCGGCCGTGCGGGTGGGCTCGGCCTGTTTCACGACCCCTTCGTCGCATTCGGCTTCATCGCTGCTTGCACGAAAAAGGTCGAACTCTCGACCCAGGTGCTGATTCTCGCGCAGCGTCAGACGGTGCTGGTTGCCAAGCAGGCGGCCAGCCTCGACGTGCTCAGTGGCGGCCGTTTCCGGTTCGGCGTCGGCGTCGGCTGGAACGAGATCGAGTTCGTCGGCCTCAACGAGAATTTCCACAACAGGGGCAAGCGGTCCGAGGAACAGGTCCAGGTGATGAAAGCGCTGTGGGCCGATCCCTACATCACGTTCGAGGGCAAGTGGCACCGCCTCCCGGACGCCGGCATCAATCCCCGGCCGCCAAGCCGCAAAATTCCGCTGTGGTTCGGCGGTCATATGGACGTGACGCTGCAGCGTATCGCAAAATGGGGCGACGGCTGGATGATGCTATCCGAACCGCCGGGACCCAAGGCGGTTGCGGAATTCGACAAGCTGCGCCGCCTGGTGGAAGCCGAGGGACGGGATCCCGCTTCGGTTGGCCTCGAAGTCTGGACCTCAACCGGTACAGGCACCGAAAAGGACTGGCGCGAGGAAATTCTCTTCTGGAAGAAGGCGGGCGTCACGCATGTCACGCTGCACAACACCTTCGGCGGCTATCACCACAAGCGCATGGCCGGACGCAGTATGAGCGATCATGTCAACGCCATTCGCCGCTACCGCAACGCCGTCGCAGACCTGCTCTGAGGCAGACGAGCTTCAGGTATCGGTGAGTGCGGCCAGCATGCGGTCGCGGGCGGCGAAATCGCCATCTGCGTGGACAGGCTGTAAACAGACATGCGTCGCGCCAGCGGCAAAATGCGCGCGCAGGCCTCGCCTGACCGTCTCAGTGTCGCCCCACAGGACCATCGCATCGATGAACCGGTCGCTGCCGCCGTCGGCCAACTCGTCCTCGGTGAAACCCTGGCGCACCCAGCTATTGCGATAGTTTGGCAGCACCATGTACCGCGACAGTTCCTTGCGCCCGAGCGCCCGCGCCTTCGCGGGATCGGTCTCGAGCGTGACCTTCTGCTCCACCGCGAGCCACTTCGAAGGCCCGAGGATCGCAGCGGCCTGGGCCGTATGCTGCGGAGTCACATTGTATGGGACGGCGCCACGCGACTTGGCACCACTCAGCGCCAACATCTTCGGTCCGAGCGCTGCGACCACGACCGGCGGCGGTTCGCCGGCGAGCGCCGGTTTGTTGATGCCGTCGAGATAGGCGCTCATCGCCGCCAACGGCTTTTCGTAGCGATGGCCGCGCACGCCCTCGACCATCGGAATATGGCTGACGCCGAGACCGAGAATGAACCGGCCGTCGTAGAGCGCGTTCAGCGAGACCATGGCGCGTTGCGCGGTGAAAGAGTCCCGTGCATAGATGTTGGCGATCGAACTGCCGATCGCAAGCTTCTCGCTACAGGAAAGCAACCAGGCCGCCAGTGACATCGACTCATAGCCGCGCGATTCAGGGTACCACAGGGCCGCGTAACCGTGATTCTCGACCGTGCGCACGAAATCCCGCAACTGCGATCCGTCGAGCTTATCGGTGCTGTACCACACGCCAAGCCGTCCGAGTTTCATGCTGTCTCCGATAAAGTGCGTGGGAGCCGTTATCAGGCAGCGGCTCCGAGAATGGTGCGCCGGGCGCGCGCGACACCTTCGGATTGGATATCGCTGGCGAGTTGGCGCAGACGCTCGCGATCGCCTTCGTTCTTCACCGCGATCGAGAATTCGCAAGTAGTGACTACGCCGCCATAGCGGTCGCAGAGCTTGCGGCCGATCTCATCATATGTCGCGATCGTCACGAAAGTGTGCAAGACGTCGTCGTTGATGTGTTGCGGCATCTCTTCCCAGCGTTGCGCGCGCGATAACAGCTTCAGCCGATCCGCGAGATCGCCCAGACCGAGATGGTCGAACGCGGCGCGATATTGCGGTGTCGAGGCATAGAAAGCGATCCGCGCGCGCGCGTCACGCACTTTGGGCACCAGCTCTGCCTTGTTAGCGGCTGTGGCGACCAGCGGCTTCATGCAGACCTGGAAACGATCCAGCGACTTCCCGATCTTGAGCGCACCCGCCCGCACCGCCGGCAGCATGACCTTCTCGATGTAGGATGGCGTGCATACTGGATGCGGGCGGATGCCTTCCGCGACTTCGCCTGCGACCCGACACATCACCGGGTTCACTGCCGCGACATGAATGGGAATATCGGGACACTCGATCGGGCCGGGATTGAACAGTGGCACCATCAGATTGATGTTGTAGTGCGGCCCCCTGACGTCGAGCGGCGTTCCGTTCTGCCAACAATCCCAGACCGCGCGAACCGCACTCACGTACTCGCGCATCCACGGTCCGGCAGGCGTCCAGGGCATGCCAAAGCGGCGCTCGATATGGGCTTTCACCTGCGTGCCGAGGCCAAGCGTAAAGCGGCCGCGCGATAGCTTTTGAAGCGTCCACGCGCTCATCGCGGTTACGGTCGGACTGCGAGGGAAGGCAATCGCAACTGACGTGCCGAGCTTCAGGGTCCGCGTCGCCTGAGCCGCCAGCGACAGCAGAATGAACGGATCGTCCTTGGTTTCCTCGACGACGAGTCCGTCGTAGCCGATCTCTTCCAACAGGCGCGCGTCGCCGGCGATGGAATGGAGATCGAGTGGCATTTCCGGCGCACGAAGGCCGGGATCAACCTTACCCAGCGGCAGAAGTGTCTCAAGCAGCACGTCGTCACTCCACGATGAACGGCCACCGTAGCTTATCACGGCTTGCTCTTGGATTTGGCCGATCCACCGCCCGGTGGTATGTTCCGTGCAGATTTGAAGGAGAGCACGATGGCTGAAGCGAAACTCGCTCCGAACCTGCCGGACTGGATGCTCGAGCACGCAAACCGCTATCTTTCTAGCGGCGGAACAGACGGGCACATGTACAAGGTGACCCTGCCCGAGCGAGGCGAGATCACGGCGCCGGCGCTGCTGCTGACCACCACCGGTCGCAAGTCTGGCAACAAGTTCATATTCCCGCTGTTTTACGGAACGGACGGCGGCAGTTACTTCGTAATCGCCTCAAAGGGAGGCGCGCCCCAACACCCAGGGTGGTATCAAAATATTCTCGCGAACCCCGACGTCGAGGTACAAGTCGGGACCAAGAAGGTGAACGCGCGGGCCAGGATAACGGCGGGCGAGGAACGCCTCCGACTTTGGAAAAAGGCGCTCGAATTTTGGCCGCCCTACGCCGACTATCAGCTCAAGACCGAGCGCGAGATACCGGTGGTCGTGCTGGATCCGGTTCATTAGGGTACGGTAGCCCAGCCGCCGCAGCGACGGCATGACGGTGTTCGCACGGCATGATCGCTTTGCGGGGGTCATCGGCTCCCATGATGCAGCTGTATCCACCGCGGTTGAAGACGGCTTGTCTCCGAATGCGGTCTCTCAGGCCGAAGATTGGAAGCGGCAGCCAATGGTCGCTTCGGGTCATTTGCAGAGATCCCTAGCCCGTGACGGCATGTCTGCTTCACCCCAGAGAGCGGACATCAGAGCCAGCAGCTAGCATGTCAGCTTCGGGCCAAAAGCCGACATCGCCTCAAGGCTGCGACGAATAGGTCGTCCCGAGTCTGTATCGAAATTGTAGCGAACGGCCGTGCGACCCGCCGTCCTCGGACGCAGGCGAAGTTACGCAGCGTCAAACGTGAAAGCCGCCACCGGGCTGCGGATCGGTGACGGCTTCCTAAGCATTAACATTCCTAGCGATCAGGAGATGGACGGACCAACAGGGCGTTATCACTCATCTAGCAAGGTTCCTCACCCACGTAGCCCAACTCCGTTCGAAGGCGAGCTTCCTATCATTGAAACAATCGTCCGCCTTGACCGGTTCGCCGCGATGCAATTGCTCGCACGACGCCCGTTCCTTGGCCTCATCCCATCTAGAGCAACCGGCCAAAGCTAGCGAGACGAGCGCAAAAACTACGACTTTCCTCATAGGTCGAATATGCGCTTCAACTCACCCTTTTTCCAGTATGGATAACCGCCACCTTAACATGACCCACTACCAACTGCTCCGACACCTTTCGGTTGGCGATTGCAGAAGTTATGGGCTCAAGTTTCCCGAACGGGCGCCCGATCCTTTATTTCTATTGGGATGACAATCCCGGCCGGCGGTCGATTACCCTGAGCTGAGCAGTAAGGAAGCCGAGCGCAAGGCAGCCCAATGATGAAGTGCAGCTCTATGCTTTCGATATTCTGGCCCTAGATGGTGACGATCTGCGGAAGCTACCTCTCCACTTGCGCAAGACCAACCTCGCCCGCCTGCTAGCCCGTCGCGCTGACGGCATCCACCTGGCGCCATTTGAGCAAGGCGAGATCGGGCCAGAACTGTTCCGCGCCGCCTGCGACATGATGCTCGAGGGTTTGGTTTCGAAACGGCGGGACAGCCGCTATCGACCGGGTCTTTCCCGCGATTGGATCAAGATCAAGAACCCTGCCTCGCCGGCCATGAACCGGGCTAAGGACGCGTTTTCTTAGCGTTGCGCCTTCGCCATGGAACGGTTTCGAGCCTACCGTACTTGGATATACAAGTGGTCATTGCGCGGTTTGCCTATGCGCCCCTTAAAGAACACTCTCATTGGCGAGGAATGGATGGCGCTTCGTCAGATCGCTTCCGGAGCGAAGGCTGCGGCAATCCCGCGGTCGGTTCGGACGCGGCTGGAGGTCCTGGACCTCATTGCTAGAGATGATTACGGCCAACTGATGCTGACGGAGAACGGTCGTCAATTAATCGCAACAGTAAATAAATTAGATCGGCAATGAACCGGGCGAAAGATCGCGTTCTAATCAAGTCCCGCTTTTTTACGTGCTGCCGCTTCCTTTCTTTTCTGCTCGGCACGCCTTGTGCGCAAAGGCGGAAAAGGCATTCGGAGTTCGCGAGCCTTCTCTCTGACTGATGAGACTGTGCATCTTACGGCCAAGGCTACTCGCATGGGGCTGGCGCCTTGCTGCCGTAGCCGCCTCAGCTTTTCCACTTCCTCGTCAGTCCACTGCCTTTGCATGGCAGGAACAACGCGGCGCGTTGGCGTTCCGTTCCAGCTGCAACTGAGGGAAGCCGATCGAAGCGGCTGCCCGCGCCGGCTGGTCTAAACTCAAAGCGCGAGCATCAGCATGTAGATCGCACTGCCGCTGAATGCTACCGTCAGAACTATCAAAAGTAAGAATTCCCAATCCGCCATGGTATAAGCCGCCCTGATCGGCAAAATTGCTACTTTTCCCGAGCTAGGGAACGACTTCTAGTTTGTCGCGCGAAACCCATCATTCGCTTTAGGGACGGTTCGTCACCATCTCGCGATCATGAGAGCGGCGTGCGACATGATGCTGGAGAGAACCCAGCCTCGCCGGTAATGAATCGGGCGAAAGATGCGTTCTCGTAGACCGCCGGGTGGCGACGCCTTATCACAGTGCGTTGAACGAAATCGTTCTTCACTCCTGACGAAAAGCTCCAGAAACAAAATCCTTTCACTTTGCAGGATAGGCAACGCCCCCGAAGGGGAGAGAGTGGAATGCGTAGTATGATCTTCGGCGCCACGTTACTCGCGGTCGCATCCGTAATGTTTCACGGTCTGATCTCAGCCTCACTTGTTGCAGCTCAAGAAGCTAAGCAGGAGGCGACCTTCTCGGAACGATTTGCTCCAGTGCTCAAATCGTGTGAGGGCTGATGGTGCGAAAGAAAACCCCGCCGGATAGGACGGCGGGGCCAAGTTAGCGTTCAACACGCACGCCAGACGCCTTCCTGCGCTGGCGATTGTCATTTAGTCCGCGGCCTGTGGTGGTTCAAATTAAAAGCGGGCAAGAAAAACCTCGCCAAAGGCTCTCTGGCAGGAGCGTAACAAGCGCCACACCGCCACAGCGTTGATTTGACTCATTATTCAGAGGTGATGTCAGCCACTGTGGCGGACGATCCGATTACACTTGGCTATTGACGATTTGCTCGACCGCGCTTCAATGAGGCATGGCCGATCGCATCCGCATCATCCCTCACGAAGCCGTGCCGATGTAGAAAAACTGCCATCGGACGGTCTTTTTGTTCGTCAGCGGAGTTGAGAAATTGTCGTAGCCGGCCTGTTCGAAAGGTGTCGGTACCCCGCGACTGTTGCTAAGATCAGGACGATGCAGAAAAAGCCGGCAAAGACCGCGAATATATGACGGACATCCATTAGGGCACCTCACGCACACACTGCCCCGTAAATCGAACTACAAGCGTCCTCCTTGAACGAGTCAACCACCCTTCTGTTTATGCAGAAGATTGACTCAACCGAGGAGTGATTGCCTGATTCTTCAAGGCATCTGTCGAAGCTTGCGCGTGCCGAGTTCGAGAAACTTGAGCGCAACACATGAAGTACGCCGAACCTCGTCCCTTCGCCGATCCCGAGAAGGCCGCGCGCCGCATCGTCGAGATCGCCAGCACCGTCGAGCCTGGTGCAGGACGGCCGCATCCACATCGAACTAATCGATGCCCCGTTTCTCTTTCGCGACGGGGGCAGTCCGGCCGAGTACGGAGCCGGCATGCAGTGCGCCATTGAGCGCGGCTGGCTCGTTATGCACGAGAGCGGTACCTTCGTGCGCTTCACCCCGGCGGGCGCGGATCTGTTTGCGTAGGGTTGGCTGTTATGCCGGGAGCGGCGTCGTGAAACTACCCAATGATGAGGTAGACGCACGCGACCGCCGAGATAAGCGTCAATAGCTGCTCAAAACGCCGCATTCTGCCCTCAAGGCTCAAGGGGTCTATCGCCGATAAATTCTATCGCCGCTTACAAATAGAAAACCGCAAGTGCCACCAACGCCACTGGTACTAGCCCGAGCAAGACGATGCGCACGATGAACCAACGCTCGCTGTTCATAACCGGTCTGACGTTAACGCCTTTGGCAAGGTCGGGTCTGTTCAAAAGCGCACGCTGGAACTTGACGCCGTTCGCACTATCTCTCGGCAATGCCCACAGCACTTTTTCTTCCCTGCATCCCGACACGCGGCGATCGATCACCCGGAAGCTGAGCAGCGAGGAGGCCGAGCACAGGCGAAGGAGCTGGCGCGGGCTGAGCAAGACTTGATTCGCAATCCGGCCGCCCAAAGACTATCTTAGTGGGCAGTAGTTCCGGAGTTGAGTTTATGGGTACCTCGCCTTCAATCGTTCCGAACGTTGCGGAGCGAAACGTCTATATGGTGGTCGATGATCTCGGCCATCTTGGCCAAGTCTGGCGGGAAGCGGGCGTCGAGATGACTGACTTCGAAAGCGTTATCACCGACCTGCTGGAAGGCCAATACAGGTATCCGGTAAGCGTCGTCGCCTTTAACGTCGCTGAAGGCTGGTGCCGCGAAGTTTCCAAGGACATTGCGAATGAGCTGCGTCGGCGCTGCGACCTGGGGCTAACAGAACTGCCGGAAACCTTGCAGGATTTCGTCACGCGATTTGAAGAAGCCAGCTAACGCTCCTGGCTCGTCTAGACCCGCGCTATCGTTATGCCCAAGTCATCTCCCTACGCACCTTGCATTCCCCACTCGTGGGACAAAAGTCCCACACCACTCCGATTGGATTCACGAGATAAAGCAGGACGGCTTCCGCCTCATCGTCCAACGAGAACGGTGATCGTGTCCAGGTTGTTCACCCGTAATGGCTACGATTGGTCGAGCCGCCATCCTTCGCGCAAATGCCGCAGGCTACCGACGTGAGCCAAGCAACAAGTCCCGAAATTCGTGCCAGTCACCTTTCACCGCCTCGAACCCGCGAAGACTTTCGCGCTGTGAGGGTGAAAGTCTGGCAATGAATGCCGACCGCTGGCGATGATCATGTACGAAATACAACGTGAGCGCCGTCGCGAAGCAGGCAGCAGTAGCGATGACAAAGCCTGTCCAGAACATTTCTGCGCTCCGTTCAGAACAAGCCCAGATTATGCTGCACGGCGGGGGCGATATTGCGGCGCAAATCGCGACTTTCAGCCGCGGCGGCTAGACGTCTACCTAGCTCCGTTGCTTGCTTGAAACGACGGCGTTTAAAGATCATCGCGACAACCCCGTATGCCATAGGTCGCCGATGCCATTTGATGATCATCGCTAACATCCACATCTGCGGGTTCGGCGTCGGATCGGGCGACGTTCAATCCAACGGGGATTTGGATCGTCGGCACGGACCGGAACCGGATGGTTTCGGCGGCCGCAACCCGGGGACCGCAGCCGCTCATGTGCCAACCGGTCTCCGCCCGTCGGGCCGTTCGAAGAGCTGCTCGCACAACTAGCTTGAGCAGCCTGTCTTCCTCACGCAAGCGCTTCGTGTCGTCGATGAGACGTTCTTCGAGCGACGTAAGCTTTTTGAGACGGTCGCGAAGCTGCTGCGACATGGCGCTGCTCTCCTGTCAGGCGGGAGCGCGCTTCGCTCTCAGTCGCCGATATGTACCACGGGCCAATTCGCGGTGATGAGTTAGGTTTCAATCGATGCAGCAAAAACGGCCCCAGCGGGGGCACCGCCGGAGCCGGTAACCTTGGTAGGTTTACTCCCGTTGGGCTTGGGGCGCTTCATGGGAGCACAAATTCGACTCCGAGGACGGCGGATCGTTCCTAAAGTTCGTCGATGTCCGAGATCGCAGCCTCGCCGCAGGCACCTCAAACCGCGGTCGCGCTTCCTATCTCGACCGCATGACTTTGTGGACGAAGCACTGCTTAACCGGCTCACCAACCGTCAGCGGGTACTCGGTTCAGGTAGGTAAGCCCAGAGCAGGTAAGTTCTTCCGCATCGTTCTCTCCAGCGCGTATTCGTTCTTGCAGGTGCCGCGACAGCGAACAGCGGCGTTGATCAGCAACATCAACATCGCCATGGGTTGCCACATATACGGACCAGGCTGTCTCGACGGCTTCCTGCAGTAACGGTTTATCGGCATTCCGACTCCGCGGCGCTTTGACAATCGTGGCCCTAAACAGGTCTTGGTTCTCAGTCACGTACTCTACCCAAAGCGCGCGCATCATTTGTTTGACGTTGTCAGGATCGAAGTTTTTCATCGAACGATCGTTGGCTAGTTGACCTACCCGAAACATTCCCGAGTGAGGATCCCCGAGGTTCGGGATGAACGCTGCATCTGTGGGCTTGTGGACAATACCTTGCGGCGAGATGCTAAATTGATCGCGCCGAATGAGTGTGGTTTCCATTGTCATTTTTCTCTGAGGACAAACTGTGATAATTCCGGCTGAGAAATCTTGGGCAGTTTACCGGAAGCAACGAATCTACTCCGTCGCAAGAGCGGAGTTCCTCCTGGCTCCAACGAGGAGAGCATCCCGCCCCTTACGACTCACACTTAAAGGCGCGATGGCCGAGCCGTTAAGTTACAAAGTGAACACTCAAAAGGGAGCGTTCGCCTAGCGATGAGTTACAAAGTGAACACAAGGCCAAAAAAATTCTGCGGTCGGATGCTCCGCTGGGGCAAGACCCCTCATCGCGGGACTGCTCGTGGCGCGTCAGCAATTCCAGCCAGTCACCTAAGTTGCAGCTGACCACCGACAGACGCCTCAGAACTCCCGATGAAAAATGCCCCAGTCCGGGTGTTTCCGGGCCGGGGCGAGGGATCGTGAGCATTCTTGGATGAGCGCAACACTTGGCGCGCCCGGCCGTTCCTATCGACACTCGCAAATCCGAAGCTTGCCGCGTCCGCGCACGGCACGCAGGATGGCTTGCGAGGCGGCTGCCCGTTGGACAGCGTACACTAACCGATTTATGGCCCCGCCGACCCGACCCCCTGTCCCTTCCTGGATTCAGATCCCCACACATATCGAGTCGTGCGGCATCAGCGCCAAAAAGATTGCATCGATTCTCAATACAGGAACATTCAGCAATGCGCGCTGTTGGTAGGCATCATCTTGTGGAGGAGAATACAACGATGAAGCGTGCATTTTTGACCACTCTCGCCTTCCTTGCCTTTGCAGCGCCGGCTCTGGCGCAGACCGTGGGCGTTCAAGCAGGTCCCGGGGGAGCCGGTATCAGCTTTGAGCCGCAACAGCGCACCCATATCCGCGAATACGTTACCCGCGAGCGCATTGCACCGTATGCGCCGCGCGAGCGAATTGCGGTCGGGGCGCGCCTGCCTGCTGACGTTGAGCTGCGTACCGTTCCGTCCGATTGGGGTCCGCACGTGGGCAGATATCGCTACGTCTATTCCAACAATCACGTCTACTTCGTAGAGCCCTCGTCCCGCGAGGTCGTTTACGAGTTGGATTGATTGCGCCCGGCAAGCGGGTCGCAACCTGGGTTGCCGCCATTTGATCGAGCCACCAACATCACAGCGCGACAGAGAGACCGCCTCCGGGCGGTCTTTTTGTGGGGTGGTGCGAGTAGCTTTACTGGCGGCGAATAGGTGGTCCCGTGAATGCGGACATCGACCTCAGGGACGGGTCAGCGCCAGAAATCCATGAACAAACGGCCCCTCGAAAGGCACTAGCTCCTGTTCTCGGCCCGGCGCGGCTCCCTAGGGAACAGCCAATCGCAACGATTGCGTCGAGGATGCTGCCGATCGCCGCACAAGCATCGACCGCGCGCAAACACCTTTGCGGCGCAGCTACGGAACAACATTACACCTGAGGAAATTCGCGGAACGAAACGGCTCATCAGTCTTTCTCTGGCTGATGGGAGGTGCCCATGACTTCTCAGGCCGTAGAAGGCGCATGTGCGTTCGCTTGGCGGAACTACTTGCTTCTCCACAGCGGTACTAGCGAGAACGATAGCAGGCGTTCCGACCTCTATCGCTATGTCACCAATCTTCGCGAGCACGATTTCGATCTCTTGCAAATCGCGGCAGTTGCATACTTGAAAAAGCTGGACGAATTGCATGACGACCGGAGTGCGAGACTCGCGGCAGATCAAGCTTTGGCCGAGTGTTTAGAATCACGCAGCGCACAACCTGACACCTAGCTTGGGGCCATAAACACCGGAGCAGAAGGAGCGAACAGCATGGCAGATACGTCCTCGAACGCAAATCTTTTCGCGCGCGACCCACAAAGGTAAATCCCCGCAGCGACAGCAATCGGGATGAAGGCCTTGAAGCCAATCATGCACTTTCAGGTCTCAATGCTGAGGATGTGGGCCAACAGCATCGAGAGGTTCGCGGGCAATTACGAAAAGGGGCTGGAAGAAACCGCGACCACTGTCGAGGAACAGTCCAACAAGGAACGCGCCGCGTAAATTACACTTATCGGATCAAACAAGAAGTATGGAGGAACTTATGAGGAAAATGTCGATCTTCAGCGCTGCCGCAATTCTCCTAACAGCTGCCGCATCGCCATCGATGACGTGGGCTGCTGGGCTGCGCTCAATACGATCCAGGTTGCGCAACCTATCCAATGCCAAAGAATGACAGCGCCAGCAAGCCCACAAGCGCCCGTACGGACGTTGGCACACGTTCAGCAGTTCGCAGCGGCCGCATTGAACAACGCACGATCGTTGGGGACCGCAAAGACGCTGGCGACGCTGGCGGCCCAGTGAGAGCGGCAGGAACTGTTGCTGCGGGCGCCGTCGCTGCAGCAGGCGCAATTGCAACAGCGCCGTTCCGGGGAGCCAATTCGTACGCTTACTACAATGGGGGTACAGCGGCTGGGATCAGCGGAGCTATGGCGAGCCGGTAGGCGCACTCGCGCAGAATGCGCCCCCCAAGGTCGGTAAAAATCTGCTGGCTCAGGTGAAGCCGAAAGAGCCCATGGGCTGCAAGCTCGTTGGAACGGTTCGAGGTATAAAGCTATGGGCTGGTGATTGCGTGGGGGCCGAGCTTAGGGGTTCGACAACAACGCCGGATAATCAGGCCATGCCCGAGGAAAAGGACGGGATCAATCACACCCAAACAGAAAGACTAACATCACGCGGCGCCCGTCCACGCCCCACTGGCTGCGCCCGACGCGGACGCAGACCAAAAAGTAGAAGGCCTCCAGCGAAGATCGCGGAGGCCTTCTTCTCATCGCCAGGGGTACATCCGCCCTAAAGCGATCAACTCTTTTTCGTCTCGCGTGCGAGGCGCTCGGCCTTCAGGCGCTCGTAGTTGGCGCGAAAGGCCTCTTCCGCTTCCCTCTGTTCGGCCATCGACCGCTCGGCTTCGATACGCTGCTTTTCCATCTTCTCCTCCGGCTCCACGCTGGAAGTAACTGGCCTAACTCGATTGCTGAAGTGGCTCAATCTGCGCCAATGGCGCCGACGCAAGATCGTGATTACGCTGGCCGATCACGGTGTGGAATCCCGGCCGGCGATCCATCACCCCAAAGCTGATCAGCGAGGAAGCTGAGCACAGGCGAAGGAACTGGCGCGGACTGAGCAGGACAAATTGAGCGGGTAAGGCTACATCGCGAACAGCAGAATGCACATCGCGCTAGCCAACTTTGTAGAATTAGCGACTTACTCAGTTGCTTGCGGCGCATGGTGGTCATCTGTTTCGCTGCATCAAAGTGAACCGATGCCAAAGCCTCGTCGCCTGTAAAACGCCGAGATGCTGAAGACGTACTTCCTCTATGTGAAAGCCGACGATGGCCCTCTCAGCCGCTTTGAGACGCGCTTTGCGCTCGACGGTGAAGCGATTCAGCACGCCAGAGAACTTGCGGCGTCGCTACGCCGCAGACATTTTAACGACCATCCGGGCCTGATGATCGAGGTCATCGATCCATCGAGCCGGAAAATCCACGAGGAAATCATCTATCCCGAAGGCGAACAAACATAGCCGTTCCAGGTCCCAAATCACATTTCGAAGCCGCCTCGCCTCACATCGCGAAAACCAGAATGCAGTCGCGCCGACCGACAAGGCAAGCGTGACTATGGACAGAACATATGCCAGTTTATCCCAGCCATCGCACGAGCGTGGCTTTGTGCCAGGGTGCTGGTTTGACCTGAGTCAACGAACGCCCGACCCGTCTCGAACCGGGTCGGGCTGCTTCACGGACATGCCAGTCCAGGTGGTATTGTGAAACGGCACTGTCGGTGCAGCTGGTTCTTGATAAGCGGTTAGCTACCTAAAACTGTGATTTTTGGAGACCCGCCCCTCTATTTGGCCGAGCACGTCATGTCGCCTTCTTGCAAACGCAGAGATTCGTAAAATCGGCCTCAAACTCCTAGCGGCTGGTAGGCGGTAGGCAGACAGCCTCCCCGCCAGATGAGATCCTTCTGCAAATCCGACGGATGAGACTGCTGCCTGCCTTGGAATTTGAGTGCGCGAAAGCTCTCTCGTTGCGTTACAAAGTGAACCGACCTTAAGAAAAAGATGCCTAAATCACCCTACGCACTTTGCATCCTACACGCGGGACAAAAGTGCCTTCGCACTCCGATTGGCTTCACGAAGTCAAGCAAGACGGCTTCCGGCTCATCGTCTTGCGTGATGGCGACAAGGTCCGGCTGTACACCCGTAACGGCTACGATTGGACGAGCCGCTATCCCCTGATTGTGGATGCGGCGCGTCGGATCAGATCGAAGCAATTTGTCCTCGATGGCGAGGCCGTCTTGCTCGGCGTGGATGGAATCTCCGACTTTGACGGGCTGTACAGCGGGCAGCACAACGACGAGGTGCTCTACGCCTTCGACATCCTTGCCCTGGATGGTGACGACTTACGTAAGCTTCCCCTCTATCTTCGGAAGACCAACTTAGCCCGCCTGCTGGCTCGCCGCACTGATGGCATCCATCTAGCGCCCTTTGAGCAAAGCGAGATCGGCCCAGACCTGTTCCGCGCTGCCTGTGACATGATGCTAGAGGGTTTGGTTTCGAAACGGCGGGACAGTCGCTATCGCCCCGGCCCCTCCTGCGACTGGATCAAGATCAAGAATCCTAAGTCTCCGGCGATGAACCGGCCTATGGACTCGTTCTCGTGAAACGTAAAAGCCCGACCCGTTTGACATGAGGATGCTGCGGGTCGGGCCTTGCCAGCCAACTTGGAAGTTAGTCGCCCCGGCAGGGTCATTGGGCTGTTTGGAATCCGGCTTTTTCCCGCCTGGACGGTATTCTTCCGGACTAGTCCCCAGTATTTTGAACTAAGCCCAGCACAGTGTAAGGACCGCAAAAAAATCCCTCGCCGCATTTGCGCGGCGAGGTTAGTAGCGGAGTCCGGCAGGCCATGTTGGTAGCCTTCCGGCGTGGCACGGTGGCGCGGGATTTTTTACGCAGCGAGTCAAAACTCAGTTCCGTGCAACGGAACAATTATGACGTTGTAACTGCGCCACTACCGGAGGGCCGCCACTGAAAGGCGACGCCGGGACGGAACGTTTCGAGCCCGGCGGCGTAGCTTTGTCGCATTTCTGGCCGAACCTCGGAGCCGCGCGAGTTTTGGAGTCCGGCTTACGGGACACGGAGTGTGGGCACCATGCGAGAGTATCGAGTCTTCATCGTCGATGAAGGCGGCAACGTAACGAATCGTATCGATCTGCATTGCAGTAACGATGCTGTCGCCAAAGAGTGGGCAAAGGTCGTCTTGGCAGACAAGCATGATGTGGAGCTATGGCACCGCAATACGAAGATAGCGGTGTTCAAGCACGAGACTCATTGATGAACTACACGAGATGTTTCTGCAAATGCAGGATTACGCGTGAGCCTTGAGAAAATCGTCCAAGTCAAAGCCGCGAGATCATGCGCGGCATGTCGAGTGCTACGGCGGCGGGCACTACCAGCGACGCGCCACAAACGCACCAGCAGCCCTTTTTGAGTCACTGAGGGGCTAGCCATCAG
>Ga0081455_10002319_pt2 | contig 19784 bp, 18 predicted proteins | sample TabmetS3T2R1_FD_70207 | JGI IMG/M metagenome (GOLD analysis project Ga0081455, IMG submission 70207) | Tabebuia heterophylla rhizosphere microbial communities from the University of Puerto Rico - S3T2R1 | ecosystem: Host-associated > Plants > Roots > Rhizosphere ... | reverse complement strand
AAGGCTTTTTCGAGACCAGAGAGACCCACTATTAATCCTAAAAATCCTATAAAGGAGCGACTTTTGGTGCAAAGCCGGGCATCAACGGGAAATCAGCCCCCATACTTGCTGAAATCACGATACGGAAAAATCAGTGGGTTTTACTGTATTTTACTCGGCCATCTATGCTATATTCCCATACTGTCATCAAGTGATCTATGGTCCGGTGGGACGGAAGTGATGTCTGCAGCGTAACATATTTTTCAATAGTTAATTGAAGCTGCTTTGCACCTCATGGTGTGAGTATTGGGATAAGACCTAGATCGTAGCCCCGAGGTAGAGTTGGTACATCCAGGTACTTACAACGATGGTAGGCCCCGCCCTAGCGAAGGTCAATTTTTTGGCCAAGTAGGTGGTGCGCATTTCGCCTTTCGGTGCGATCCGACGAAATGAGGCACGTTTCGCCCTGCTTTCTGCCAGCCAGAGGGGCCATCAGACGCTTTTATTGCGCCTTTCTGCTGTTCTACGAAATGCCTTGGTCTTGTGTGAAAAGTTCATAAGCTATTGGAATTTCTTTCATAAAAGCACTTTGCCGGAATTTCAGAGGAAGCCAACATGCAGTGGAAAGCCCTTCTGTTGCAGAGCGGTGCTACTTTCATCGCGGCGTTCTTGGGGATGAGATTCTTTAGCCCAACGCATACCGAATTCAATACAACTTTGCCAGAAGCCTTCCAAGCACCGCTACATTCCCTTGAGGTTCGTCTGGACAAAATTGTCAACATGCTTGCGAGGCAGCAGCAACACGGGTCCGGTCAAGTGGGTCAAGGTGTATCCAATCTCAAATTGGACGAAATCCAGCGCAACTTGCATACTATTATGGCTACCCTATCGCAACTGGATGCAAAGGATGGTCCTGTTCCACCCTCAAAACCCTCCAAGAGAGGCAGTCCGTCGGCTCGTGAGGTGATGCCACTCCAACCACCGCCGCCTGTGAATCCTATTGGTTGGCTGCAAGGGCTCCCTGAGGACAAACGCCATCAGGTTGACGAAGTATTTCAAGAACAGGCAGTCATTCTCAGGGAGAAAATGACGGCGGCATCATCGGACGGCTTCCCTCCTTTGGACAAACTACACATAATCATGCAGGAGAATGATCAGGAGGTAAAAAAGAAACTCAAATCGATTTTGAATGAGGAAGAGTATCAAGGCTTTTTGGACACTTTGCCCACTCCTCTAGCCCCCCTGCTGAAACCGTAGGTATTTTTTCAGTCTCTGAGAGTGGTGGCTGATGTAGAGCGGGTTCTGATGGGAACGAAGGCAGGGAACAAGAATAACCCTAGGGAGGATCGTCATGTTAGTAGTAATAAAGTCACAATTGAGGAACTTGGTTCTTATTGGCTGCTTCATGTTGTTATGTAATGAGATTCAGGTGGCGCATGCACAAAATTTTGGCACTGCAAGCAGTTATCTCCTAATTAGCAATTCAGCTCTTAGTGCTGGATGGAGCAATATAGATTATGCCCTTTATTACAACAATGCCGGATATTTTTACAATACTTATTCTGATTTAACTAGTGCATATAATAATGCAAATGCTGCAACTTCTTATGCATATGCTGGGTATGTTTCTAGTCCAACTACTCTAAATTTTTATTCATTTTATTATTCATACTATAATTCTTATTATGTATATAATGCTTCTTTGTACGCATATTATTCCTATGCGCTTGGCCCTATATATATTCCCAGTCTAATTTCTTTTATCGATGCTGCTGATGATTATAACGGCTATGCGGCTTATTATTGTGGGCTGAGCAGTGTTGGGGGAACGCAGTGAGTGGACCAGCGGGCGCATTTCAGCAGAAACATAGGTAGACGGAGAGTACCGAAAGTATACTTCTGACTTTTCCGTTGTGCTGCTTCGACCAAATTTCATGCTGGTTTCAGAGGGATACCCCATGAAAGCACATAAAAATTAATGGCTTTTGAACCTGTTCCCCCCACCTGATATCCCTTAGGGAGCCACCTACCAAGACATACCCCCTGGGACGCGTGCAGGATGCCCTGGCGCAGCGCTTCCAGCCACAAACGCCGCTGGAGCGCAGCGATATCACCCAAGACCGCCACCAGCCGGCGCTGCTGCAGTCGGGTAACGACCTTGCCGGTCCGTGTGCGGTGCTGGCCCAAGCGGGCCAATACGCCCACTTTGACCTCATGCCAAGCCGTTTTGCCCCTGGGTTGCCCTCCCTCAGGACGAAACGGGACCATCACCCCATCCGCGCCCATGAGCAGAGGAGCCGCCGCCAACTGGGCCGGTAGGGGCTCCTCGGTAGGCAGGTGTCCCTGGGCGACGGCCCGTAGCTGGTCGTGGAGCTGCTCCATGGCCCGCCGACCCGCGGCCTGGCCCCACTCCCACACGGCTTGGGCACTGACCGCCCCCGCGCTATACCACCGCAGCAACAGCGCCGCCGTCGCAAACGGCACGAAGACAGCCAGCGCACAGCCCAGATGCTGGAGCTCATCACTGGGCCGCTGATACGGGCGCACGCCCAGTTCGTCATCCAAGGGGGCCACAGGTGGGGTCTCACATCCCTGAGGACATCGGCCCACCCGCCGCCGCCAACAGATTGGTCCAAAGAGGCTCAGAACCTGACGCTTGACGAAGCCTTTACTGCGTAAAAACGCCCCACACGTGGGACAGCGGGGCCAGAACATCGGGCTGAGGGCACGTTCCGCGAGTACAGCTTCAACGATGTGAATGGCCAGAACACGAGCCAGGGGCCAGGCGGCCAGGAGGATCTCCGTGAGCGTGTGGGCTTCGTCGACTGCATGGAGCAAACGTTGCACGGCGGGCTCATCCTGACGTATGCTGTTCATCAGGCATAGCATCGGGAAGACGCCTCTTTTGGAGCACATGGCGAATGGCTCCAAAAGCGTAGCGTATTTCCGCTGCTATGCTATCCCTCCCCTAACTGGAGTATACGCCCCACCCATACTTGCTGAAATCATGATACGGAAAAGTCAGACAGTTTTTTCTGGGTTTGAAACTTCTAACCCGGAGCATGTGTGCCCATAGATACATTACTCTGTGCTGGGGAGTATATGTATCTGCAATACTCTCCTCAACACACCCGAGGTATAGTATGTCCCAACCCCATGTTCGGAGCAAGTAGACGGAAAAGTGAGATAGGGAGCGAGAACGATGCCCCAAAGGGTTAACAGTCCTGCATGGCTACGCAGCACAGACAAAGTCACGCAGTTCCTCGAACCCCAGGCGCGCCATCACCTGCCGAATCTCATGGCGCGCCTGGACACCAGCGACTGACACGATAACCCGACCACGGGGCACGCGCACCAGGTCTTCAGGGCGGATGACCAGAGCGTTATGAATATGGTTCCCCAGACGGCCTGGATGGATCTCGACAATATGTGACGGGACCTTGCCGTGGGCCAGGAGCGCCCGGCGCAGCGTTTTGCCGGTGTCACCGTAGCCCCACAGGATATACGTCCGTGTTCCATTGAGGAAGGAAGCAGCCAGAAAAGCGGCTTTGCAAGCGGTAAAGCGTTCGAGAGCATAGGTCGGGCTCGTGCGTGACAGGCGTCCTGGGGTATCACGCCAACTCAACAGACGGCGCGGCACCACGCTGACTTCGTAGCCTCGCGTCAGGAGATGCAGGAGCAGATCGTAATCTTCTGGCCAGCCACAATCGCGATACCCAAACGTCTGCAAGACCTCGCGGCGCAGCATCAGGGTCGGATGCGCCAGAGGACATTCGACAAACGCGTCCTGCCGCACCCGGGCTGGTGTGTCGATGCTGTTGAGCCAGCGCTCGTAGGCCCGCCGGCCCTCTGGCAGGCCATGGCGCGGAAAGAGGCGCACATGACAGCCCACTGCAGTCAGGTGCGGGCTCTCCTCAAGCGCCCGTACCTGCAGGGCCAGCCGCTGGCGATGCATCAGGTCGTCAGCGTCCATCCGGGCCACAAAATGCCCGCGGCAGTATGCAAGCCCTGTATGCAGGGCGGCAACGAGTCCCTGATGCGACGTCGCTACAACGGTAAAACGGGCGTCCTGCGCCGCAAACCAGCGGACGCATGCCAGTGAGCCATCGTCTGAGCCGTCATCGACAAGCACACATTGCCAGCGCTGCTCAGTCTGTCGTTGCAGACTCCGCAGGCAGACTGGCAACGTCGCTGCTGCATTCCAGACAGGTAATAGGATCGAGATGCGCGGTGGCACAACGGTCTCCTGCGAGCATGCTGCTACTCATGATGGGATCGTCACAATTTCCCTGGCGTTGCCCCTGTGCTTTGGCCAAGCTTGGGCGCCACAGGGACACAGTGTCCTATAGGCCTGCGAAATGATACCGCCTCAAGTCCCCATACCAGGGTGCCGAAGAGCAGAGCACAGGACACACGACATGGTCTGCACAGCTCTTGTAGAAGGAAGACCTCCATGGATGGCATCCGCGGGCCGTTTTATCCACGGCCCATTGTACCAATCGGACCGTCGGAGACACATCGCACAGGGCCACAGCGGTTCAAAGGCAAGATCGTCGGGGTGCGTCCCGGACGCAGCGGTGAAGTAGGGACAACACAGATTCTGACGATCAAGCTCTCCGCTTCTCCTCAGGAGGTTGGGCGTCTCCTCCATGCTGAGGTCGAGATTGTCATGCCCTCCAAATAACCTTGCATCCCATCAACGCAGGGGCTGGTGATGGGCGGCGCCCGTCACCTCGCCTGCTACGATGTCAGTTGACAAATGTCCCCTGCTTCGTTACTGATAGTCTAGAGCAATACCAGAACATATACATGGCATCCCCTCTTTCCTACGCTCTTGCCATGGGGGCACATACGCCTGGATAGTACCGGGCAGTGAGACAAGAGTCTATGCTCCAGAAGCATCCGAAGGCTCCGCCCGTCGCATACGATGTGATCGTAGTTCTCGGGGCAGCAGTATGGCCAGGCGGGCAACCGAGCCCGGCCCTCCAACGCCGCGTCCTGCACGCGGTGGACTTGTGGCAGCGGGGCTATGCCACGTATCTCCTGGTCACCGGAGGGGTAGGAAAATATCCGCCCTCTGAAGCAGCAGTGATGCAGCGCCTGGCTGTCGCACACGGCATTCATCCCCAGCACGTTCTGTGCGAAGATCAGGCCGCCTCAACCTTTGAGAGCGCCTTGCTCTGCTGTGACATGCTGCGGCAGCGCGGCTGGGCGCGTGTCCTGGTAGTGACGGACCGCTATCATCTCCCGAGAGCGCTCTTCGCGTTCTGGAGCTGTGGGCTGCGCGCTGTGGGCAGTGCGGCCCCAGGCAAACCGGCACAGCGTCTATGGCGGCGCTGGTATTACTATCTCAGAGAAGGGCTAGCGCTCCCGTGGTACCTCGTACGGGCGGTGCCGGTTCTGCTGCGACGCAGGAGATAGACCATGGGGCCTCAGAGCACGGCATGGGCGTAACAACGGGACGTGCAGATGGCTAGCACTTCTGCACACCTGGCTGGGGAAAAGCCTGTGAGTGGCTATGCCTAACTGTGGATTCTACAAATCTTGGGAACGATTTGCTGCACTTGTAGGCAGGGCAGACTGAAGCGTGACACGGCGCTTGCAGCAGAAGTATACGACACGGCGTGATCTAGGCAGTGAAACAAGCGGAGAGAGCCAGCCATGATGCCAGCATATTGGGAGCAGTATCAGACGTACATTCGCGAGCATGAGCAAACCTTCATCGCCGAATGCTTGCCGCTCTTCGAGCAGCCAAGCATCAGCCACCAGACGGTGGCTGTACGCCATTGTGCTGAGTTACTGCATGACATGCTCCAGCACGAAGGCGTTCATGCCGCCGTTATGGAGACTGGTGGGAACCCTGTGGTCTATGGCGAGATTGAAGGCGAGCGGGATGACGTCACGGTCGTGCTGTATAACCACTACGACGTCAAACCTGTGGAACCGCTCGAGGCCTGGCACTCTGAGCCGTTCCGCCCACTCTTTCGCCGTGGGCGCGTGGAAGACCAGGCGCCTGTCGTGCCGGACTGGCGCGCTTTGAGCCCTGCCGAGCTGCGCTCCTGTCTCGTCTATGCCCGCGGCAGCGGGGATGACAAAGGGCCGCTACACGGCAATCTCATGGCCTTGCGGACCATGCGAGCCGTGGCCGGCAAACCGCCCTGCCGCATCAAATTTCTCTATGACGGCGAGGAAGAAATCGGTTCACCCAACCTGCCAGCATTTCTGCGCCAGCATCGGGAGCATTTCCGTGGTGACGTCATGGTCATTGCCGATGGTCCCATGCATCCGAGCGGCCGCCCGACGGTATCGTTAGGCGTGCGGGGCGTTATGATGCTTGAAATGCATGTACAGACCGCAAACCAGAGCCTGCACTCTGGCCACTATGGGAATGCGGCCCCCAATGCTGCCTGGGACCTGATCCAGCTCCTCACCACTATGCGTGACCCGGAGGGGAATTGCCTGGTGCAGGATTTTTATGCTGAGGCTAAACCGCCAAGCCCGGAAGAGCAGGCACTATTGGCGAACATCCCCTTCGACGAGGCCGGTATGCGGTCCTTTCTGGGGCTGGAGCGCTGGGACGGTCCCGCCAATCTGTCCTTTTACGACAAGACGCTCTTTCGCCCAACCTTTAACATTAACGGCCTGCGCTCTGGCACCACTGGTGCGGCGCGCTCCACCGTCATTCCGCACCAGGCCACCGTGTCCATTGATGTGCGGCTCGTCGCCGATATGAATATGGACACGGTCTGTCGCCGTATTGTCGAGCACGTCCAGGAGCGCTGCCCAGGGGCACAGGTAGAGATGCTGTATGGCTACGAGGCCTACAAAGTCGCGGTGACGCATCCCCAGGTGCAGAAGGTGGTGGCAGCGGTACGTGATCTCTGTGCGACCATGGGTGAGGCCGAGCCCCCGGTTATCCTGCCCACGATGGGCGGGAGCTTGCCGTTATCTGAGCTGGCGCAGGCTCTCGGTATGCCGCTCATAAGCGTACCCCTGGCGAATCACGACGATAATCAGCATGCTCCCGATGAAAACTTGCGTCTGGGACATTATCTCCAGGGCATCAGTACCATGCTGAGCGTAGTGCACGGACTCAGCCAGTAGGTATGTTAAGGGCCGGATACTGTTAGCCAACCCCCAAGTACCAAAATTAGTATGCCCAACATGCCTTCTTTGAAGGCAAAAAAGCTGAGCAAACTTCCCCGAGAAAAAGTACTCCTAGAACTTTGAAGGGAGTTGGCCAACAGTATCCGCCCGTTTTCTGCACATCTGACATGAGGCAGTCCGCTACCTGCAAAAAGTGCAATAACCCAGGTTCAAGGGGTTGTGGCCATGAGTGGGGATTTTTGCTCAGGCGGTGTACAAGCCTATACCATCGGGGCGACCTTCGCTATGATGGCACCTCTCAGAAGCTTTGCAGAAGGAGTACCTCATGGCCGTTACTATTCAGCACATCCGTCCAGTGGCCCACTTGCCTTTGGTGCTGGGGGTAGTCCGCAAGCTCAACATCGCGGCACTTATCGATACCTTCTGCCCTCCACACCCCGCGCATGTCCTCTCGTGTGGCCGGGGTGTAGAAGCTCTGCTCCTGGCGATTCTCGATGGGCATCATGCCCTTTATAAGGTGGGGGCACGCTTGGAGGAGCGCGGGATGCTCCCCTTGCTCCAGGGTGGCCTGAGACGAGCGTCGCTGAACGATTACCGCCTCGGCCAGATTCTCGATGCGCTGTTTGCCGCGCAGCTCAACCGCGTCTTTGGTGCCATCGCCCTCAACGCTCTGGAGGTCTATGCCCTCTCGACCCCTTGGCTCCATCAGGATACGACGACGCTCACCCTATACGGAGCCTATGAAGAGGAGGCCCGCCCAGTCACAGGGCCTGTCCCGCCTCGGCCTGCCTATGGGCACAGCAAAGATGGGCGGGATGATCTCAAGCAGGTGCTCCTGAGTCTCGGCGTGAGCAGTGAGGGCTTCCCCCTGCGCATGGGCCTGCGCGATGGGAATACCAGTGACAGCACCGAGACCCCCGTGGCGATTGAGGAATGTTTAGCCCTCGGACTCGACGGGGTGCGCGGCATTGTGGCCGACAGTAAGGCCTATTGTAAACGCACGCTGGGGTTGTGCCTGGAGCAGGGTGTGGGGCTGATCACGTTGGTGCCGCGCACGTGTGCGGTGCGCCAGGAGGTGGAGGCGTGGGGCCAGCAGCACGGTGTATTACCCTTATTGCTCGAAAAACCTGGGCGGACCCGTCAAGAGCCGCCGCGCCGCTGGCATGGGCAAAGCGTCGTCCGCCGTGTGCCAGTGGAGTACGCGGACGGACGCCTCGACGTGGCGGAAATACGCTTTCTGGTCGTCCACTCCAGCCAGTTGGCCCACCAGGCGGCAGCGGCGTATGCCGCCGCCCAAGCCAAGGAAGCCGCGCGTGTTGCCGAACACGTCCAGCACGTAGAAGCGCGGTGGTTTGCTTGTGCCACCGACGCAGAGGCCGCCATTGCCGAGTACGAAGGGCGTGGCCAGGGGCGGCGGGGGCGCAAGCCACGGCCGTGGCGTTACCATGTCCTACACTATCGAGTCGAAGCGGTCAGTGGCCCTCAAAAACGGACGCGTCGAGGCCGTCCACCGCAGTCCGAAGCACCCCAGGTTGCGGTCCGCTATCGCCTCGTCGTGCACCCAGAGGCTCTGGTCCCCTCTGAGGACGCGCATGGCTGGACCGTCCTGGCCACTACGGTGCGACCCGAGGAGTGTACGGATGCTGAGCTGCTCCAGGCATATCAGGAACAACACATCACGGTGGAACCAGGCTTTCGCTGGATCAAGAATCCTGCTGCCATCAGTCCGGTGTGGCTGGAGAAACCCGAACGGATTGCGACCTTGGCGATGCTCACGGTGGTGGGGTTGCTGGTGTATGCTGTGATCCAACGGCAGGTCCGGCTCTCTCTCCACGAGCATGAGCGGGAAATACCCGGCAACAAAGGGCTGACTGCCACACCCACAGCCGCCGTGGTGTTTGCCCTCTTTACGCCCGTGATGCTCGTGCACTGTATAGTGGACGAGATCCCGAGCCTCCAAGTCCATGGTATCCAAGACTATCATCGGCTCATCTGTGACGCTGTGGGGATTGCCCAGACCTGGTATCAAGGAGTGGCAACGGAGCAAAATTCACCGCCGTGGACCACACCCCCTTGCACCTGGGTTATAACAGAACACTTTAGGTCATATGCAGGGCAAGGCTAAGAACGGACTTACTGGACACGTGGCTTCTTGCCATGCTTTTAGAGACTTCTAAGGGATTGATTTATTAGACATTCGTTTCCGGATAGCCTCTCAGTCCGTTGTGACCCCCGCCGCCCACCGAATACCGCCCAGCACATGCTGCAAAAACAGCGGCTCACTGTAGGATTCTGTGGTATGCCCCATGGCGGTATACCAGGCGCGCCCCCCGTCATAGTGGTGATACCACGCCAGGGGATGGTGGGCGCCCATACTGCCGCCGCTATAGCTGGTCTCGTCTATGGTGAGTAACACGTGTACGGTGGCCGGCGGGGCGGCACGGAAGTTGTACCATTCATCCTGGCGCGTCCAGGTGGCCGGTAACAGCTTGGTGGAGGGATGGGTGGCATTGACCACCCTGACCGTGGCCGTCTGGATGGCGGGATGACTGGCAAAGTACGCGCCGACCAGCCGGCCATACCACGGCCAGTCGTACTCGGTGTCAGTGGCCGAATGAATCCCGACAAATCCCCCGCCCTGCCGGATAAATTGCTCCAGCGCCGCCTGCTGCTCCGCCTCCAGAATGTTGCCGGTGGTGTGCAAAAAAATCACCACCCGGTAATGTGCCAGCTGGTCGCGCGTGAACAGCGCCGCGTCTTCACTGGCATCCACCGCAAAATGTGCCTGCGTGCCCAGCGCCCGGATGGCGGCAAGGCCGGCGGGAATCGACTCGTGGCGCCAGCCGGTGGTTTTGGTAAAGACCAGCACGGCAAACTCTGGCGCGTTGTCGGCTGCCGGCGCGGGCGCCGGCTGGCTGCCCGCACTCGACAGGGCCAGTAAAAGGCCAAAGAACACATAGGCCAAGCTCAGCACACCCCGAGGTTGCATGCCGCTCCTCCCCACGCTCCGTCCGCGCGAATACACCCGCGCTCAGTGAATATGTGAAGAGTTTAACCGCATTTCGCTCAATTTCTCGCAATTTGTAGAAGATCGAAGATGGTGGCCATGGGCAAAGGCCTCGAAGAGGCCCACGTCTTTGCAGGCGATGAGCCCTGCACCGGAGAGGAAATACACCGCGTCCCCGCCAGATTTGACGCGCTACAACATGTGAGAAATTGAGCGGTGGACATTGTGCCGCCTACGCTGGCAATACGGGATACTTAATTATTTTTGCGTCCCTAAGAGCGTCTCCCGTTATCTATCGCTTGAGATAGAGCTCAACCCGGTCGGTCGTCCACGTCGCAATACCTGCCCCAAAGAAATCACGATCTTCTGTCCAGATAGGGCTGTCGAGTGCCAGCGCTACTGCTACAACTGGCCAGTCGTCTTCATCACGCCCTGCCATGCGCTCTCGCGCGTTTGTTTCAAAGTCTGCATAGAGAGCGTTGTCTACAACCTCAATCCAGTCGCACACGCGTACTAACAATGCTAAACCATCACCCTCTGGCCAGCCTCGACGGCGGGCCAGATCGGGTAAATACTCTTGCGCGGAACTCACACAGACATCGGGTGTAAAAAAGCGCACAGGCTCTGCATAGGTCTCAATGAGGCTGCGCACGCGCTTACCCAACACCGCACGAATGAGAATATTCGCGTCAAGCACTAAAGCAGGCGTCAGATTCATGAGCGGTTGCGTTTCTTCGCACGCCACGCTTTGAAATCAGCGACAAGCTCCTCTTCCGATACGCCTGACTCGGCTAGGAGACGATCAAACCGCTCGGCCGCATCTTTGAGCGCTGCCTTATCGGCTTCCGTTCGTTTCGGACGTGCAGGAATGAAAAATCCTACGGTATCGCCGTGACGCGTGATCGCAATCGGCGTGTCCGCTTCAAGCAAATACTCTGCAAGTTTTGAGCGGAATTCACGCATACCTACTCGAACGGGTTCCATAATGAGCATCCTTTATTTGCGTACACATTATGTACTCATGATAGCACAGAATAGATACAAGCGCTGAAATTTTTGTCGGCTTCTTGCAGTGCCTGCGGAACTGTCGTCAGCAGAACGCCTGCGCACAGGCGGAGCTGATCTTGCGGGCGGCGCTCGACCCGGCCATTGCCATGAGGGCCAGGAGGGGTGCATGGGTGGAGTGCTTGGACCATTTTGCTCTTCTACCAATTGCGAGAAATTGAGCGACTGATGTTATCGGCAAGAGGCCCGGGGGCCCCTACGTCTGCTGTCGCATCGTGGACCATGGTGCGCTCCTCGTCGCACATCGGCATGTTGACAGTTATCGCTCACTATCGTAGCTTGAGCGTGTAACCGGTGCCACGAGATCGAGAGGGAGAGACCGCCATGCCTGCAAGGAAGGGCAGGTGGTGGCTGACAGAGGACCGCGAGCAGGTGGTCATCAACGCCACCCCACAACACGTCTACGACCTGATCGCCGACCTCCCGCGCATGGGCGAGTGGAGCCCCGAGTGCGAGCGTGTCGAGTGGGAGGGCGGCGCCACGGGACCGACGGAGGGAGCACGGTTCGTCGGCCACAACAGGGGCGGTCCGTTCAAGTGGTTCCGCTGGTCGCGTCACGGCCGTGTCCTCACCGCCGACCCGGGCCGGGAGTTCGCCTTCGTCACCGAGGAGGGTCGCCGCGAGTCGACCGTGTGGCGCTACCAGTTCGAACCCGTCCACGACGGCACACTGGTCACCGAGTCCTACGAGGTGAGGTGGCTGCCTGCCTGGGCCCGGATCATCGATGTGCCCGCCAACCGGCACCGCGAGCTGAAGGAAGCGATGCGTCACACGCTCGGGAAGCTGAAGACCGCCGCCGAGGCGGCGACGGACACGGCCGGCCAGCCATGACCCTGGCCATGCAGCGTTGAGGAGGAGCGGGTGGCGGTGCTGGAGCGCGCGGCCTAAGGGAGGCAGAAGGACGCGAGCACAACGTAGGCGGCGGGGTACTTGGCTCCATAGGCGTGCAGGCCGCGTTGGGGCGGAACACCAGCAGAGAAGCGGGGCAACAGGCGCCCGGGCAGATTGCCAATGAGAAATGGCTCACGGCAAGGCAAAGCGCAGCCATGCGATCGCGCCAACGCCTGTATTTCCAATATATGCCATACTGCTCCAGCCGACGCAAGCCCACCGTTGGCGGAGACTTTTTGCGGCATTTTGTCACAGCGAAATTTTACAAGACATAAGATAAATAAATTCAAACACTTCTATAAATACACTCCTCCTCCAGCATCGTCCCTGTCACCTATGCTATGATGGAGTGGTGCACGCGTATGGAGGCCGAGCACCAAGCAAGGGAGGACACGGGGTGGACTTTGTCGCGGTCATGGAGCAGGCGATCGCCCTGCTGCGTCAGCGGGGCCGTGTCACCTATCGGACGCTGCAGATCCAGTTCACCTTAGATGACGAGCAGCTCGCGGCCCTGAAGGACGAACTCCTCTACTCGCAGCCGCAGGTGAGTGACGACACGGGCCGAGGTTTGATCTGGACCGATGACGCTGGCCCTGTTCTGGCTGGCACGGCTGCTCCTGTGAAGCCCCCGGCACAAGCACCGCTCACCTACACCCCACCCTATCTCGCGGAGAAAATCCTTACCTCGCGCAGCGCGCTCGAAGGCGAGCGCAAACAGGTGACTGTGCTCTTTGCCGATCTCAAAGGCTCCACCGAGTTAATCCGTGACCTCGACCCCGAGGCCGCTCAACACCTCCTCGATCCTGCCCTCCGCCACATGATGGACGCCGTGCATCGCTTTGAGGGCACGGTGAACCAGGTGCTGGGCGATGGCATCATGGCGCTGTTCGGCGCCCCGGTGGCCCACGAGGATCACGCCGTGCGGGCCTGTTACGCCGCCCTGGCCATGCAGACGGCGATGCGTGCCTATGCCGAAGAGGTGCGCCGTTCCCACGGCCTGGAGATGCAGGTCCGGGTGGGGCTCAATTCTGGGGAAGTCGTCGTCCGATCCATTGGCAATAACCTGCACATGGACTACTCGGCCGTGGGCCGGACTACCCACCTAGCTGCGCGGATGGAGCAGCTCGCCACCCCAGGGAGTATCCGGCTGACGGCAGCCACCCTCCGACTGGCAGAAGGGCTGGTCCAGGTCAACGCGCTGGGACGATTTCCGGTCAAAGGGCTGCCAGAGCCCATGGAGGTCTTTGAGCTTATGGGGGAGAGTGCAGTCCATCGGCGCTTGCAGGCCAGCGCGGCACGGGGGCTCACCCGCTTTGTGGGACGGCAGCAGGAGCTCGCGGCGCTGCAGCAGGCGCAGGCTGGGCCAGGGTATGGTCAGGTGGTCGCCGTGGTCGGCGAGGCCGGTGTGGGCAAGTCGCGCCTCGTCTACGAGTTCGTGCATGCCCACCAGACCGTCGGGTGGTCAGTCCTCGAAAGCATCTCGGTGTCGTACGGCAAGGCGACGCCCTACTTCCCCGTCATTGACCTGCTCAAGCGCTACAGCCACGTCGACGAGCACGACGACCCGCGGACCGTCCGCGCCAAGGTGACTGGGCAGTTACTGACGCTGGACGAGACCCTCCAGGACGCCATCCCGCCGCTCCTGGTCCTGCTCGACGTGTTGCCGGACGAGAGCTCGTTCCGCCAGCTCGATCCACCCCAACGCCGCCAGCGCACCCTCGACGCCCTGCAGCGCGTGCTCCTGCGCGAGAGCCAGGAACAGCCACTGCTGCTCGTGTTCGAGGATCTGCACTGGATTGACTCGGAGACGCAGGCCCTGCTCGACAGCCTGGTCGAGAGCCTGTCCACCGCCCGGCTCTTGCTGCTGGTCAACTATCGACCAGAGTACCAGCACGGCTGGGGCAGTAAGACGTACTATACGCAACTGCGGCTCGCCCCCCTGCCACCCGCGAGTGCCGACGAGTTCTTGCAGGTACTGCTGGGCGATGCTCCCAGCCTGACACCGCTCAAACAGCTCTTGATTGCGCGCACCGAGGGCAACCCTTTCTTTCTAGAGGAGAGCGTGCGCACGTTGGTGGAGGCCGGGGTGCTGGTGGGCGAGCCGGGGGTATACCGCCTGGCACAGGAACTGCCGACCATTCAGGTGCCAGCCACGGTGCTGGCCGTGCTGGCCGCCCGCATTGACCGGCTGCCACCGGAGGACAAGCGGCTCCTGCAAACGGCTGCCGTGGTGGGTACCGAGGTGCCCTTATCCTTGTTGCAGGCCATTGCCGAGTTCCCCGAGGTGGCACTGCACCGCGGCCTGGCGCACCTCCAGGCGGCGGAGTTCCTGTATGAGACGCGTCTATTCCCCGAGCAAGAATACACCTTCAAGCATGCCCTGACGCACGAGGTCGCCTACAACAGCGTCCTGCTGGAGCGGCGGCGGGTGCTACACGCGTGCATTGTCGGAGCCCTCGAGGCGCTCGCGCCCGACTGCGTGGCTGAGCAGGTCGAGCGCCTGGCACACCATGCCCTGCGGGGCGAGGTCTGGGACAAGGCCGTGCTCTACTGCCAGCAGGCTGGCGCCAGGGCCTATGACCGCGCCGCGTTCCATGAGGCAGTGGCCTCCTTCGACCAAGCTCTCCAAGCCCTTGCACACCTGCCCGAGCCCAGCGCCACCCGGGCGCTGGGCCTCGATCTCCGCCTCGCGTTGGGATGCGCGCTGGGCGCCCTGGGAGAGTATCGGCGTTGGCTCGCCCTGTTGGGCGAGGCCGAAGCCCTGGCCCGGGCGCTCGATGACCGTGCCCGGCTGGGACGGGTGCTGGCCGAGATAGCCGTTATACTCAGGATCACGGGAGACTGGGAAGGCGCTAGTGAAGCGGGCCGGCAGGCCTTCGAGCTTGCGGCCGAGATCGGCGATATGGCCGTGCAGGGGGAAGCACCCTTTACCCTCGGGCAGGCATACTATTTCATCGGTGACATCAGCCGGGCCGCCGAGCTGCTGCGGTGGAGCGTGGAGGCGGCGGACCGGGAGCCTGGCACGTCCAGCACAGACGTGCGGATCGAGTCACGGGCGTGGCTGGCGGTGACGTTGGGCACGCTCGGGGCCTTCGCCGAGGGCCGGCGCCACGGGGAGGAGGCGCTCCGCCTCGCCACACGGGATGGCCGAGGGACCACACCAATCACGGTACACACCTGTCTCGGCCTCCTGTATCTCGCCCAAGGGGACCTAGAGCCCGCCATCCGGGTATTGGAGCAGGGCCTGGCCCTCTGTCGCGCCTCCGGTAACCGGGACGGTAGTGCTACAGAGGTGATGCTGCTGCTTTCTCCAGGTCGCTCAATTTATCGCAGTTTGTAGCACGTAAAATCTGGTGGAGACGCGGTGTATCTCCTTTCCGTTGTCGGCCTCATCGCCTGCAAAGACGCGAGCCTCTTCGACACCTGCTCATGCCCATGGACACCACCTACGACCTTCTACAAACTGCGATAAATTGAGCGACAGAGGTAATGCTGGCGACTCGATTCCGTGCTACTGTTGGTCAAAAACAGCCTCGAAAGCAGGGAGTCACCAGTAGCTATGGTCGTCAGAGAGGCCTGCCCAACGTGTCAATCACCCCGGTACAAGAAGAATGGCCATACGCAAAATCATCGGTGTAAAGCCTGTGGCCGCCAGTTTACAGCTGATGTGGTGGACCGGAGTATTGCCCGCGCACGACGTATGCAGATTGAACAGCTCTTGTGCGAGCGTGTCTCACTCCGTGGGATCTGTCGTGCCGTGGGAGTCAGTCTCACGTGGCTTTTGCACTTATGGTCGAGTGTTTTGCGTCGTGCCCCGACCACCTCCATGTCCACAACCCCGCTGCGCCCCGCGCGGTGATGCTATCCCGACTGGAAGCCGAAGCCGATGAGATGTGGAGTTTTGTACAAAAGAAGGCGAACAAACAATGGATCTGGATTGCCATGGATGCGACGACCCGCCAAATCATTGCCTTTCATGTGGGGGATCGGAGCCGTACAAGTGGCCAAGCGCTCTGGACCAATATTCCGCCAGTCTATCGGGAACAGGCGACGTTCCATACGGATCAGTATGACGTCTATAAAGGGATCATTCCAGCGGAGCAGCACCGCGCCATCACGAAGAAAGCCCGAAAAACCAATCACATTGAGCGCTTCAATAACACGCTGCGGCAACGTGTGGCTCGTCTGGTCCGGGAGACCCTCTCGTTCTCGAAAAAACTGGCCAACCATATCGGTGCCATCAAGTATTTTATCTGCCACTACAACCTGGAGAAAGCAGCAGCATTACCTCTGTAGCACTACCAATGGTTTGCGGCCACCGAGTTCTTGTGCCGAGGCCCCCCCCTTGGCACGGACTTCGCCGTTGGGAAGGATCTCAATTTCCACCTCTTCCTCGCTCTGAAGGATTGCCTCTAATTGTGCAATGGTCGGTCTGCCCATGGTATAAACCTCCTAATCGTGCATAGCAAAACTGGCGCAGAATTCTGAGGATGTCCTGCACCTTGCTGACTGCGGCCAGAGCCGAGCTGGTAAGGGCGTGCTGATCGACTTCGACGTAGATGCTCTTCGTGCGTGGAAGATGCTTCACGAGCCGGTTAACGAGGCCCGACCCAAGCGTCGTCTTTTTGCTCACGAGGGGCCTGTCAAGGCGATCTGTCCGTGTAGCGGCGCCGCCTCGAAGGGAAGCTCCTGCCACATCGTGGAGGACAGGAGTGCCTAGACCAGTATGCGTTCGTGCACGCCCTCAGCCAATTTAATCGCGGCCCATGCCATCGTGATTACGCACAGTGTTAACCTTTGGTGAAGTGTCGTCGCACCTCGCCCGTTCCCACGAAGTGGGACAGCAAGCGAAAATTCCGCGTCTCGTGTCGGACGCGCCCAGCAACAATCGCGGGATGAATGCTTAGCCGCTGTGCCAACTCCACCACCGCGAGCGGGGACGGATGGTCCCTCACGCGGCTCGTCTGCCACACGTCCTCTGGAATGAGGGCTTGTTCAGCCCATTCGTCCGCTTCGTCTTCTTTAGGGTCCCTGCGCACACCTTCGACATCGCGCAAACTGAGGTCGTCGATGAACGCCTCATCGCGCGTGCCGTCCATGTGACGCCCGATATGCGCCAGTTCGTGTAGTAGACAGAACCAGAAATTATCAAGCCGGTCATAGCGGAGCGTTAGGCCAATCACCGGCGTGCCGTCCGCAAGCTGCAACGCCGCGCCGTCGAGGTGCGTGCGCGGGAGATGCTCGACGCAAATGAGATGCATACCATGTTTCGCCAGGAATTCGTGCGCGAGCCGGGGGCCTTCCGCGGACCAGCTCAGCTTCGCCACTTTGAGGAGAAAGGCGAGATCGACCGTGCCGGACTGGTAGGCAGTGGGGAGAGGCATCGTGTTGGCACGTGCAAGCACTTCCCAGCACCAGGCCTTGAGGGCATAGGGATCCATTTTCGCGTTGGCCCGGGCGTGATCATTCTTCCGGTAGAGGGCCGCTGGTAACACATGCTCGCCGCCAGCACGGCGAATCAGATCGCGCATGATGTCTTCGGCATGACTGAGGAGATTGGGGCGCTTCTCGATCCATCCAAGCTTGACCATGGCGGTGAGCGGGAAGCGCTGCCACTCGATGCCCTCCAGGGCGCTCGGGAGCTCACCACCTGGCTGCTGGAGAAGCACGTCTGCGGGGATGCCGAGATTCGCGTGCAACGCACGCGCCATCTGCATCGTAAGCTGGCGCTTGCCAGACAGAATTTCGGAAACCTTGGCCCGGCTGCCAAGGAATGGGACCAGATCCCGCGGCGAGAGCCCACCCTGCTCCATACGAAAGCGAATGGCTTCAATGGGACTCGGATACCCGATCGGCACATGCCGAGCCTCATAGAGCTCCACGAGGTCGGTGAGCACATCCAGCTCATCGCCGTCAGGGGTGCCGAATTCCGCGTCCATAAGCGCATCGATGCGGGCGAGGGCAGCCTTGTAGTCTGCCTCGGTGCGGATCGCTCGAATAGTGCTCATGTTACACCTCCCTAACGTCGATCGTGTCGTACTCCGCGTGCGTCCCGACAAAACGCACATAGACTACCCGGTATGGATAGTTGATCTGCACGACAAGCCTATAATCGTTTCCCTTAATATTGAAGACAATTCGACTCCCCCCCACGATACTTGCACTCCTATATTGCTCCTTGACCTGCGCTGGGCTCTCCCAATCTGCTTTTTCCGCCTCGCGATACCATGCTAACAGCGGCGCTTCAGCATCCGGATAGCAGGTCCAAAAGGCACGCAGCGTACTCTTAGCGATAATCCGCATCGTTAATGATAGCATGCTCCCAGATGTATTTAGCGCACAAGGCTCCCCTACAGGGAGCTCGTTCTTTCACCCCCACAATAATCTACCAATAACAACGCTTCAACATGCGGATAGCAGTACTAAAGGAGCAGATTGCTCTTGGCGAGCATTTACAGCTTGAATTGTAATACGATCCCATGATTATTGCAAGTGCTACGATAACTTTTGGGATCGTCTTATACGGCTATGAATTTGTAGACGCGGCTGCGTGACGCCGAGGACACCACACGTTCTAGTACGCGGCTGCTGGCATACACTTTGATAAATCTGCGCACATGCGGCGGTACCTACAACTTGCAATCAGTGATCTCTGTTCGTCCCTTCTCATGGAGCACCTCACGGAATGGGTCACGGGCGCGTCACGTAGTGACGCGTCCCGTGTACCCGTTTGTGATATAGCAACCCAGAGCTCAAGTGAACCGCAGTTGACTTTCCTTTCCCGCGCTGATGGACGCGAGGTGTTCGTCGAAGTTGAAGAGCCCAAGCAAACTTTCCCCGTGTGCTATCCGCTGCAGCGCTTCGGCTTCCTTCTTCTGGATTGCTTCCGCGAGAGGGAGCAACTCTATGGGTTCTGTCGCAATTTTCATTTGGGGCAATTTGGAGTATGCTCTCTCCCTATAACCTATGATGCAAAGAGAGGGAGAGCGCCGATGGCGGTGAGCTGCAAGGGTGCCCATTGCCCTAAGGAGATCATTCTCATGGGTGTGCGTTGGTACGTGGCGTATCCGCTGAGCACGGGCCATGTCGAAGAACTGATGGAGGCACGTGGGGTCCACGTGGATCACTCGACCATCAACCGCTGGGTCATCAAATATAGCCCGCAACTGGAGGAAGCCTTTCATCGCCGGAAACGTGCCGTGTGGGTGAGTTGGCGGATGGATGAGACCTATAGCAAGGTCAAAGGCCAGTGGCGCTATCTGTATCGGGCGGTGGATAAGCAGGGCCAGACCCTTGCCTTTCTGCTCACCGAGCATCGGGACCAAGCAGCCGCGCTGCGGTTTCTGACAAAGGCGATCCGCCGCAACGGGCTCCCCGAGACGATTACCATGGACGGCAGCGACGCCAACGAAGCCGCGATCAAGAGTTATAACGAGGAGCACGGCACAGCCATCGCCATCCGCCAGGTGCAGTATTTGCATAATGTGGTGGAGCAGGATCATCGAGGCGTAAAGCGGGTGACACGGCCCATGTTGGGGGTCCAATCGTTCGCGGCAGCCCAGGACACCCTGGTCGGGATCGCACTCATGCACATGCTCAAGAAACGCCAGAGGGTGGTGGAGGCCGGAGACGAGGGCCTCACTGCGGCCGAACTGTTCTACTCCCTCGCTGCTTAATCTCTACACAGACAGGGGCAACTGCCCCTTCATAGCCCCCTGAGCAAAATTTGCGACAG
>Ga0081455_10000565_pt2 | contig 19786 bp, 18 predicted proteins | sample TabmetS3T2R1_FD_70207 | JGI IMG/M metagenome (GOLD analysis project Ga0081455, IMG submission 70207) | Tabebuia heterophylla rhizosphere microbial communities from the University of Puerto Rico - S3T2R1 | ecosystem: Host-associated > Plants > Roots > Rhizosphere ... | reverse complement strand
TGGACGGCGAGTGAATTCAAAGACTACCCCGGTCGCAAAATCGCCTCTTCGCTCGCCGGCGCAGGCTTGAAAGTGATCCGCGGCGGCGCTTATGATGCAGTGCTAAAAAACGCCACAACGACCTATCGCGGGGCTGTTTCCCCCGACCGCGCTTACGATAAAACCGGATTCCGCTGCGCGCGCGACGCCAAGTAAACGAAGGATGGAGGATTGAGGGTCGAGGATCGAGGATCGAGGGTCGAGGATCGAGGGTCGAGGAGCGCATTGCGTTACTCGATCTTCGATCCTCGACCCTCGATCCTCTTCGTTTCTTCCGTCTTCTCCGTCCTCAGTAGATCCAAAATTGAGCGGATAATTTTGGGACTACTGATCCTCGTCTTTTCACATCACGCCTTTGCGCAAGACCCGGCGGGGCGCGAAGCTCCCAAGCCAGCCCGAACAGATAAGAATAAACCCGCCGCCAAGCCCGGCAAATCCGCCAAGGCGGACAATCCCGCTAAACCCGCGTCCAAGCGAGCGCCGTCGTCAAGGTCAACCTCAGTCAGAGCAAAGTTGACCATCGTCGCCCCGCCGGGGACTGCGATCGAAGTCGACGGCAAACGGCGCGGATTCGTGGGCGCGCGCGGCGAGCTGACTGTGCCAGGACTCGCGCCCGGCGATCATCAATTGGGCATATTCGCGGACGGCTACGAGCCGTGGCGCGAGACGTTCGTGATGAGCGTGGCTTCGACTAGGTTCGAGCCGCCGTTGAAGAAGAAGCCCCCGGCGGGGCGGCTGGCTTTGACCGTGGACGAGCCGGGAACCGAAATCCTCATCGATGAAACACGCAGCTTTACGACAATGCCGTGGCAGGTCAAACTTATTGTCGAAGTGGAGCCCGGCATGCGCCAATTGCGCGCGATCAAACCGGGGTTCAAAGAATGGAGCAGGACCGTAATCGTGAAGGCCAACGAAACCGCCACGGTCAATATCGAACTCGAACGTAGCCTCGATCTGGAAATGCTCCTCATCCCCGAAGGCCCATTCGTGCGCGGAGACGACCGTGGCGCGAAAGATCAACGACCATCGCATCAAGTCGCCACGTCAGAGTTTGAAATCTCGCGCGCCGAAGTGACCAACCGGCTCTATAAAATTTTCGTTGACGACACCGGGAGACCCGCGCCCCAGGGACTCGCTTACGGGTGGGATGGAAATAATTATCCTGACGGGCAGGACGACTTTCCGGTAGTCTTCGTGAGCTGGGAAGACGCCGTTGCCTTTTGCGGCTGGCTCTCGGGACAGACCGGACGTCGCTACCGCCTGCCCACTGAAGCGGAGTGGGAGAAGGCGGCGAAACTCGGAGGCGCTCAGTACAAAACCGCCGGAAGGGTCTGGGAGTGGTGTTCAGATTGGTATGACCACGATTATTACAAGCTCCGCGAGCGCATCAACCCTCAAGGGCCGGCCCGCGGGAAACGCTACACGATGCTGGGGCGCGAAGGCGAGACGAAGGTGATTCGCGGCGGCGGCTTCGGATTCGGCAGCGTGACGCGGCGCGCCGCGGAGAGAAGCTATTTCTTTCCCACAATGACCCGTTCCGACATCGGGTTCCGTATTGTTCGTGAGGTAAAAAAATGAATAAAACACATCGCGCTATGGCGTACGCGATTGTCTTTTTAGTATTACCGAGCCTGCCGGCGTTTGCGCAACAGCGCCCTCTGGTCACCGAAGATGTCCAGACCGTCAAACCGGGCGCTGTGAGATTTGAAGCCGGCTTCGATTTACTGCAGGACAAGGATTATCCGGTCTCCGGTCTGAACGGCGATCTGGCGCGGCTGGGCGTCGTGTCGCTGACTTTCGGCCTCGCGTCCAACGTCGAGGTCGAGGCCGGAGGCGTGATCCAGAACTTCCTCAGCATCAATCGGCGGTTCCGTCCGAGCGCGGTCCCGTTGCAATTGAGCCGGACCAATTCGACGCGCGACACCGGCGATTTTTATCTGGCGACGAAGATTAAACTGAGCAACGAAAGCCGCCGCGCCCCGGGCCTCGGCTTCCGCTTCGCAGTGGAATTGCCGAACTCGAATCAATCGCGCGGCATCGGGCTGAATCAGACCAATTTCTTTGCAACGGCGCTTGTGGCCAAGAGCCTCGCCAAAGTCCGGGTCATCGGCAACCTCGGTCTGGGCATCATCTCATCGCCGATCGACGCCTCAGGGAATATCAGCCCGTTCACGCAAAACGACGTGGCGCTTTTCGGCCTGGCGGGCGCCTATGAGATCAACCGCCGTTTGACGCTGGTCGGCGAAGTCAACGGGCGATACAGCACGCGCAAAAACGCCCCGCTCGGAACCGAGTCGGACGGGTCGGCCCGCCTCGGCGCCCGCATCCGCGCCGGCAAATTGATCTGGGACTTCGCCGGAATCAGGGGCCTCTACCCTCGCAGCGAGAGCGGCGGCGTCACGTTCGGCGTCACCTACGAGGTCGGCCTGTTTCATCCGGCGAAGTAGATTTTCCATTTTCCACATTCCATTTGTCATTTGTCATCGCCACAAGCTCGGCCCAGGCGATGACAAATGACAAATGGAATGTGGAAAATGGAAAATGCCTCTTTCATAATCTGGCGCCTTCAAAGTGATCGCGATAGACGTCAGGAGTATCAAAATGAAAGCTGTTCGATTCTTCATCCTTGCCATTCTCACTCTGTGCGCGCCTGGCTTGACTGAAGCTCAGACAGAGCAGTCAGTAGACAATCTGATTAAGGAGTTTGAGACCACAAAAGAATTCTGGCGGCAGTTTGAGGTGGCTAAAAAGCTCGTGGCGCGTGGCGACAAAAGCGCGCTCCCGGCGCTCGAATCCTGGCTGAGCAATGAGGACAGACATGTGCGATGCGTCGCGGCGTTTGTGTTCGCCGGTCTAGGCAATGACCGAGGGTTTGAGGTTATCCACGCCGTTCTCAACGATATGTCTGACAGAGCGGAAGGCCAAGGAATAACAGCGGGCAAGAGGTCGCTCCAGGCGCAAATTCGCTCTGACCGTTATTTTGCCGTTCACGTCCTGGGCGCGCTGAAGGACAAGCGAGCGGTTCCCATTCTTATCCCGCTGCTGCGGGATGAACAGATAAATTACAACGTCGCCTGGGCATTGGGAGAGATCGGAGATGAGCGAGCCATCGGCCCTCTGATCGAAGCGTTGCGCGACAAAAGTTCGGATATGCGCTTCGGCGCAATCAGCGCCCTGGAGAAACTCGGAGCCGTCGCCGCGCTGCCGCATCTGCATGCATTATTGAATGATCAGGAAAAGACTCACTATGGCGCTCAAATCTCCGTCGCCGAGGCGGCGAAGGCGGCCATTGCGGCCTTGGAAACAAAACGTTAACAACGCGCCAGCGATTCAATAGAATTCAATAGATTTGACGGCGGCATGAGTATTGCGACGCCACTTGAGCAATCAGTGGACGGCGTTTAGAGTATTGATTTTAGTCGGCCTGGGAGGCGGTACGGTACGGGGAGCGTGAGCGACCTGAGCGTCTATCAATAGGACTCTTGATCTAGGACTTGATCTGCGTCCAGGTCGCTCACGCTCCCCGTGCCGTACCCATGTTGGAGCAGTCTTAACCGGATCGCTTTTCAGAATTCCAATGAGCGCAAATTCAATCGATTATCTGGACGGTTTGAACCCGCAACAGCGCGAGGCCGTCGCCACTCAGAATGGCCCGATCCTGATTTTGGCGGGCGCTGGTAGCGGCAAGACCCGAGTGATCACGTATCGCATCGCGCGCATGATCGTGGCCCACAACGCGCGGCCCGAAAACATACTGGCCGTGACCTTCACCAATAAGGCGGCCGGCGAGATGAAGGCGCGCGTCGAAAAACTGCTCGCCGATCATTACGGCGAACAACGGCCTTCCTCCTCGCCGCTGATCTCGACTTTCCATTCGCTCTGCGTGCGAATCTTGCGGCGCGACATTGAAAAACTGGGGCGCGGCTACAGCCGGTCGTTCACCATCTACGACACCGACGACCAGCAGAGTTTGCTGCGCAAATGCATCCGAGATTGCGGCTACGAGGACAAGCAATTGACCCCGCGACAGACGCAGAGCGCGATCAGCGCGGCCAAGAACCGCGGCGAGAATCCCGACCTTTACGCCGAGAAGGCCGATCAAACGGGCGACCCGCGCCGCGCCGCCATCGCGCGAGTCTACGCGCTTTACGAGCAGCGGCTGGAGGCGTCGAACGCGCTCGATTTCGACGACCTGTTGATCCGCACGGTACAGTTGCTCCGCAACTCGGAAGAGGCTCGGCGCTACTACCACAACCGCTTCCGCCACGTGATGGTCGACGAGTTTCAGGACACGAACGGGATTCAGTATTCGCTGGCGCGATTGATCGTCGAGGGCGATCACGCGCTGCTCCACTCCCACAAGCCTGAGGGTTTCTGGGCCGACCGCAGCTTCTGCGTTGTGGGCGACGAGTCGCAGAGCATTTATGCGTTCCGAGGCTCCGATTTCAACATCATCCTCAATTTCGAGCGCGACTTTCCGGGCACGAAGGTCATCAAGCTCGAAGACAACTACCGTTCGACCAGGCGCATCCTGGCCGCGGCCAACAAGGTGATCGCCAACAACACCCAGCGCTTCGACAAAGTTCTTCGGGCGACCGCCGCCGAAGGCGAGAAGATCCGCTACGCGCAGTTAGTCGACGGCGAGACCGAGGCCCGCTGGGTCGCGGGCAAGATCGAAGAACATCTGCGCCGGGAACTGGGGATCCGCGCGGCCGTACTCTACCGCACCAACGCCCAGTCGCGGTTGTTCGAGGAAGCCTGCCGCCGCGCCGGGCTCCGTTACAACCTGGTCGGAGGTTTCAGCTTTTACGAGCGCGCCGAGGTCAAAGACATCATCGCTTACCTGAAACTCGCGATGAATCCGAACGACTCGGTCGCCCTGACGCGGGTGATCAACACGCCCCCGCGGGGCATCGGCAAGACCACGCTCGACGACATCGAGCGCCGCGCAAGAGATTTCGGTGTTTCGCACTGGGAGACGATCAACATCATCGTCGAACAGAACCTCCTGTCGGCCCGCGCCGTCTCGGCTTTGAAATCTTTCCGCGACGTCGTCAGCGGCCTCGCCGAAAGCGCGCGCGACGCCGCCGAGCCGATATCCGAGATCGTCAAGACGGCGGTCATCGACAGCGGATACGAGCGGTCGCTCAAAGACGAAAACACCGAGGAGGCCGAAGGGCGACTGCTCAACCTGGAAGAGTTGGTCAACGCGGCGGCCGAATCGGAGCAGCGAGGCGAGACGCTGCGCGATTTCCTGGATCACGCCGCGCTCGTGTCGGACACCGATGAATACAAGGCCGAGGCCCAGGTCACGCTGATGACGATGCATGCCGCGAAGGGCTTGGAGTTCCCGCTGGTCTTCATCGCCGGACTCGAAGAAGGCCTCTTCCCGCATTCGCGCGCGAACGAGAGCCAGGACGATCTGGAAGAAGAGCGGCGGCTCTGCTACGTGGCCATCACGCGCGCCGAGAAATATCTTTACCTGACGCACTCGATGAAGCGGCGGGTCTACGGCGCCGAAACGCCGTCCGAGCCTTCGCGCTTCCTGATGGAGTTTCCCCTGGAATTGATCGAAGACCAGTCGAAAGGCGGAAGCTGGTTGCGCTTCGCCGGCAAGGCTTCGACTTTCGAGGGGCGCCAATCGGCGCCATCATTGCCACAACCTGCGCGGGCGGAGAGGCGGACGAGCAATTTTCAAGGCCAGACTTACAACAGCGCCGACGGCGTTAAGGAGTTCTTCGCCCGGCAAGGCAGAAATATCGACGCCGCCGATTTCGAACCGCGCGCCGGTTCTGGCGACGAGAGCGGCCCAACAGGCCCAACAGGCCCAACAGGCCCAACAGGCCCAACAGGCCCAACAGGCCCAACAGGATTGAAGGTCGGGACGCGTGTTCGTCACGCGAAATACGGCGTAGGGTTAATCGTCAAACGCGAAGGCGAAGACGAGAACGCCAAATTGACGATAAACTTCCCCGGCTATGGTCACAAGAAGATGATCGAGAAATACGCCGCTTTGGAGAAAGCTTGATAGAACGTGGGAAAAGTCTATGTCTACAGTTGTCGTTGTTAAAAAGAACGGGCGCGCCTGCATCGCGGCCGACACTCTGGTCAGTTGGGGCAGCACGAAGCAAAGCGCCGAATACCTCGCCGCCAAATCGAAGATCATTCAGGTCGGCGACAGCTACATCGGCGTCACCGGTTCGTCGACGCACCGTCACGTCATCGAAAGCTACTTTTCGCGCAGCGAGCATTACTCGCTCGACTGCGTGCAGGAGATCTTCGAGACCTGGCGCGAATTCCACAAGGCCCTCAAGACCGATTACTTTCTGACGCCGGGTGAGGACAAGGAGGCGCCTTACGAAACCTCGCACATGCACGTGCTCATCGCCAACCCTTACGGGATTTTCGGCGTCTACGGCCTCCGCTCTGTAGACGAATACAATAAATACTGGGCCTTCGGGTCTGGGACGGATTACGCGCTGGGCGCGCTGCACTGCTTGTATGACCGCTTCGACGACGTCGAAGAGATCGCCAGGGCGGCGGTCGAGGCGGCGGCGCAGTTCGATAACGCGACGGGATTGCCGATGACTTTGCATCCGGTTGAGTTAGTTCAAGAGTGAGAAGCTCGGTAGGATGCTATAGTAGTGATTGTTCCGCCGGAAGAGATTCCGGCGGGTGAATAGGCGAGCTTTCGCCCCAAAAGCTTGCGGGACTCAACCGCGCCTTGAAGGCGGCATTGGCAATTGATGAGGAAATAGGAGATGAAAATGGATAGAAAGGATCAATCCCAGATGAAACGCTATTTGCCGTTTGTAATTATCGCGGCCGTTCTGGTGGCGGCTGTCGGCGCGGGGGTTATGATGTTCCGCTCGTCGCAGCCCCAACCTCCAGCGACTCCGACGCCGGCGAGCGACTCACGCGCGACGTCCAACGGGCTGGCCTCCAAAGGGGTCGTTACAATCGATGAGTACGGCGACTATCAATGCCCACCCTGCGGCGGACTGCACCCGATCCTCAAAACTTTGAAGGGCGAATACGGCGGTCGGATTCAGATCGCCTTTCACCACTTCCCGCTGACTCAACTTCACAACCATGCGCTCGAAGCCTCCTACGCCGCCGCGGCGGCGGGTCTTCAGGGCAAGTTCTGGGAGATGCACGATCTGCTTTACGAGAACCAGTCTCTCTGGAGCCAGATGGGCGATTTCCGCCCGATCGTGATCAATTTCGCGCGCCAGATAGGGTTGGACGTCCAGCGCTTCACCCGAGACATGGACGGGCTTCAAGTAGTAACTATCGTATCGGAGGACTCGCGGCGCGCCAGCGCGCTCGGGGTCAATTCCACACCCACTGTTTTTATTAATGACCAGTTGATCCCCAACGATAAATTGACGGTTGAAGGATTGCGCAAAGAGATCAATCAAAGGCTGCCCGTTAGCCCGTGAGAGGATGGCGGATGGAGGATCGAGGATCGCAATATCCGTTCTATCTTCGATCTCCGGTCTTTCGCGCAAACCAGAAATTCTACATGCGATCCTCGATCCTCGATCCTCCATCCTCGATGTTTCCGGGGGCGGGAATAACGAACCTCGCCGCGGCGACAAGAGCCGTGAGCGTCAGTGTCATCCCGGCCGACAGCAGGCAATATTCACAGAAAGCGCGAAGCACGAACGCCTGTACGTAAAATAGCCAGAGCGTCATGATCAACATCGGCGCGACGAGTATGGCCAAAGCGGTTCGCGCGCGCGCGTAACCGAAGACGGCCAGCGTCGCAAGACTGAAGGCGGCAAAGTAGGCCGCCGCGCCGAATGCGGCGGTGGGAACGCCGGCGATGGTCGCATAATGGCTGCTGAGCACGGCGGAACAACCGGTAGTTACAGTACACCGGACGCTCTGTCCGGTGAGATGTTGAACCGTCAAATAGATCGAGTCTACCAAACCGATTAGTGAGACCAGCATGGCCGGTCCATAGATCAATGCCGGATGGCGCGCGGCGCCGGTTAGCGAATCATTCATAGCTGAAGTTTTAACACTCATCAATTGCAGTCTCAACCCACATGGCGCCCGTATAAACCTGTGACGGTTTCGCTGATCTCGACTTTGTCCTTTTCGTGGCGCGGGCGCTCGCGCCTGCGCCACAAAAAAGACAAAGTCAGCGCCATTCTTCGGAAAGAGGGCAGGTATGAAACGAACGTCTTTCGCGCGAGTCCTAAGCTTGATCGGAACTCTATTGCTGCTGTCGCTCTATTTTCACTCCGGCCATGGTCAGGAGCCGAGGCCGAAGGCCTCGATTGACGGCGAGGGGCCGGGCTGGCGCGCGCTCGGGGAAAGCGATTTCACCAACGTCAACTGTCACCCTGATACGTGGACATGGAAGAACGACCTGCTGACCTGCTCCGGACTGCCGATCGGGGTGATGCGCACGCGGCGGACATTCGCCAACTTCGAGATGGTCGTCGAATGGCGGCATTTGAAATCGGCGGGCAATTCCGGCGTCTTCGTCTGGGTCCCGGACGAGGCGCTCAAAGAGTTGAAGCCCGACGCGCTGCCGCAGTACGGCATTGAAGTGCAGATGCTCGACCACGGCTTCGCCGAGCAGTACGAGAAGCGCACGGGGAAGAAGGGCGACTGGTTCACCACCAACGGCGACATCTTCGCCGTAGGCAAATCAAAGCTGAATCCGTTCCCGCCGCTCTCTCCCAACGGCTCGCGCAGCTTTCCTCGTAAGAATCTCAGCCGAGGCGTCGGCGAATGGAACCACTATTACGTCAGGGCCATCAACGGCGAATTGCGATTGTGGGTGAACGGCGAGGAGGTTTCGGGCGGAAACGGCGCCGAGCCGAGGGCCGGTTATCTCTGTCTGGAATCGGAAGGCTCCCCGATCGAATTCAAAAACATCCGCGTCCGCGAACTTCCGTAAGAGGGGCGAAATTTGACGCTCACACGCCAAGAAACAGATCGGTCGAGAAGTGGAAGAATTCAGCCAGCGCCTTCGCCTGTATCTTGCTGATGGGGCGCATGCCGTTGATGGCCTCCGACGCCCTGCCGCTCGAACCAAATAGATGCACGATGTCCTTCTGCTTCAAGTCGCGCGCCTCCATTAGGTGTCGCAGTATTTCATGAGGCGCCGCTGGCTCAATCGGGTAATGTTCGTCCTCGTACTTCTCGACCGGCGTCGACAGCAGGTCAAGCAGATGCTCCTCTTCTGCCGAAATGCGGTCCCGCTTCCTGAGCCGCTTTTCGATCTGTTTAATTGCGTGGTCGTATTCTTCTTCGGTACGAATCACAGTCGGAACTGATTCGGCCAGCAATTCCCCGTATTTCCGGTTGTTGAAACTGATTACGTTCATCTCGCCTCATTTACGCGTCACTGCCATTCTCCCGTATTGGGAGATTTCGTCAAGCGGTCAACCATAAAAAGCACAAGCGAAGCGGTTCGATAAACAGAGAGGTTGGCCGATTTATTCAACTCGGCCAACCTCCAGAGCGACTATCGGATCAGGTTACTGATTTATTCTTCGTCGCGGAGCGACGAAGAAGCTGCGCCGGCTTATCTCCTAACGCAGGGGACGCCGTTCAATGCAAAATTGCTCGGCGCCGCATTTGAGCCGCTGTAACTCGCCTGGAATCCGAATGTAGCTCTACCTCCATTGGGCGGCAGGTTGCTGTTGAAGCCTGCATCGTTGACCCGCACCGATTGGCCCGTCTGGCTTAACACCCCGTTCCACAGATTTGTGATCTGTTGATTGCCGGGGAATGTCCAGGTCAATTGCCATCCGTTCAACGCCACGCCACTGAGGTTCTCAATGGTGACATCCGTGACGAAGCCGGTCTGCCATTGATCGCGCACGAAATAGGTCACGGCGCAACCCCCTCCGCCCGGAGTCGGCGTCGGAGTCGGCGTCGGCGTCGGTGTAGGCGTCGGCGTCGGCGTCGGTGTAGGTGTCGGCGTCGGTGTAGGCGTTGGGGTCGGCGTCGGTGTAGGAGTCGGTGTGGGTGTTGGCGTCGGGCCTCCGCCGGTCAGGGAAAAGAGAATGGGAACGAGCTTGTTGTGTTTCGCGGTGTTCACCGTCCGCCAGTCATCAGCGAGGATGCCGCCGGTGTCGCCGGAGTTCGGATTCCACGACCAGAAAGTCCAATTGATTCCGTTCGCGCCCGTGCCCAGATAATTGACCAGCGTGTCCAGCCACTGTTGATCCGACATGCTTTGCAGCCTCGTGCCGAACTCCCCGAGCAGCACCGGGGCGACGTTATTCTTGTGCAGATAGCCCCAATGCGCGTCCCATACCCCGGGCAGGTTGTTCGGATAGTTGGGCGCGTTAAACCACGGCTGCGCGAAGACCGATGACGGGTAGTCGTGCGCGGAATAAACGAGACGGTTTGGAACGTTCAATCTCACCGGCGCCGCGCCCGCGCACATCAGATTGCCGCCCCACCAGTAGAAATCGCCGTTGCAGGCCTCTACGCCTTCGACGATGATCAGCCAGTTCGGATTGACCGAAAGGATCGCGTTTCCGCCTCGCTCCGCCGCCAATCTCCAATCGCGGTTCATATCGCCGCAGCCCCAGCAGGCGGCGCCATGCGGCTCGTTGTGCAGGTCGGCTCCGATCACCGTCGGGTTATTGCTGTAACGTTGGGCCAGCATCCTCCAGTCGTTGATCCATCGCGTTTCGGAATAAGCGGCCGTATACCACAACTCCGATTGCCCTGCGGCGTCGGGGCGGTGACGATCCAGGAACACGCGCAACCCGATCTGGCCGCAGTAGGCGATGATCTTGTCCATGATCTGCAGGCCGCTCAGCCCCTGCAGATCTTGGTTCTGGCTGAAATCAATCCCATTGGGCGCGCTGTTCGGGTCGAAGAGTTGATTACAATAAGGTAGCCGCAGCGTGTTATAGCCGAGGCTCTTGATCTGATCGAGCATGGATTTGTAGCCCCGCGTCCACAATCCGTGCGGCGCGAAGTTCGAGGTCTCCATGCCGAACCAGTTGACCCCAGCGATGCGCACCGGCTGATTGTTGGCGTCGAGAATTTGGTTGCCGTTAGTATGCCAGTACCCTTCTCCGGCGGCCTGTGAAACCGAAGCGCCTTGTCTCCAGATAATCCCCAACAACAAAGCCAACGCGACCGTGATGAATACTGTATGTCTAAACTTCCCCAGCTTGTTCATTTCAATACTCATGAACACACGTCCTCCTTGAAAAATGTTTATTGATTTCGGGGGAGAGTTGATAGTTGATAAATTGGGAACGGTTGGTTAACCGGGAACGGTTGGTTAACCGGGGAACGGTTGTTTTGTTGAGAGGATTGCGAGGGGATGTTAACACGTGACAGGCGCTTCAAACAATAAAAGAGGAACCATGTTTGACCACAAAAACACGAATTTGTGGTCAAACATGGTTCCTCTTATGACAGTCGCAGCGCGATTGCGATTATCGTCTGACTTCGAAGTCGGCGCGGCAGCCTTTATTCACCCAAACTCCGTTCCGGTCGCGTCCCCAAGTTTGGCCGAAAATGCAGGGCGCTTTGCTTTTTTGGCGGATCAGGCGGACTTCTCCGCGAGCGCCTTCGACGCAAAAATGGATCTTCCCGTCGCCAGACTCGCAATAGAAGTTCTGAACGAAGTGGTCGCGGTCGCGATAACGATCACGGTCACGGTCACGGTCGCGGTCATTATCGCGGTCGCGATCACGATCACGATCGCGGTCATCATCGCGGTCGCGATAATTCGTGCCGGTCACGAAATCGGCTCGGCAGCCGCGATCCACCCAGATGCCGCGCCGGTCATAACCCCATGTCCGCCCCGCAATACAGGGCGCATCGCTGCGCTGGCGCCACAGGCGGACGCCGCCGCGCGTATCGGCGCCGCAATAGTTACGCCGCCCGTTGTCCGAAGCGCAAAATACTTGTTCGCCCCGCTGAGGAGTCGCGTGGGAAAGACCGCCGCCGACGAAAACTACCGCCAGCAAAGCCGCGAGTACGCGCATCGCGTTGCGGGCGAATGTTCCAAGCTTAATCTCATTCAAGGTCATAGTTCTCCTTTTTCGGTCATATGCCGGATTTCATTCAGGGGTAATGGGCCGGAGAATACCACCGGCGGGCGCGTTTTCAAACCGCGCGCGCGGCTCTAATGCGGGCGTCCATTTCCGGGATCAACCGCTGATGCCCGATCCACCACTCAGGGTCTTTCTGCGCATCCAACTCTTCGACCGTTTTACCTTGCTGTTCAACCCATGAAAAATATTTCAAATTGTGCCACTGTCGGCGCGCGTCGGGTGTCCCGTCCTTTATCCAATCGGTCTTTGCGCCGTGAAAGACTGCTTCCACGTATGCCGTCGCCATGGCGTCGTCGATCTCGCCGTAAACGTCGGCCATCTCTTTCATCACCGAATGGTAGCGGTCAATCGCGTCCGTGCAGATTGTGACGATCATGTCTCGTTTGCCGAACCCGTAATGTTTCGCCGTCTTGATCGCGCCGAGCGCGTTGCAGACGCCCGAAACGCCGAAGATGGTCGCAATCCGCAGCGCCTTCGCCTCCGCGACGCCGTAGCGCCGCGTGATCGTCTCCAGCCCCGCCTCGCTCGTGAGCAGTTGCAATCCTTTTTTACACTCGACGTCGTCCAGACACATGATCGCGTCCATGTTCATCACGTTGTGAATCCATGTCACGTGCTTGTCGCCTACGCCTTGAATGTCGTGTGCGCCGTAGCCGTTGTTATAAAGCGTCGGGCATTGGATCGGTTCGAGACCGACGACGCGCAGATCGGGCCAGACTTGTTTGAGGCGGTCACCGGCCGCAATCGTCCCGGCGCTGCCCATCGCCGAGCAGAACGCCGCGATGGATCCGTCGCCGACGCCCTTTCCCTTAAGATCGGCGGCCAACTCGGCGACGGTATTGCCCGTGACGTGATAGTGAAACCGGTAATTACCCATCGCCTCGAACTGATTGAGGACGCGAATGTCGGGATTGCGGCGCAATTCCCAGGTCTTGTCATAAATTTCTTTGACGTTCGATTCGACGCCGTGAGTTCTGATCACCTGCGCGCCATAACTCTCGATGCGCTCGAACCGCTCGCGGCTCATCCCTTCCGGCAGGACGACGACGGACCGGGCGCCGATTCGCCCGCCCACCCACGCGCCGCCGATGCCGTAGTTGCCGGTGCTCGGCCAGACGACCGTGTGCCGGTCAATGTCAATTTGGTCGAAGAGCAGCGCCTCCGCCAACACCGAATAGGCCGCGCCGACCTTGTGCGAGCCGGTGGGAAAATCGCGCCCGTACAAAAGCACTATCGGCGCGTCAACGCCGGTCAACTCCACGGGCAAAATTTCATATTTGACACTGTCGTCCGCGCCGCGCCACGTAATGTTGTAGAGGTTGACCGGATCGAGCGGCGATTCGGTCAAGGCGTTGACCGCTCTCTGACGTATCGCCGGATCAATCGCGCTCGGATGGAGCATCTCTTCGAAGGTGGGACCGAAAATGGCTCTGGTCATTTTGCTTTTGCCCTTTTTACCGCCGTCTCGATAAAAGACGCGCGGTCGCCGCGTTCCCAGGCCGCGCTTATTTCATCTTCCGGAAATCCGGCGGCGCGTCCTAAAAGAAAGAAGGACGCGTACGCATGGCCTGAACTCTTCCAACGGGCCATTTCAACGAGCGATGGAAGCGCCTTTTGGCGAAGCTCCGAGAGAACGGCGGGGGCGCGTTTATCTGTGAGTCTGATCAACGCCCACGAAGATTTATTGCGGTCTGTCCATTCAATTGAGTTCAACATCTCGATAAAGGGCCGAACAGGAATCTTTATTGGCGGTCTGGTTGTTTGCCGCGCGGCCCCGGCCATGACCGCCAATGCGCGCGTGGCGTTGTTACGTACTCCTTCCGCCGGGTCTCGCATCGCCTCGATAAGGTCGTTTACTATAGCCTGTTTGTTTGCAGTATATGCGATGACTTGGGCCGCCAGCGCGCGGTGCTCCGGGTCAGCTGAATGGCGCAACACATTTCGAAGGAGTTTCAGGTCTCGCGCCGCTAACGTGACGAACCGTTCTTGTTGGGCACGCGCGGATGGGTCATTCGCCAATGCGTGTCCCAGGGAGTCGTCTTCGCCTGAATTCCCCTTGAGAATGGCGTCAGACCAAGCCTTTTGAAAATCATCCTCCGCTTGCGCGACATCTTGCGGTAATCGGACTTTCCCCTGAGGGGCAGGGCGGAATTGAAGCGAGGGAGCGCCTTCCTCACGAATCCCGATATACAGGATGGATTTACCCGCATCGCAGCAGACGAGGCCGATATGCGCCTCCGCAACGCCGGGCAATGACTCCAATCGGCGCTTCGCTTCTTTTGGCTCCTCTGATAGCGAATCGCCTTCTTTGATTTGAAGTGATTCTATTACTTGCCGCTCGGAAATACTGCGCAGTCCGTAGAAGTCAATAATCCCTATCGGGGGAAACTGCGGATCCTGTGACGCACGGAGCAGGAGGGCCAGAAAAATGAGCCAACTCATAATCAACACCTTGTTATTGATTAGCCGGGCGAGCGCCGCAATCCGGCGGGTCTGGATTGCCGGGCGACGCTTACCTATAATCTCGATTTTCGTTTCAAAACGCCACTCGGAAGGGGAGAACAAGGAAATGCCAATGTACGAAGAACAAGTCACCGTAATCGCCTACATTGAAATCAAGCCCGGGACGGAAGAGGCTTTCAAGGCGGAGCTTGATAAGCTCATCGCCGCGACGAGAGCCGAATCGGCCTGCGTCAGCTACGATTTTCATCAATCAGTCAAGCAGTCCACTAATTTCGTCGCCTATGAAAATTGGTCGGGCATGGCGGGATTGGATCGGCATGCCAAATCGGCGCACATTCAAACCTTCAGGCAGAACTGCGCCGGGATGTTTGTCAAGCCGGCGGAGATAACGATTTGGAAAAAGTTGGATTGAGCGTTTACGCTCATAATGTCGTGTTGCGACGCCCTGAAAAGATGAAAATCGCGGCGCGAGGGTAGGGCAAACTGGCAGTTTGCCTTGACTCCTTCGACGCGGCCTTTCGGCAGACCCGGGCAAACTGCCAGTTTGCCCTACTATTTTCTGGGGAGTGAAAGTTGGCCCTCAAAGACCTGATCTCGATCAATGACCTGACCACGACGGAAATCCGGAAGATCTTCACCACGGCGGCTGATATGAAAGCCAACCCGCGGAATTACGGCGACGCGATGGCCGGACGCAGCGTCGCGTTGATTTTTGAAAAGCCCAGTTTGCGCACGCGCGTGACCTTCGACCTGGGCGCGACGCAGATGGGCGCTTCGTGCGTTTATCTCGACCATCAGAGCGTGCGGCTCGGCGAACGCGAATCGGTGAAGGACATGGCGCTCAACCTGGAGCGCTGGGTCGACGCGATCGTCGCGCGCACCTACAGCCATCGAACCGTGATTGAGCTGGCGGTCCATTCGTCGGCGCCGGTGATCAACGGCCTCTCGGAATTTTCACACCCGTGCCAGGGGCTGACCGATTACTTCACGCTGACCGAAAAGGTCGGCCCCGACCTGCGTGGCTTTCACATCGCCTACGTCGGCGACGGAAACAACACCTGCCATTCGCTGATTTTCGGCGCGGCGAAGCTCGGCGCGCGCATCACCGTCGGCTGTCCGAAAGGCTACGAGCCTGACGCCGGCGTCTTAAAAGAGTCGCGCAAAGACGCTCGCAAAACGGGCGCTAAGATTGAAGTCGTCAATGACCCCTTCGACGCCGTCGAAGGCGCGCAGGCCGTCTACACCGACGTCTGGGCCTCGATGGGGTTCGAGGCCGAAACCGAGCGCCGCCGCGAAGTCTTCTCCCCGTTCCGAGTCACTAAAAAGCTGATGAAGAGCGCCCGGAAGGACGCCTTCCTCATGCACTGCCTGCCCGCGCACCGCGGCGACGAGGTTGACGCGGACGTGATCGACAGCAAAATCTCCGTCGTATACGACCAGGCCGAGAACCGCCTGCACGCCCAGAAGGCGATAATGTTTCTGCTGGTCGAGGCGAACCGGTGAGATTGCGGATTGCGGATTGCGGATTGCGGATTTTGGGAATTGTGAGCGGCAAGTGATTACGCGAGGTCGAAATAGGGAATGAGGCGTGGAACTGAAAATGACAAATGAAAACGAAAAGGCTGGGAATGGAGAGCGATTGAGCGCCGATGAGCGAGTAGACTCATCCTCAAATCCGCAATCCGCAATCCGCAATCCGCAATCAATCGCCCGATCTGCGGGCATCGTCAGCGTCGCCGTGATGGGCAGCCGGGTACTCGGACTAGTACGCGAAACGGTCTTCTCTTCGTTCTTCGGCGCGAGCTTCGCCAACGTCGCCTTTCAGATCGCTTTCCGCATCCCGAATCTTCTGCGCGACCTATTCGCCGAAGGGGCGTTGTCGGCGGCCTTCGTCGCCACCTTTTCGCAGACCCTCGCCAAAAAGGGCGAGCGCGAGGCATGGCGGCTGGCCAATATGGTGAACAACGGCCTTGTCATAGTCCTCTCGATCATCGCACTCCTCGGGATCATCTTCTCGCCGGAGATCGTGGGCCTTCTGATGCGCGACGTCCCGATCGAAGCCGCCAGGGCGCAACTGATGTTCGACCTGGCAGTCAAGATGACGCGCATACTCTTCCCCTTTCTGCTGATGGTTTCGCTGGCGGCTGTGGCGATGGGGGTGCTCAACACCAAAGGCCGCTTCGGCGTTCCGGCGTCGGCTTCGACGATGTTCAACGTCGGTTCGATCGTCGGCGGTTTGGCATGCGCTTACCTGCTGGCGCCGGAGTACATCACCAGCACCGCCGCATCGCTCTTCAAGCGCCAACACCCCGCGAGAGACGATCTGGGGGCGGCCGCGGCGATCATCGGGATGGCCGTCGGGACACTGATCGGCGGAATGATGCAATGGCTGATCCAGGTGCCGAGCCTTCGCGCAGTCGGTTACCGTTGGCGCCCGATCGTCAGTTTCTGGGACGCGGGCGTCAGACAGGTGATGCGGATGATGGCGCCCGCAATCATCGGCTCGGCGGCGCTGCAGGTGAATTTCTTGGTCAGCGTGGCCTTCGCCACTGGCGTCGCCGAAGGCGCGGTGATCTGGCTCGGCAACGCGCAGCGACTGATCCAATTGCCGATCGGAATTTTCGGCGTGGCCATCTCGACCGCCACGCTGCCCGTCACTGCGCGCATGGCGGCGATGGAGAACCTGGGCGAGTTCCGCCGGACCCTCGCAAGTTCGCTCCGGCTGACGCTCCTGCTGACGATCCCCTCGGCGATCGGGCTGATCAGTCTCAGCCGTCCGATCATCGCGTTGATCTATCAATACGGGCGATTCACGCCCTCCGACACCAATCAGACGGCGAGGGCGCTCGCCTATTACGCGATCGGGTTGGCGGCGTTCTCGCTCGTGCGCGTGCTGGCGCCGTCGTTTTTCGCGCTTCGCGATACGCGCATCCCGATGATCGCCAGCCTGCTCTCGATAGTCATCAATTACGCCGTGGCGAAATTCACGGTCGATTACCTGAAGCAAGGCCACATCGGGCTGGCGCTCTCGAACTCGGCCGTTTCTATAGTCAACTTCGCCATTCTCTTTTTCTTCATGCGCCGCAAGCTCGACGGGATCGAGGGCCGCGGAATCCTCTCCACTTTCGCCAAAGTCACGCTGGCCTCGGCGGCGATGGGCGCGGCTAGCCTGTTCCTCAGTGACCGGATCGAAAATTATCTTGGCATGGACGGGCTGTTCGCGCGATTGATCAATGTGGGCGCTTCAATTGCGGCCGGCGTCGTCGTTTTTTATCTGGTCGCGCGTTTGTTGAAGGTCAGTGAGCTTACCCAATTGACCGGCGCGATCGAGCGCAAATTCGGGGCGCGCTTTCGTCGTTCGCGGTAATGAATAGCAGTTCGGATCGGATCACTTGCCGTTAATTGTCGATTTAGAGATCTCGGAGAGTAGATAATCGGTATTCGGCATTTTCCCCGTCAACGACTCAAGAAAAGCCACCAGATCGCGCTGTTCGTCTTCGGCGAGCGCGAGGGCGTCCAGGTCCCATTCGCGGTTGATGTTCTGGCGTCCGCCTCCGTTGTAGAACCTGACTACGTCGGCAAGTGTCTTCGCGCTGCCGTCGTGGAAGTAGGGCGCGGTCAGCGCGATGTTGCGGAGGCTGGGCGTGCGGTACGACCCAATGTCGAAGACTTGATAGGTGATCAAGACTCTCCCCAGCTCATGCCCGCCCTCTTGTTTGGCCAACGCGTCGATCACTTCCCTGGCTTTTTCGGTTTCGGTGGCCGCGTAGGCCTGTCTGGAGAGTTTGTCGAAGTTGGGGTGGTTTGCGGCGACGCCGGTGTTGTGATAGTTGAAGTCGGTGAAGAACGGCAGCGCGTCGCTGAACGTGTGGCAGCGCGAGCACCTGGCCCTGCCGCGAAAGAGCGCGAAGCCGCGTTTGGCCGCTTCGCCCATCGCATTCTGATCGCCGGCGACGAAGCGGTCGAGTGGCGCGTCGCCCGAAACCAGCGTGCGCTCATAAGCCGCGAGCGCAAGGCCTACAAACTCTATCCGCGCTTCGGAGCCGAAGACGGATCGGAACTCGGCGCGATATTCGGGGATCGCGCGCAGCCGCGAGACGACCTCGTCGTAAGAGCCGTTCCCCATCTCCAGCGAGTTGACGAGCGGTTGGACGGCCTGATCTTCGAGCATGTCCGCGCGCCCGTCCCAGAACTGGCCCGTGTTGAACATCGCGTTGAGCAGCGTCGGCGAATTGCGCGCGCCGCGGCGCCCCCCGACCCCTTCGGCGACCGAGCGGCCGTCGGTGAAGGCGAGTTTCGGATCGTGGCATGACGCGCACGAAATGCGGCCGTCGGCCGACAGCCGCGTGTCGAAGAAGAGCTTGCGGCCCAGTTCGACCTTCGCGGACGTCATCGGATTCTTCCTCGGGACATAGTAATCCCAGGTATCCGCCGGGAGACCCAACGGAATCGAACTTTTCCAGGGAGGTTGCTGCGCGCTGAAACCTGGCGCCAGCCAGAGCAAGGCCGCAACGGCAAATGCGGAGACGATAAATAGACGTAGTGATTTTCGACGATGAACCATTACAAACCTCCTACGCCTAAATCAAGACATCTGATATTAGCGTATCAAATGAAATTACAACCACCGACGGCTGTAGTTGAACTGAATGCGCCGACGTCGGTTGTTCCGATTTAAATCTGATCCAAGATCAATTTCGCAATCGTTAAATAGATCAATAATCCGGTGGCGTCAACCAAAGTCGTGATCAACGGCGCGGACAGGACCGCCGGGTCGACTCCGACGCGGTGCGCGGCGATCGGGATGATTGAACCGACCGCGGTCGACCATACGCAGATCGCGCAGACTGTGACGGTGATGGTGAGCGCCAATTTGAAATCCCGCGTCACCCAGTACGCCTGGGCGAAGGCTACTATCCCGAGCATTACGCCCACCAGCAGCCCTGTCGTCGCCTCGCGGAGCGCCACGCGCCAGGCGTTTTTGACGCCGATCTCCCCGAGCGAGAGGCTGCGGATGACGGTCATGACTGTCTGGGCGCCGGCGTTGCCGCCCGTGCCGATCAGCAACGGGACGAAGAAGGTTAGCGCGACCACCGCGGCCAGCTCGGTTTCAAAGCTGTGCAGCACCTTGCTCGTCAAGGTCCCGGCCACGAACAGGAACAGCAGCCACCCGATGCGCTTCCGCACGACGTGGAGGATCGGGTTGTCGAAATATGGCCGGTCGAGCGCGC
>Ga0081455_10002978_pt1 | contig 19796 bp, 25 predicted proteins | sample TabmetS3T2R1_FD_70207 | JGI IMG/M metagenome (GOLD analysis project Ga0081455, IMG submission 70207) | Tabebuia heterophylla rhizosphere microbial communities from the University of Puerto Rico - S3T2R1 | ecosystem: Host-associated > Plants > Roots > Rhizosphere ... | reverse complement strand
GGTGTTCCTCGGGCTCTTGTCCGAGATCCTGCTGGTGCAGTTCCGCTACCTCTATATGCTGAGCCTGGGGCTCGTGCTCATCGTGGTCGTCCTGCTCCTCCCGAACGGCCTCTCGGGCCTCGTGCGGCGCGTGCCGTGACATACGCGAAGGCGTTCTTCGACCTCCAGCACGAGTTCGCCCGGACCGTCTCCGTCCTGTCCGGAATGCCGCTGGCCCGGGCGCTGCTGGAGTACACGAACTTCTACATCAGATTCGGCCTGGGGCGCGACTTCGATCCCGGTCATCCGGGCTGGTGCGAGTTTCTCTCCGGCCTTCGTGACGCGGCGGATGGTCGCGCCTGGACGTACCGCTTCTACTCGAGGCGCCCGGACAGGATGGCCGCACCCGGGGTTGTGGCGACGTTCGGCTGCTTCGCCTATTCGCGGCTCAGTCCCGATCGGATCCGCCTGCACTTCCAGAACGCGGAGACCGACGGCCACTCCCCGCTGGCGATCGATCGCCGAACGCAGCGCGTGGCCGAGCTCGCCGCGCTCTTCGCCGCGGCGACCGAGCCGGAGCAGCAGTTCCTGACGCGCCTGCTGCTCGGCGACCTGCGCCAGGGAGCCCTGGCGGGCGTGATGGTGGACGCCGTCGCGCGGGCCGCCGGCGTCCCGGTCGCCGCCGTTCGCCGTGCGCAGATGCTGAACGGCGATCTCGGCGAGACGGCGTCCGCAGCGATCGCGGGCGGCACCGACGGCCTCGCCGGTTTCCGGCTGACGCCGCTGCGTCCGGTGCAGCCGATGCTCGCGCAGACGGCGCCGAGCGTGCAGGACGCGCTCGACCGCGTGCGTCCCGCGGCGCTGGAGTGGAAGCTCGACGGAGCGAGGCTCCAGGTGCACCGGCTCGGCGACGAGGTGCGGGCCTTCACGCGGAACCTCGCCGACGTCACCGCGCGCGTGCCCGAGGTCGTCGAGACGATTCGCGGGCTCCCGCTCGATGCGGCGGTCTTCGACGGCGAGGCGATCGCGCTCGACGCCGACCGCCGCCCCCGCCCGTTCCAGGTCACGATGAGCCGCTTCGGGAGCCGGACCCGCCGTGACATCGAGACGTTCCGCACCGAGACACCCCTGTCGGCGTTCGTGTTCGACGCGTTGCACCTCGACGGGGACGACCTGATCGACCTGGCCGCATCCGAACGGTTCGCCACCTTGGAGGATCGGATCCCCCAGGAGCTGCAGGTCCCGAGGATCGTGACCGACGACGGCGAGGAAGCCGAGCGGTTCCTGCATGACGCGCTCGAGCGCGGCCATGAGGGCGTCATGGTCAAGGCGCTCGACGCACCCTACGAAGCGGGCCGGCGGGGTTCCGGATGGCTGAAGGTCAAGCGCGCGGACACGTTGGACCTGGTCGTGCTCGCCGCGGAGTTGGGACACGGGCGGCGGCAGGGGTGGCTGAGCAACCTCCACCTGGGGGCCCGCGATCCGGGGTCGGGCGGCTTCGTGATGCTCGGCAAGACGTTCAAGGGCATGACCGATGAGATGCTCGCGTGGCAAACCGAGCGGCTGCAGGCGCTCGAGACGCATCGCGAGGGCATCACGGTGTTCGTCCGTCCCGAGCTCGTAGTCGAGGTCGCGTTCGACGGCCTGCAGGCGAGCCCGCGCTACCCGGGCGGTCTGGCGCTCCGGTTCGCGAGACTGAAGGGCTACCGCGCCGACAAGACCGCCGACGATGCCGACACGATCGACACCGTTCGTACGATCCACGAGCGGTCGACCGGTTGAGGAACGTGTACTACGGCGTCAGAACGTCTCCCAGAGACCCATCACGTTGCCTTCCGTGTCGGTGAAGTACGCGAAGGCACCCATGTTGGGGATCTCGGTCCGTGCCTGGACGACGTTGCCGCCCGCGGCCTCGATCTGCTTCAGCGTGTCATCGATCGCATCGACCCCGATCGTGATGACCGGCTGGGAGACCGGTCCCTCTCGCCGGGTCAAGCCGCCGTTGATCGCACCGGGCTCCGTGGGAACTTGCGTCTTGTCGTCGACGGGCGTCGTCATCGCGATGGTGTAGTCCCCCTCGCCCATCTGCATCGTCTGCAGCTGCCACCCGAAGACCGAGCCGTAGAACCCCTTGGCCCGCTCCTGATCGTCCATCGGAAGCTCGAAGTGCACGACCTTGTCCATCCAGACCACCCCTTCCTGACGGTGGGCACCCGAACCCACCCATCCACTCACGACCCAGCAGATCGCGCAAGGGCAAGGAACCGACGATCGGGAGGGGAAGCAAGAGGTCCCACCCATCGGCCGCGAGCGGGATAACGTCGACGCCATGAGGAACGCACTCCGCGTCATCGTCGTGATCGCCATCGCTCTCGCGGTTTCGTCGCCGATCGCGGCGTCCGGGGGGACCACGCCCGACCCGAACCTGAACGACACGGTCCTCGGGACGACCGGCGGCGTGCGATATGCGTCCGAGTCGGCCACCTACGACGGCGTCAGTGGATACGCCTCCGCCACGGGGGGATGCGGCAAGACCCGGTGGCACCTGATCGGGGGCGGGTCGGCGTCGGGTGGGGCCTCCGCCACCGCCTGGCTCGCCGCCTCGCGACCCGAGGACTACACCGATGCCGATTCGGACGGCGACGATGGCTGGCTGGCGTCGGGGTACGGCGCCAACCCCGACGAGTTCACGTCCTACTCGATCTGTATCCGCGACGGTCATCTCCGGTATCCGTACCAGGCCATCGCCGACGACTCGACCGGATTGCGCACCGGGTCGGTCGGCTGTGGGGCGTCGAAATGGCAGGTGACGACGGGCAGCCCGTTCATCGCCACGTCGCACAGTTGGGACAACTCGTCCCTCCCGGCGGACGATGGGGACGCCGGGTCGACACCCGACGACGGCTGGTCCGGCGACGTGTACGACACGATCGGCGGTATCGGTGGGTTCTATCTGTTCGCCGTCTGCTCTGCCCACGTCGACCTCCGGTACGTGACGACGGATCCGGTGACGGTCTCGGCTGGATCCACCGCGTCCCGCCGGGCCGACTGCAAGGGCGCCGAACACGTCGTGGGCGGTGGCGTGCGCGTCACCGGGCCGCAGGACCGCGCCCGTATGGTGTCGAGTTTCCCGGTCGACCGATCCGACGCGAACGACATCCCCGACGACGCGTGGCAGAGCCGCGTCTACAACATCAGCGGGAGCGACAAGAAGGTCACGGGATACGCGATCTGCCTCGGCTGAGGTCGGCCCTGCCGTCGTCGCTCGACGTGTGGGACTGGGTCGAGGTCTTCAGGCGCCTTCGTGCAGCTTCGCGGTCACGTCGTACGTGATGCCGCCAGCGACGCATCCGAGCTGCGCTGAGGACGCGAGCGACAGCGTCCCGGACAGGTCCGTGACGCGCCACCGGCCGGCGACGACGTCGGCGTGGTCCACGCGTAGATGCACGTGGAAGCGACCGCTCGACTCCACGCCGCCGCACTTGATGCCGGACGGGCCCGTGACCTCACCGTCGTAGATCGCCGCGCTGTGGTGCAACACCATGTTCGGCGTCGGGCCATTGAGGTCGGCGAACTTCACGTTGCACGGACCGTTGTGGCAGATCGGCGTGAACCGCCAGGCGCCCGTCCCTCCGTGCCCCACGCCGGAGATGCCGTACGACGACTCGACCTTGACCTTCACCTCGAACACACCCTGGAGCCGTCCGAGTGCGGACGGCGCCGTCCTCGTCTTCACGGTGGCGTCCGACGCGGTCGACTCGGTCCCGGCATCGCCCGCGTAGGCCTTGACGGCGTAGTGGTAGGTGCTGGACGGCAGCGCATCGTCGTCGACGTATCGACGAGCGTCGTCGTCGGTGAGCCCGATCGACTCCCCGTCGCGATAGATCGTGTAGCCCGACGGCGCGCCGGTCGATGGCGGCGACCACGTGAGCACGACCCGGAACGCGCCGGCCTCGGCACGGAGGTCTCCGGGAGGTCCCGGCGCGACGTCGGCGGCGGCCGACGTGCTCGAGGAGGCTGTGGGGGATGCCACAGGCTCGTCGCCGGTCGACGAGGATGCGATCACGGCCACGGCGGCGACGAAGAGCACCACGACGACCGCCACGATCAGCACGACGGTGCGCCGACGGCCTCGTCCCGATGGCGGCTCGGCTGAGGACGGAGCCGGCGGGACGGGCAAGCTCGGCACGTTCGGCTGCTCGCCGTCGGGGTCGTACCGCGGATCCATGCGCCCTCCCTCGGCTGAACCTGGAGCCGACCCTCCGGGATGTGCCCACGATATACGTGCGGCCTCCGATCATCGAGGGCTGGGTTGACGGTTCCGAACCAGTGCTCTATAACGTATATGTTCTAGAAGAAATGAGTTATAGAACGCAGAAAGGGGGCGGCGTGTCGGAGCAGCAACTGGACGTGATCTTCGGGGCGCTGGCGGACCACACGCGCCGGGCGATCCTGACCCGGCTCACCCGTGGAGAAGCGAGCGTTGCGGAGCTCACCGCCCCGTTCTCGGTGTCGCAGCCGGCCATCTCGCGACATCTCAAGGTATTGGAGCGGGCGGGTCTGATCTCCCGCACGCGCCGCGCCACCGCCCGGCTCAGCCATCTCGAGGCGGAGCCGTTGAAGGAGGCCGCGATGTGGCTCGTTCCATATCGCGAGTACTGGGAAGAGAGCTACGAGCGGCTCGACGAGCTGCTCGCAACGCTCCAGGAACACGAGCGGTCGGGTGGTTCCGGCCGGAGAGGAAGGGGTCCGTCATGAGCGAGCTCAAGGTCGAGAAGGACGGGACGCACGGCATCCGGACGGAGCGGGAGTTCGACGCACCCCGCGACCTCGTGTTCCGCGCCTACACGGAACCCGAACTGATCCAGCGATGGCTCGGGCCGCGGCGGTACGAGATGGAGATCGACCGGTACGAGATCGGAGACGGCGGGCGATATCGGTACGTCCATCGGGACGACGCCGGGAACGAATTCGGATTCCGGGGCGTGTTCCACGGCGACCCCACCGCCGATTCGATGGTCCAGACGTTCGAATGGGAGGGGATGCCGGGCCACGTCGCCCTCGACACCGCCTCTCTCGAGGAGATCGAGGGGAACCGGACCGTGGTGCGCACGGTCTCCGTGTACCAGTCGGAGCAGGACCGCGACGGGATGTGGGACAGCGGCATGGCCGAGGGCATGGGCGAGGCGTACGACCAGCTGGAGGAGCTGCTGATCACCCTGAAGTCCCGCCACTGAGGCCCGGGAGCTCGACGCACGGAACCGAATGGAGAGAACGATGGCGGACAACGCACCAACATCGCTGCCGACGCCCGATCCGGCCTTTCGGCGCCTCGAACGATTCGTCGGCACCTGGAACATGCGGGGACGTCTCCTCGGGTCGACCGGGGACAACGTCACGGGAGAGGCAACCTTCCGGTGGCTGCCGGGCGGCTTCTTCCTGGAGCAAACCGTCTCGCTGAACGTGAACGGCCTCGAGATCGAGAGCCTCGAACTGATCGGCTACGACGCCGAAACCGACACGTTCCCGTCAACGGTGTATGCGAACGTTTCGCCCATGCCACTTCCCTATCGCTGGTCCGTCGATGAGCAAGCGCTGACGATCTCTGTCTCGTATGGACCGCTGGACGCGACGTTCGAGGGCAGGTTCAGCGATGACGGCGATGCATTCGCCGGCGGGTGGCGTCCGAACCCAGGCGCCGACGAGTCGGTGAACATCTCGTACGACATCGAAGGACGTCGGGTTGGGTAAGGCACATCCTGAGTTCATGAGGAGGTAGCGATGCAGTCGATCAACCCGTTCCTGTGGTTCGACTCCCAGGCCGAAGAGGCGGCCAACTTCTACGTGTCGACCTTCGACGACTCGGAGATCACCGACATCTCGAGGTACGCCGAGAACACGCCGGGGCCCGAGGGGTCCGTGATGACCGTGTCGTTCACGCTCAAGGGCAACGAGTTCATCGCGTTGAACGGCGGACCCGAGTTCCGGTTCACGCCGGCGCTCTCCCTGTTCGTGCACTGCAAGGACCAGGACGAAGTCGACCGCTACTGGACGGCGTTGTTGGACGGCGGCCAGTCCCAGAACTGCGGGTGGGTCACCGACAGGTTCGGCGTGACGTGGCAGATCGTGCCCGACCGGATGTTGGAGCTCCTCGCCGACCCGGACCCCGACCGTGCCAACCGCGCGATGCAGGCGATGCTCAAGATGGACAAGCTCGAGATCAAGGTCCTGGAGGATGCGGCGGACGGCGGAGCGTGAGCAGGATGCTGAAGGACATCGATGCGACCGCGAGCATCGCGGTGAAGAACGTGGATGCCGCGAAGACGTTCTACGAAGGGATCCTGGGTCTGCGTCCGAGCGGGTTCGAACAGCCGGGGCTCCTCGGCCTCGCGAGCGGGAACACCCCGATCGTGCTGTACGAGTCGGCGTTCGCCGGCACGAACCAGGCGAACGCGCTGACCTGGACGGTCGGTGAGGAGTTCGACGCGATCGTCGAGGACCTGCGAGACAAGGGCGTCACCTTCGAGCGGTACGACGACCTCCCCGGGCTCACGCGCGATGGCGACGTGCATGTCGGCGACGACTTCAAGGGCGTGTGGTTCAAGGACCCCGACGGCAACATCCTGCACATCAACGGGCGATAGGACCTGATCACGGCGCCCGCTCCGCCTACGCTGCCACGATGCGGATCGTCGTCGAACACGTGCTGCGTGCGCATGCCTACCTGCGTACCGAGGCGCCGCCTGAACCCTGGCAGCCGGACGCGGACGATGCAACGTTCTTCCGGTTGCTCGGGGAGATGATCGTGGCGGGGCTCGCGCGCGGGAACGAGCTCGGCGACCTGACGCTCTCCTTCGCGAACGTCACGGTCGAGCCCTCTGCTGCAGACCCGATGCCCGAGGGCGATCTCGTCTCCATGTCGATCAGCGGGGCGGGCAGTTGGACACCCGAGGGCACCTGGGATCGTCGACGAGGCGGAACGCCGGCGCCGTTCGTCAGCCAAGAGCTGGAAGCCGCCGCACTGGCGTCGGACGCGGTCTTCGCGTACGTGCGTCAGACCGGGGCCGACGAGGGGTCGATCACGGCCGTGTTCCGGCGCGAGCCCGTGGGTACGGTCCAGATGTGAGCGTGTTCACGGACGCTGAGATCGCCTACCTGACCGATGGAACCCTCGGGCGCCTCGCCACCGTGGGCACCAACGGCCAGCCGCACGTGATCCCGGTCACGTTTCATTTCAACGTGGACGAGGACGCGATCGACATCGGCGGCGTGGACTTCGCCGCCGGGAAGACGTGGCGCGACATGCAGGGGAACCGGAGGGTGACGTTCCTCGTCGACGACACGCGCCGCGAGCCCCCTCCTCCCACGGCCCGAGCGATCGAGATCCGCGGCACGGCCGAGCTCCACGAGACCGGCGGGAACACGATCAACCCACGGTTCCCGAGCTTCGTGAGCGAGTTCGTGCGGATCCGGCCGACGCGGATCGTGGCGTGGGGCATCGACGGCGAGGGGTACGGTCCCGACGGTCTGCGGACGAACGCCCGGAGCGTCGGGCCTGCCGATGTCGGCACCTCCTGACACGATGGCGACCAGGGAGATGACGTGCGACTTCGTGACGTGACGTTCGACGACGAAGCGCTGTGGGTGCGGCTGCGCTGCGATCCGGTCATGTGGACCGAGCTCGGCGGACCCCAGTCGCCGGAGAGCATCCCCGACAAGATCAAGGCAGACGTCACGGCCGTCGAGGCGGGCGAGTCGTGGATCTCGATCGTCGAGTCCGACGACGGTGAGCCGATGGGCTCGGTCTGCATCTGGACGCAGGAGCACGACGGAGCCCCGATCAGCGAGATCGGGTGGATGGTCCTGCCCGAGTTCCAAGGACACGGGGTCGGCAAGGCGTCGGTGCGTGCCATCCTCGACCGGGCAGCGGCCGACGGGCGGTGGGGAACGATCCACGCGTATCCGGGCGTGACGAACGACCCGTCCAACGGGATCTGTCGATCTCTGGGGTTCACGCTCGTCAACACGGCCGACTTCGACTACTTCGGTCAGATCTTGCGCTGCAACCATTGGCAGATCGACCCCGTCGGTTGACGTTCGAGCGCGGCCCAGCCGATACTTAACCGTATGGTTCAGTCTCAGGCGCTCGATCGAACGTTCTCTGCGTTGGCGGACCCGACCCGCCGCGAGATCCTCGAGCGCCTGTCTGCCGGGCCGGCATCGGTCAGCGAGCTCGCCCGGCCGACCGGCCTCTCGCTGCCCGGATTGCTCAAGCACATCCGCGTGCTGGAGGAGGCCGATCTCGTCGCCACGCAGAAACGGGGCAGGATCCGCGAATGCCGGCTCGGTCCTGGGGATATGGATGAAGCGACCCATTGGATCGAACGCCAGCGGCAGCTGTGGGAGCGCCGGTTCGACCGGCTCGAAGCGCTCGTCGAGCGTCGGAACGATGTCACACCCAAGGGGGGTGCTTCGTCTCGTGGCATGCGGGGCGCGGCGCCACCGGTGGACCGCGACCGAAGGGGAGAGATGTGAGCTACGAACTCAGGCTCGAACGATTGATCGATGCGCCGCCGGACGTCGTGTTCGACACGTTCGTGAGCCCCGACACGCAGGAAGCGCTCCACGGCTCGAGCGAACCGGGCTGGGTGATCTCCAGGGCCGAGACGGATGTGCGGGTGGGGGGAACGTGCGTCTACACGATGGGTCGCGAAGGGCAGAAGCCCGACACCGAGACCCGTGTGTTCTCGGTCGTCGATCGTCCGACTCGGCTGGAGTTCGCGCATCGGATGGAGATCGGCGACTGGGACCGCGCGATCGACACCCAGATCTCGATGACGTTCGAGGAGCAGGACGGCAAGACCCTCGTGACGTTCGTGCAGTCCGAGTTCGAGTCCGAGGAGGACCGTGACGCGTTCCTCGAGGGATGGCCCGAGTACCTCGAGACGCTGGGGCGGGTCGCGGGCGAGCAGCTCAAGGCCCGGCACGACACCGACAGCTAACAGCCGACGAGGAGGGAACGAACCACATGCCCGCAGACACTCCGCTTTCCATCGAGAAGCTCCAGATCGACATCACCGGTCGAGTGATCGGGCCCGACGACGCCGGATACGATCAGGCGCGTCAGGTCTTCACCGGCGGGATCGACAAACGGCCGGCGGTGATCGTGCGCGTCGCCGACGCCGACGACGTCGCCCGGGTGATCGCGCTCGCGCGGGAGACGGGCTTGGAGCTCGCGGTCCGCAGCGGCGGCCACAGCGGCGCCGGCCACAGCGTCTCCGAGGGCGGCATCGTGCTCGATCTCCGCGACATGCGGGCCCTGGACATCGACGTCGACGGCGGCACCGCCTGGGCCGGAACCGGGCTCACGGCCGCCGAGTACACGGCCGCCGCGGCGGAACACGGTCTCGCCACGGGATTCGGCGATACGGGCTCGGTCGGGATCGGCGGTATCACGAACGGCGGCGGCATCGGGTTCCTGTCTCGCAGGTTCGGGATGACGATCGACAACCTGCTGGAGGCCGAGGTCGTGACCGCCGACGGCGAGCTCCATCACGTGGACGCGGACACCGAGCCCGACCTGTTCTGGGCCCTCCGCGGCGGCGGCGGCAACGTCGGGGTCGCGACACGGCTCCGGTTCCGGCTGCACGACGTCGGTGAGGTCGTGGGCGGGATGATGTTCCTTCCGGCGACCCCGGACACGGTCGCGGCGGTCGTCGAGGCGGCCGAGGCGGCCGATGATGAGCTCACCGTGATCGCGAACGTGATGCCGGCCCCGCCGATGCCGTTCGTGCCCGAGGAGCACCACGGGAAGCTCGTGGTCTTCATCCTGATGACGCACGCGGGCGGCGGCGAGGAGGGGCAGCGCGCCGTGGCACCGTTCCGATCGATCGCGTCCCCCATCGCCGACATGGTCCGGCCGATGTCGTACCCGGAGATGTTCATGCCGGAAGATCCGGACTACCACCCGGCCGCCGCGCTCCGGAACATGTTCCTCGACGGGTTCGATCGGAGCACCGCGGAGCTGATCCTCGGACGGCTCGAGGACTCCGATGCGCCCATGCGCGTGGCACAGATCCGCATCCACGGTGGCGCGATCTCGCGCGTGGCCAGCGACGCCACGGCGTTCGCGCATCGCGAGCGGCGGATGATGGTGAACGTCGCGGCGCTATACGAGGATCCGTCGGAGCGGCCGGCGCGGCAGGCCTGGGCCGACGAGACGTGGAAGGCGCTGGATCCGAATCCGGGCGCGTACGTCGGGTTCCTGACCGACGAGGGTGAGGCACGCATCCACGAGGCCTATCCCGGCCCGACCTGGGAACGGCTCGCGACGATCAAGGCACGTTACGATCCCACGAACCTGTTCCGCCTGAACCAGAACGTTCCGCCCGTCACGACCTGAGGACCCAAACCGGCCAGCCACGGAGGGCACGCGAGGATGAGCGACGAGCCGCCCGATGAGCACGTGATCTCCAGCACGGCAGAGGATGACGGCATCTCGATCGTGCGGATCTTCGACGCTCCCCGGGAGCGCGTGTTCCGTGCGTGGATCGAACCCGAGGCCTTCGGCGCGTGGTTCGGGGAACACGGATCGTCGGTTCCGCTCGAGCGACTCGAGATGGACGTGCGGCCGGGCGGTGCGTGGAGCGCGATCATGATCCACGGCCCGGAGCGCGTCGAGCTCCCGTTCACGGGCCGTTACGAGGAGATCGCCGAACCGGAACGCCTCGTGATGATCTTCACCAACCCGGTCGATCCCGACGATCCCGACGTCGAGCTCGTGACGGTCGAGTTCGTCGATCTCGGCGACGGGCGGACCCAGATGACGTTCTCGCAGCGGGGACACCTGCCTCCCGACGCGTACCCGGAGGCCCTGCGCGGGTGGCTGATCTTCTTCGAGCGACAGAACGACTACCTCAAGGCCAGGCACGACACCGACTCGTGAAGCGGGCCCGACGCGACCGACGAGCAGCCGGGAGGACACCGTGGAGACCGTGACGTCGGCGGACGGGACGACGATCGCGTTCGAGCGCTCGGGCGACGGCCCGCCGGTCATCCTGATCGGCGGGGCGCTCGGCGATCGGGCGACCGCGGAGCCGCTCGCGGATCTGCTGGCGCCGCGGTTCTCCGCGATCGCCTACGACCGGCGCGGTCGGGGCGACAGCGGGGACGCGACACCGTTCTCGGTGGATCGGGAGCTCGATGACATCGACGCCCTGATCGGTCAGGCGGGCGGGTCGGCGTGCCTGTTCGGACACTCCTCGGGCGCCGCGCTCGCGATCCGCGCGACGGCCCGCGGTTCCGGGGTCGCACGTCTCGCGTTGTACGAGCCCCCGTTCATCGTCGACGACAGCCGGCGGCCGGTGGCCGCCGAGTACGCCGACCGGCTCGAGGAACTGGTCGCGGCGGGCGATCGCGGCGACGCGGTCGCCTACTTCATGACCGAAGGCCCGGGCGTGTCCGACGATGTGGTCGAGCAGATGCGCTCGAGCCCCGCCTGGCCCGCCTTCGAGGTGCTCGCGCACACGCTGTCCTACGACGCACGCGTCATGGAGGGCACGATGTCCGGGCAGCCGCTGCCGGCCGAGTGGAGCGGGTCGATCACGGTGCCGACGCTCGTGATGGTGGGTGGCGCGAGCCCGCCCTGGCAGCAGACCTCGGTCCTCACGCTCGTCGAGCTCCTGCCGAACGCCGAGCTCCGGACGCTCGAGGGTCAGGAGCACGGACCGCCGCCCGAGCTGGTCGCCCCGGTGCTGACGGAGTTCTTCGCCTCCTGACCTGGCCCGCAGGGTTCCTTGGGGACGTCAGGGCTTTCGGGCGACCAGCCGCTCCACGACGCCCGCACGCAGACGATCGCGTTCCTCGATCGTGAACCCCGCCGCCACGACGTGCTCCAGCGGCCGGCGTGTCAGCTCGTCATCGTGCTTGGTGGGAAGCAGCTCGATCATGCGTTGCAACCAGTAGATCGCCGCGACGTCACTCCGGATGTGGTCGACGAGGATCAGCCGACCGCCGGGACGAAGGACGCGCCTCATCTCGAGGATCGCAGCGCGCTCGTCGGGCACCGTGCACATCGAGTACGTCGAGACGACCGTGTCGAACGAGCCGTCCGGGAAGGGCAGACGCTGCGCGTCCCCCTCACACAGGTCCACGGCGCGCCCGAGCTCCGTACCACGGCGGCGCGCGAAGGCGAGCATCTCCGGCGTGAGGTCCAGCCCGGTGAGGCGCACGGCGTCCAGGTAGTGCGGAAGGTTCAGGCCCGTCCCGATCGCGACCTCGAGCGTGTCGCCGGTGGCGCGCGAACACGCCCACGCGCGGTGCTCCGAACCGATCAGCCAGCGTTCGGCGAAGGCCGACTGCCGGTCGTAGGAGGGAGCCTCCCGCGCGTACTGCAGGCGGCGACGCTCGAGGTCCGTCAGCTCACTCACGGCGCCGGCAGGCCACCAGACCCGCGGGCAGGCACGTGGGCGGTCTCGTCGTCTTCGTGCCGGATCCGCTCGCGGGCTTCCGCGAACCGGATCGACTCCAGGGCGATCATGGCAACCATCACCGCGGTCAACAGCGCGAGCGCTCCGAGGGCCGGCAGCTGGGCCGCGAGGGGGATCAACGCCAGGATCACGATGGCGGTGACGACGCGCTGCACCTTCACGATGCGTTCCGCGCGGTACGTGAACGCCACGTGCGCCAGCAGGAAGAGCGAGACCCCCGCGTACATCGCGGCGAGCGGGACGGGGGGCAGGGCATCGCGCAGCGAATGACCGGCGTCGCCGCCGACGTAGGCCTGCACCTGCTTCAGCCCGAGGGCCAGCAGCACGATGCCGGCGATGATCGGCAGGTGGAGGTAGCTGTACGCGTCGCGCGCCAACCGGGCACGCGCCTCGCCCTCGAGCCGGCGGAGGGCTCGTTCGGCGATCAGCGACACCACGTCGAAGTAGGCCCACCACAGGCATCCCGCGAGCGTCAGCCCGAGCACCGACGCGACGATCGTCGGCGTGGAGATCGCAAGGTGACCCACCCCGACGCCGATCGCGACGATCGACTCTCCGAGCGCGATGATCACGATCAACCCGTGCCGTTCGGCGAAGTGCGCCGACGAGTACAAGCGCCATCCGGACGCGCCGGCGAGGATCGTGCCCACGTAGTCGGCCACGAGCGCCGCGACCCATGCGATCGTCTGGGCGCGACCCTCGAGCTGCGAGGCAACCAGCAAGAGCGCGGTACCGCCGACGACGCTCGGCACGAACCGGATCAGCTGTCGGCGCAACCCCGGATCGTGTTTCGATGCGAGCCAGAAGATCGCGAGATGCAGCGCCCGCACCGCCAGGTAGGCGAACGCGAGCACGACGGGTCCGTCCAAGCCCCCCGGGAGGTCGACGAACGCCTCGGGCACCGACAGGGCCAGCACGAACATCGCGGCCATCGCGCCGAACATCGCGACCCGGCCCACACCTTCGTCCGCGCGGACGACGTTGCCGAGCCAGGCGTACCCGACCCAGCACCACCACAAGAGCGCCAGGACCAACAGCCCACGGAGCACACCGTGCGTGGAGAGATCGTGCGCCATCAACGCCGTGACCTGCGTGATCGCGAACACGAACACGAGGTCGAAGAACAGCTCGATCGGGGTGACGCGGGCCTGCTCCGTGACCGCCTGGATCCGTGGGTGTCGGGGAACGTGCACGTCCCCATCGTGCCACCTGACGGGGTGGTGTGGGCCTCCCGAGGGGTCGACGGGCGGCGGGCGGCTACGGCATGGGAGCGGGCAGTGCGGCGCCGGTGAGGTCGATGTCGGCCCACATGATGCTCCACCCACCCAGGCTCGAGATCGCCAACCGCTCGAGGTCCGGACCCACGAAGCACGGGTTCGCCGGCTGGTTGAGGACGACCCCGTCGGGATCCTCGGCCAGCACCTCCGGCCGCTCGCCTGGACGAACGATCCAGATCCGATCGGGGCGGTAACACCCCACGACGATCGTGCCGTCGGCTGCGAGCGCGAGCCCGTCGGGTTGGGAGCCCGGGAGCTCCACGATCGTTTCCGGTGGGCCAGCTGAACCGCCGGCTGCGATCGGGATCCGCACGATGCGCCGCGCGTGGGATTCGATCACCAGGAGCGCGTCGCGTTCCAGCGTCAGGCAGCACCCGTTGGGGAACGCGGGCGCTTCGTCGCTCCACACCGTGGTCGTTCCACGTTGATCCACGCGGAAGATCGCGCCGTCGTCGGCTCCCCAGTCGCCGGAATCCGTCACGTAGAGCGCGCCGGTGTCGTCGAACGCGGCGGCGTTGGGAACCCGCATCGGGCGTTCCTCGGTTCCGCGTGAGGGCCACGAGACCTCGCCCGCCGGATCGACGCGTGCGAGCCCGGCGTTGCCGAAGTCGCACGCGTAGACGTTCGACGCCCCATCGACGGAGAGCCCGTACATGAACCCGCCCGTCGTGGCGATCTGCTCCACGGCGCCATCGAGCGAGATGCGGTAGATCTGCCCCGCCTCGCCGCCCGCGACCAGCGTGCCGTGCGGATCCCACGCGATCCCTTCGGGGTGATCCAGACCCCCGGCGAGCTCGGTGAACGCCTCGAGCATGAACCCCTCCTCGTCGTGACTGGGCCGAGGCAGCATCCTGTCACGTCGAGGGGCGGGTCGATCTCGATGTGATGCGAGAACCGCCATGATGATGGGCCGTGACCGCCGTCCTGAGCCCTCGTGCACTCGATCGAGCGACGCTCGCCCGACAGCTGCTGCTCGACCGGGCGGAGATGGAGCCGCTGGCGGCGGTCGAACACCTCGTGGGCATGCAGGCGCAGGTTCCGACGGATCCGTACACGGGCTTGTGGAGCCGGGTCCGGTCGTTCGATCCCTTCGAGCTGGGCCATGCGATCCGCGAGCGCGCCGCCGTGCGCGGTCCGTTGATGCGCGGGACGCTCCACCTGGTCTCGGCGAACGACATGCTGCGGCTCCGGCCGGTCGTCCAACCGGTGCTCGAGCGGGCCTTCGCATCGAGCCCGTTCATCCGATCGCTCGACGGCGTCGACCTGGAGGCGGTCGCCGCAGCGGGTCGCGCGATCCTCGACGAGCGTCCCCGGACGAGGGTCGAGCTCGGGGCGTCGCTCGGCGAGCGCTGGCCAGGCGTCGACGAGGAGCCGCTCGCATACTCGATCACGTTCCGGCTTCCGGTGGTGCAGGTGCCTCCCCGCGGCGTCTGGGGCGAACGCGGGCAGGCGACCTGGGCGACCGCGGAAGGATGGCTCGGGGAGCCGCTCGCCGATCCCGACGTCGACGACATGGTTCGGCGGTACCTCGGCGGGTTCGGACCCGCATCGGTGATGGACGCGCAAGCGTGGTGCGGCCTCACGAAGCTCGGCGCGTCGTTCGAACGGCTCCGGCCGGAGCTCCGGGTCTTCGCCGACGAGGCAGGACGTGAGCTGTTCGACCTCCACGACGCACCTCGGCCCGATCCCGACACGCCGGCGCCGGTTCGCTTCCTCCCCGAGTACGACAACCTCCTACTCGCCCACGCGGATCGAACCAGGGTCGTGGCCGACGACTTCCGGCGACGGTTCACGGCCGGCGAGACGAGGAACCGAGGGACGGTGCTGGTCGACGGCACCGTGCGATGCCTCTGGGGGATCGAGCGGGAAGGCGACACCTCGAGCCTGACCGTCGAACCGATCGGTCGGTTGTCGAAGACCGACGTGGCCGCGGTGCAGGCGGAGGGCCTCGACCTGCTGTCGTTCCTCTCGCCCGAGACGAGCGAGCGGCACATCAGGATCGAACCATCGAGCCGTTGACCGACATCGATGGCGCCGGAATCTCACCGGGCACCGGGTGGTTACGGTCGTCGTTCACGCCACGACGGCCGACCTGGTGGGAGGGATCGAGATGGGAACGATGCGGGCGCTGGCGATCGAGGGGTTCGACTCCACCCCGGGCTTGATCGACGTCCCCGAGCCCGAGCCGGGGGCCGGGGAGGTCTTGGTGCGGATGCGCGCGGCGGCGCTGAACCCGTACGACACGTTCGTCGCGATGGGTGCGATGCGGGAGTACATGTCCTACGAGTTCCCAGCGGTGCTCGGCACGGATCTCGCAGGCACCGTTGAGGTCATGGGTGAGGACGTCGAGGGGTTCTCGCCCGGGACGCGCGTGTTCGGAACGATGGGCATGAAGGGAGTCGTGCGCGACGGTACGATCGCCCAGATGGCTACGCCACAGGTGGCCTCGATCGCTGTCATGCCCGAGGACGTTGATGACGAGCAGGCGGCGACGATCGGCGTCGCGGGAACGAGTGCGATGAGCGCCGTGGATGCCGTCGACCCCAGCGCAGGGACGACCCTGCTCGTACTCGGGGCAACCGGCGGCGTCGGAAGCTTCGCGATCCAGCTCGCATCGGCGTCCGGCGCACTCGTCATCGCCTCGGTGCGTCCGGGGGACGAGGATTTCGTGACCGGGCTCGGTGCCGCCGAGACGGTCGACTACACAGGCGACGTCGTCGCTGCCGTGCGGGACCGGTTCCCGGATGGCCTCGACGGGCTGATCGACCTCGTCCACCGCGACCATGACGCGTTCGCGTCCATGACGGCTGTCGTACGTGCGGGAGGGCGCGCGACATCGGTGGTCGGCGGTGCCGGTGACGCGACCGAGATCGGTGGCGTGAGCGTCTCGAACGTCGGCGGGAACCCCGCGCACCTCCATGCCCTCGCCGATCGGATCGCGGCGGGCTCGCTCCGCGCGGCGATCCGTCGGACGTACCCGCTCGACGACGCCGCGCAGGGCATGGCGGATCTCACGAACGAGCACACGCTGGGCAAGCTCGTCATCACGATGGTGTGACGCGGTCCTCGTTGTCCGATCCCGCACGCACTCGCTCTCGGCTCCGATGCACACCGCCGCTCGCTGCGGAGGAGCTGTTCGGGTTCCTGGGTGCTCGCACGATCCCCGGCGTCGAGGTGTTCGATGGGCGCACGTTCCGTCGATCGGTCCGGGTCGACGACGCCGCTGCCATCGTGTCATTGAGCCCGGATGACGCCGGGACATCGGTCGAGCTCGAGATCGACGCGACCGACGCGGCGTCGGTGGCCGAGCGGGCCGGGCGACTGCTCGACGTCGAGACGGATCCCGGGCCGATCGAAGCCGTCCTCGCCGCGGACCCCGAGCTCCGCCCGCTCGTTCGCGCACGGCCGGGCGTGCGTGTGCCGGGCACGGTGGACGGGTTCGAGCTGGCCGTTCGAGCTGTGCTGGGGCAGCAGATCTCCGTGAAAGGTGCCCGAACGATCGCGGGGCGGATCGTGGCGGTGACCGGGACGGTGCTCGCACCGGACGAGGCCGTCGAGGGCGTCACGCACCTGTTCCCGACGCCCGAGCAGCTCGCTGCAGCATCGCTCGACGGTCTCGGGCTGACGGGGGCACGCATCTCGACGTTACGCCGCCTCGCGGAGCTCGCAGCGACGAAGGAGCTCGACCTGTCGGGTCGAACCTCCGCGGAGGTCGCGCTCGACCGGCTGCGCTCGATCCCCGGGATCGGTCCCTGGACCACCGCCTACGTGGCGATGCGTGCGTTCCACGACGCCGACGCGTTCCCGGCCGACGACCTCGGCATCCGCGCCGGCATGGCGGCGCTGGGGATGCCGACGACGCGCGCCGCGATCCGCGACCGAGCCGAGCGGTGGCGGCCCTGGCGTGCGTACGCGGCGATGCACCTGTGGCTCGCCCCGCACACGACGTGATCGCTGCGCCGGGCAGCGTCGACCGATTCAAACGATCGCGGACTGACCCTCGATCTGGCGACGTCCCCGGCGACCCGCCGCCCCGGTGTCGCGTTCCGCCGGGTGTTCGACCAGGGCGACGACGCGTGAGGCCATGAAGCGTGCCGTGCGCACCGGCGTACCCCCGCGCGTCACCTCCGCGACCTCGACCACGGTGCGGCCGGTCGTGACCTCCACGCGCCGCCCCGCACGGGTCGCGACGACCTCGTACGCCTGCACACCGTTGCCGACGTCCATCGTGATCTCGACACGGTCGCCCCGCATCTGCCCATCGTAGGCCAGGGCGCCGACGCGCGGGTTCGATCAGTCGGTCTCGCCGCCGGTGTCCTCACCGGCGCCGGAGTCGTCGTCGGCCTCGGTCCCGATCACCCGGAAATGCTCGTCGAGCTGGACCTCGATCACGCTGCCGTCGCCCCGGCGGATCTCGACCGAATAGGCCGCCCCACCGTCGCCGACCTCCGTCTCCACGACGGTGCCGCCGCCGGCTTCCGCGAGCGCGACCGCCGTTGCGCGATCCCGATCCGTCCCCGTGATCAGGCGGTCGTCGCCGCCCGTGGCCAGGCCCACCCCGGTCGCAGCTCCTGCCACCACCAGGGCGACCGCTGAACCGACCACGATCTTCGTCCGCATCCTCATCTGTGTATCCCTCCGGTCGCTCCCACCATCCAACGAATGAAGGGCACGAGCCTGACACGCACACGCTGAGACCACGCTGAACGGATCGGAACGCAGGAGACCGTCAGGAGGTCCCGAGGGGGAGGCGCACCTCGAACCGTGCTCCGCCGAGCCCTCCCTCGCCGACCGAGACCGATCCCCCGTGCGCCACGGCGACCCGGCGAACGATGGCGAGCCCGAGCCCGCTGCCTCCCGACGCTCGATCCCGCGCTCCGTCGAGCCGGACGAATCGTTCGAAGATCCGGTCGCGATCGGCCTGAGGCACGCCCGTGCCGTCGTCCTCCACCGTCAGGACGACCCATCCATCCGACTGCTGGACCCCCACCGCGAGGCGCTCGTGCGCGTGCCGGGCGGCGTTCTCGAGCAGGTTGCGCACCAACCGCTGGACCTGCGCCGGATCGCCCTCCACGCGGCCCGCCTCGACCGCCGACCGGTCGATCTGCACGGACCGTTCGAACCGCGAGACCTCACGCAACACGACGTCGTCCAGATCGATCGGCTCGGCGCGGCGGTCCCCGCGAGGCGACTCGTCGAGGCGGGCGAGCAAGAGCAGATCGTCGACGAGACGCTGGAGCCGGACGTCTTCCTCCAACACGGCCGCGGCGAGCTCCTCGACCGCCGTGCTGTCCGGATGCGTGATCGCGACCTCCGCGTGCTGGCGGATCGCGGCGACGGGCGAGCGGAGCTCGTGCGACGCATCGGAGACGAACCGCCGCTGCCGTTCCTGCGCCCGTTGGAGACGCTCGAGCATCCGGTTCATCGTGCCGGCGAGCCGCGCGATCTCGTCGCCGGTCGCGGGCTCGGGCACCCGCCGGTCCAGCGCGGTCGCCGAGATCGCGTCGACCTCCGACGTGATCGCACCCACCGGCCGCAGCGCGCGCCCGACGATCCACCACGTGACCATGCCCACGACGAGGACCAGGATCGGGATGCCGATCGCAACGAGCCGAGCGGCGGCGGCCGTCGCCTCGTCGACGTCGTCGACGCTCCGCCCGACGATGATCGTGCGGGCGCCGTCGGGCGTCGACGTGCCGAGCGCGACCGCCAGGAAGGGTCCCTCGTCGAACGGCACGTCGATGCGTTCGCTGCTGCCGGGCGGTGGGCTCGCGAGCGCAGGCTCAGCGTCGACGTTCGCGCTCGAGGTCACCACGGCGCCGTCCGCGCCCACCACCTGCACGAACTCCTCATCGCTCTCGCCACCGGCGAACGTCGACGCGTCCCCCGTTCGGAGCGCCGCCGCAACCTCGTCGGCTCGCGCCTCCGCCGTCGATCGCACGCCCGACGTGAGCGAACGGCCGAGGAGCGCCACCAACACGAACCCCGCCACGACCAGCGTCAACCCCACGACCAGCACCGCGGCTGCCGTGGTTCGCACCCGCACCGACCC
>Ga0081455_10002977_pt1 | contig 19799 bp, 17 predicted proteins | sample TabmetS3T2R1_FD_70207 | JGI IMG/M metagenome (GOLD analysis project Ga0081455, IMG submission 70207) | Tabebuia heterophylla rhizosphere microbial communities from the University of Puerto Rico - S3T2R1 | ecosystem: Host-associated > Plants > Roots > Rhizosphere ... | reverse complement strand
GCGATATCGGTTCGCACTTTCCGCCCAGCGATCCGCAGTGGAAGGGCGCGGCGTCCGACAAATTCCTGAAATACGCCGTCGATCGCGTCACCGCGCGCGGCGGCCGCATCGCCAATCTCGAGGTCACCATGATCTGCGAGCGCCCGAAGATCGGGCCGCTGCGCGATGTCATGCGCGCCCGCATCGCCGAGATCACCGGGCTCAACATTTCCCGCGTTGCGGTGAAGGCGACGACCAGCGAACGGCTGGGCTTTACCGGCCGCGAGGAAGGCATCGCCGCTACCGCATGCGCCACCATCCGCCTGCCCTGGAGCGAATAGCATGAGCGGCAGCGACGCCCGCGCCCTCGCCCGCTCGCTGCTCGATTTGTGCCGGATGCGAAAGCTGATGATCGCCACGGCGGAATCCTGCACGGGCGGCCTGGTCGCCGGCGCCCTCACCGACATTCCCGGCTCTTCTGACGTCATCGACCGCGCATTCGTCACCTATTCCAATGACGCCAAGCGCGCGATGCTGGGCGTCAAGGCCTCGACGCTGACGACCTTTGGCGCGGTCAGCAAGGAGACGGCGACCGCGATGGCGGTCGGCGCGCTGGAGAAGGCTGGCGTCGATCTCGCGGTATCCATCACCGGCATTGCAGGTCCGGGAGGTGCCACGCCGGGCAAGCCGGTCGGCCTCGTCCATTTCGCTGTCGCCTCGCGCGACGGCAAGATCCTGCACCGCGAATTCCGTTTTGGGGCCATCGGCCGCACCACCGTGCGCCAGCGCTCGGTGGTGGAAGCGCTGCGCATGCTGATGGAACTGGCGCGCGGTCCGCAGGCGCCGGTCAAACCGCGACGTCAGACGATGAGCCGATTGCGTCCACGGGTCGCGCGAACGCCACGGCGCAGCGCCGTCAAGCGACGCCGGCCGACACGGACCTGACCGATCAGGTCTGCGCCGCCAACGCCTTGGCGCGCGTCTCGCTGAGCGAAGCTACCGGCGTCAGCGCTTCCGGGCTGATCGAAAGCTCGATGATGGCCGGAAGCCCGCTTGCCACGGCTTCGTCGAACGCGCGCGCGAAATCTTCCGTGCGCTCGACATGCGCGCCGAAGCCGCCGCAGGCGCGGGCGAGCGCCGCGAAGTCGGGGTTGGCGAGATCGGTGCCGGAAACGCGGCCGGGATAGGTCCGCTCCTGGTGCATGCGGATGGTGCCGTACATGCCGTTGTTGCAGACGATCACGATCAGCGGCAGCCGGTTTTCGACCGCCGTCATGAACTCAAGTCCGGTCATCTGGAAACAGCCGTCGCCGGCGAATGCGATCACGGTGCGCTCGGGATGCTGCAGCTTGGCGGCAACGGCCGCGGGCAGGCCGTAGCCCATCGACCCCGAGGTCGGCGCGAGCTCAGTACGAAACTGCCGGTAGCGCCAGAACCGATGCACCCAGACGGCATAGTTGCCGGCGCCATTGCAGATGATGGTGTCGTGAGGCAAGCGGTCGCTCAAACCGCGCACCACCTGCGAAAGCTGCACGTCGCCGGGCGACCGCGTCGGCTCGGCGAAAGCGAGATAGTCGGCATGCGCCGTCTTGACGTAGTCGGCGCGCGATTGGTGTTTCGGCTCCAGCCGCTTGATCGCGGCCGCAAAGGCCGCGCTGCTCGCGACCACGCCGAGCGTCGGCGAATAGACGCGGCCGATCTCTTCCGGGTCGGGATAGATGTGAACCAGCGGCTGCTTCGGCTTCGGTACATCGAACAGCGTGTAGCCGGCAGTGGTCGCCTCCCCCAGCCGCGCGCCAAGCGCGATCACGAGATCGCTGGTGCGGATCCGGTCGGCGATCTTCGCATCGAGACCGATGCCGATATGGCCGCCATAGCAGGGGTGCAGATTGTCGAAATAGTCCTGGCATCGGAACGAGACGCCGACCGGCACCTCGTGCGCAGCGGCAAACGCCTCGAGGTCACGGCGGGCATGATCGCTCCATCCACCGCCGCCGACGATCAGGAACGGCTTCTTCGCCTCCGTCAGCAGCGCATGGAACTGCCGCAAGGCGCCGTCATCGGGCGCGACCGGAATCGGATTGTAGGGCGGCGCATCCGGCACCTCCGCGGTGTCGGTGAGCATGTCCTCGGGCAGCGCCAGCACGACCGGGCCGGGACGGCCCGAGGTCGCGGTGAAGAAGGCGCGCGAGATGAATTCCGGAATCCGCCGCGCATCGTCAATCTGCGCGACCCATTTCGCCATCGGGCCGAACATCAGGCGATAGTCGATTTCCTGGAAGGCTTCGCGCTCCATCATGTCGCGTCCGACCTGGCCAAGGAGCAGGATCAGCGGCGTCGAGTCCTGGAACGCGACGTGGACGCCGGCGGAAGCGTTGGTGGCGCCGGGACCGCGGGTGGCAAACACGATACCGGGCTTTCCCGTGAGCTTGCCATAGGCGTCCGCCATCATGGCCGCGCCACCTTCCTGGCGCGCGTTGATGAACCGCACGCGCTGGCTCTGGTACATGCCGTCGAGGGCAGCGAGAAAGCTCTCGCCGGGCACGCCGAACACGGTGTCGGCGCCGTGCAAGGCCAGTTGCTCGATCAGAATATGGCCACCGGTTCGAAGATTTGCGTCCATCAATTCGCCCCTTCCGTTGCGGGATTTACGGATTTGGACCCGGCTTAAAGAATGGCGTCGGCACCGGCAACCGGTTTCCTGCGAGATCTGATATGCCGCCGGTCATGTTCCTTGCTGGTCTTTCGGCCCTACCCGCGCCTCGACGCCGGTCACGGCCTCATACGCCTTGATGACGGCGGTACAGGACTCGCCATCGTGCCCCAGCAGCGCCGCCTGGCGGTAGGTCTGGTGCACGGCCTCAGCCATGAACCCGGGCAGGCCCGCCTCCTCCAGCCAGCGCGCGTAATAGCGGACGTCCTTGCGCGCGTTTGCCAGCGACATCAGCGGGGTGAAGTCGCCTTCGAGCGTCGCCTGACCATAGAGATCGAGCATCCCGCTCTTGCCGCCGGCGGCCGAGATGATGCCAATCACCTGCGACAGATCGAGCCCCTCCTTTGCCGCTAGAGCAAAGCCCTCGCACCACGTCGCCACGTTGGCGAAGGCGATATAGTTGTGAATGAGCTTGAGGCGGATGGCGTGTCCCAATGGGCCGATATGGAAGACGTTTTCGGCATACAGCTCGAAATAGGGCCTGAGGTCGTCGAGCAGGTCGCCCTCGCCGCCGAACAGCACGTTGACCTTGCCGGCCTCGGCGTGTTTCGGGGTTCGCGTCATCGGCGCCTCGGCGTAGCGCCCGCCGGCCGCACGCACCATGCGGTCGAGCTTCGCGACCATTTGCGGGCTGCCGGTGGTGTGATCCACGATGATGAAGCCGGGAGTGGAACCGGCGAGCAGCCCATCGCGACACGTCATCAGCGCCTCGACATCCTCGGCCTCATTGACGCAAATCATGATGACGCGGCAATTGTCGCGGATTTCCTGAACACCGCTGGCAGCGGTCGCGCCGAATGACGTGGCGGCGGCCACGGCCGCCGGATTGAGATCGTAGGCGGTGACGGCCACGCCCTTTGCGACGAGGTTCTTCACCAGACCTCGTCCCATTCCACCAAGGCCGATAAAGCCAACACGTTCGAATGTCGTCATCTTCCATCCTGGTTTGGCGTCTCTTGGAAAATTTTTCTGGCGTTGGCTATTGCGGCCAACCATTTTTCCTCCGGCTACCATGGTCAGCAGTTGTCTGACAACCTGATATTTATTGCGCCTCTGGCCTGATCTCGATATCTCTGCTTATTGGGACATCCAACTGTGTTCGGAACAACCGACGACGACGTCATCAGGGCAGGACGACCAGTTTGAAAGTCAAATCGCTCGAACGCAGTCCTTCGTTGCCGGAGGAGATCGTCGCCAGCCTGACCAGCGCGCTGCATGCGGGCGAGCTTCGGCCGGGTGACCGGTTGCCGTCCGAACAGGCGCTGGCGAACGAGTTCGGAGTTGCGCGGACCGTGGTCCGCGAAGCGATCTCGCAGCTCAAATATGACGGCGTCGTCCAGAGCCGCGTCGGCGTCGGCGCCTTCATCGCCCAGCCGCAGGAGCGGACGGCGTTTCGGATCAGCCCTGCATGCTTTCAGAAGCGCAAGGAGCTCTTGAAGCTGTTGCGCCTGCGGAACGGCGTCGTCATCGAGTTCGCCGCGGACGCCGCGCTGGCGCGGTCGAAGCGCGACATCGCCCGCATGGAGGCCATCCTCAAGGAGATGCGTGAGGCGATTGCCGACAGCGAGCACGGCGCCGAGCGTCATTTCGAGGCCGAGCGCCAGCTCATCCACGTCATTGCCAAGATGGCGGACAACGAGCATGCGCTCAATTTCATCGTGATGATCGACGGCCAGATCGCCGAGAAACTGCGATCCGTCGCCGTGAAGAATACCAAGGCAACCGAACTCGCCGCGGTCGCGATCGAAGAACAGGCGCGTCTGGTCGAGGCCATCAAGCACGGCGATCCCGTCGCGGCGCGGGACAAGGCCCGCAAGCACTATGACAACGCCGCGCGCCGCCTTGCCGATCGCGCCGACCTTGCCGATGTCTAAAGCGTGATGACTTTTCTTCGAAAAGTCATCACGCTTTGTCTTTTTGTTTGAGCACGATCTCCGCGCAAACGCGTTCGCGTTTGTCGCGAGGGAAAACCGCTACACACTTTTCCGGATCATGCTCTAGCTGGTAGCAGGCCCCGCCCCCGTCTTTCCGTAAACCGCGTCCGCCCGCTTTTCGAACGCGGCGGCAAAGCGCTGGAACGCGGTGTCGAACATCGTCCCCATCAGCATCGCCAGCATCCGGCTCCTGAATTCATAGGACAGGAAGAACCCGACGTCGCAGTCGGTTTCCGATCTCGGCTCGAACGTCCAGCGGTTTTCGAGATTGCTGAACGGACCCTTCAGGTATTCGACCATGATCTTCAGGTTCGGCCGGTCCAGCGTCACCCGGCTGGTGAAGGATTCCCGCACCAGCTTGAACGACACGGTCATGTCGGCGACCACGACTTCCGTGCCGTCCGGCCTCGCCGTGCGCTGGCGGATCCGCAGCGACTGGCACAGCGGCACGAATTCGGGATAGCGTTCGACATCGGCGACCAGATCGAACATCTGCGGCGCAGTGTGACGAACCCGGCGCTTGCTGGAAAAGCGCGGCATCAGTGGATACTCGCTTGGCTGCGCCTGAGCGCAATCTGCTTCAGATAGTCGTCCGCCTGCGTCCGATCGGTGAAGCAGACGAGGGATTGATCGGCGCGCAGCCCTTGAAAATAGTCCAGCAGTTTCGGCCGCTGCTTCCGGCGATAGGTCCAGACATAACGAAAGAACTCGAAGTCGATTTTCTCCGGGCAGCCTTCGGCCATTTCCGGACGGACCTGGCCGTAGCTGCCGGCGATCCGCCTCATGATGCCGAGCATGCAGCTCCGGCGCGGCAGGTCGAACCAGATCACGGTGTCGCTGATCTCGCGGCGCAATTCGCCCGCGCCGTGTCTGGTGTAGTTGCCGTCCATGACCCACTGCGGCTGGCGTGCGACTTCCGCCACGCGGTCTCCGAACGCGGCGTTATCGGAGGCGACCCAGCCCGGTCTCCAATACAGCGCATCCAGCGACACGAAGGGAATGCCGGTCATATCCGACAGCCGCCGGGCAAATGTCGATTTACCGGACCCCGACGATCCCATCACGAGAACACGTTGCATTGGTTCAATCCGAGGCTAGCGGCCCCGCGCGATGCGCGCCGCCTGCAGCTTGGCAAAATCCTCGCCGGCATGGTGCGACGAGCGGGTCAGCGGGCTCGCCGATACCATCAAAAATCCCTTGGTGTAGGCGACCTTCTCGTAGCCCGCGAATTCATCCGGCGTCACGTAGCGCATGACAGCGTGGTGCTTGCGCGTCGGCTGCAGATATTGCCCGATGGTCAGGAAATCGACGTCCGCGGAGCGCAGATCGTCCATCACCTGCAGCACCTCGTGCCGCTCCTCGCCGAGGCCGACCATGATGCCCGACTTGGTGAAGATCGTCGGGTCGATCTCCTTGACCCGCTGCAACAGCCGGATCGAATGGAAATAGCGCGCGCCCGGCCGCACGGTGAGATAACGCGCCGGCACGGTTTCCAGATTGTGGTTGAACACGTCGGGTTTTGCCGCCGCGACCACTTCCAGCGCGCCTTCCTTGCGGAGGAAATCGGGCGTGAGAATTTCGATCGTCGTGGTCGGACACCGCGCGCGGATGGCGCGAATGGTCTGCGCAAAATGCTCGGCGCCGCCGTCGGCGAGATCGTCGCGATCGACCGAGGTCACGACCACATGGGTCAGGCCGAGCTTGAAGGTCGCTTCCGCCACGTGTTCCGGCTCGGCGGCGTCGAGCGCGCCGGGCATGCCGGTCTTGACGTTGCAGAACGCGCAGGCCCGGGTGCAGGTATCCCCCATGATCATGAAGGTGGCGTGCTTCTTGTCCCAGCACTCGCCGATATTCGGGCAGCCGGCCTCCTCGCACACCGTGACGAGGCCGTTCTCCTTGACGATCTTCCGCGTGTCGGCATAGCCGCGGGTGTTCGGCGCTCGCACCCGGATCCAGTCCGGCTTCGGCGGCGACAGCGCATCCGGCCGGTTCACCTTTTCGGGGTGACGCGGGCGCACCTGGTTCAAGGAGACGGTATCGACGAGGACGACCATGTTAAGTCCGGAAATGGCGAGAATACCTAGCTAATCCGTGTTGCTCGCGCCTGCAACCGCGACTCGCGAAACCTAGCAGATCGTGCAAGATAATGACGAATTTCACCCCTTCCGCGAACGATTCTCACCTGAAAATGGTTCAAAGCCCAAAGCCGGCCGATGCCGCCGCCCCCCGGCTCGGCAAGCCGCTGAAACGCTCGTTCTTCGGCCGCAGCGTGCACGAGGTCGCACCCGACCTGATCGGGGCGACGCTGCTGGTTGCCGGCGTCGGCGGCATCATCACCGAGGTCGAGGCCTATCACCATACCGAGCCGGCCGCGCATTCCTTCAACGGACCGACACCCCGCAACCGGGTGATGTTCGGCCCGCCGGGCTTTGCCTATGTCTACCGTTCCTACGGCATCCACTGGTGCGTGAACTTCGTCTGCGAGGCGGAAGGCTCGGCCAGCGCCGTACTGATCCGCGCGCTCGAGCCGACCCACGGCCTGCCGGCGATGCGCCGCCGCCGCGGCCTGCAGGAGGCGCGCGCGCTGTGCTCCGGGCCGGGCAAATTGTGCGAGGCACTCGGCATCACCATCAAGCACAACGAACTGCCGCTGGATCAGCCGCCGTTCGCGCTGCATGCGCGGATCGGCAAGCCGGAGACCATTTCCGGCGTGCGGATCGGCATTACAAAAGCAGTCGATCTGCCGTGGCGCTATGGATTGAAGGGGTCGAGATTCCTGAGCAAGCGGTTTTGACAAGACGATTTCTCTTTCATCCGTCATTGCGAGCGTAGCGAAGCAATCCATCTTTCCGTATGCGAGGTGACAATGGATTGCTTCGCTGCGCTCGCAATGACGCGGCGATAGCGACGCAAAACACCGCTGTCATCACCCGCGAAAGCGGGTGATCCAGTACGCCGCGGCTTATCGATTCAATCATTGGTGTCTCTGGAATACTGGGTCGCCCGGTCAAGCCGGGCGATGACAGCGAATGTGTGTCAGCGTTCTCGCGACACGATGCGCCCGAGCTTTTGCAAATCGTTCACGCCCCAAAGATGAGAGGGCGCAGGGAGTGCCGGGTGCTTGCCGCACCCGCGGTCCCGTGTGCAAATGCACTTAAATGAATGCGCACACGAGCATACAGGTACAGCCAGAGCATCCCGGCATTCCCTGCGCAATGGTTTGACGGCTTATGCCGCGCTCTCCCTGGAGACGAATTCCTCTTGCCTCCATCGCCGACGGATTGACGGTTCACCAAAACCCGGTCGGGCTTCGAAAACCTCCGCCGGCTTGACACCAGCCACGGGCGCCAGGACCACACGGTTTTGCCGTACGCAGCTTCCTTCGCCAAAGGCATCAACCAGCCAAGTGCTTGCCGGCCAAAGTTCTGACGGAGGCGTTTAAGCGCCGTACGTCCTGCGCGCCGTATCCGCTCACGGAGAACCGCCCTGCGAACACCTCTCGCGCCCGACGCTGCCGCGTCCACCGCAACCCGCCCCAACGTTCGTGACGATGGCCAACGCCCCTCTTCTCGGAACGGGATGGCAGGATTTGTAGGGGTGATTTGGGTCTCGCGCGAAGCGATTTATTTTTCGACGCGGGACTGGACGGGGCAAATCAGCTTGAAGTTGCGGGGGAAATTCGCGTATTCGCGCAGCGCCCCGGTGTCCTCGAATTGGAATGCCTTAGCAAGCAAGTTGCCCGCATGAGCCAAGCGACATGCGGGGACAAAGCAAGACCCGGATGCCGCTTCGCGCATCCGGGCCACGCTTCGTCCTCGCTGCTGCTTCGCACCTAGTTGTAGCCGCTGGTGCCGGCCGACGTGCCGCCGAATTGAGAATCGCCAGTGCCGCTCAACGTGGTCGGACCATCCGGATTTCCGTTCGGATTGCCGTAGTTCGGATGCAGGACGACGTGCGGAGCAGCGTATCTAACTACATGTTCATGATGCGCCGTATTTGCGAATGCATACGTGCTTGAGAGCATTGACGCGGCGACCAGCACTGTCATTGCGACTTTCATGGCTTCTTCCTTTCGAGTGGTTATGCAGACCGTTACACAATGAACAGGTGGGGCTCGCTCTCTGTCGTATCCATTAAATTCGGGTTTAGTGAGGTTGCCCGTGCCTGGCAGCGATCGTCGCGCCGTGGATTCTGTTGACGCTCGCGCAATTTCTATCGGTATTGCGCGCTAACGCGGCGTGGAGTCCGGATTCGGCAGGCATAGCGAAAGCAGCAAGTAGCCCGCATGAGCGCAAGCGATATGCGGGACCACTGGCCCCGGATGTCGCTTCCGCCTTCGCTCGTTGAGCTGCGGCGGACAGGCCGCTCATCCGGGTTACGAGTTCTCCCGCGCCCCTACTCCGCCCGATGGCACACCGCCTCGACCTTGTTGCCGTCGGGGTCGCGGAGGAATGCGCCGTAATAGGCGGCGTGGTAGTGGCGCAGTCCCGGCGGGCCGTCGTCCGTGCCGCCGGCGGCGATGCCGGCGCGCCAGAAGGCGTCGACCTCGGCTCGCGATTTGGCCTTGAAGCACCAGTGGCGGCTGGTGGCTTCGTCCGGTTCTGCGCCCTTGTAGATGGCGATGTAGACGCGGTCCGGATACTGCGCGTCGGCGCGCTCGCCGTAGCCGAGCCAGCGGTCGCTGCGGCCGACCTTGACGACGTCGAGGGCTGCCATGATCGCGTCGTAGAAGCGCTCGGCGGCGGCGAAATCGGATACCGTGATGGAGACGTGGTCGAGCATCGATCAGGCCCTCGGTGATGGCTCAAACTCTCTCCGCCGTCATTGCGAGGAGCGAAGCGACGAAGCAATCCATCTCTCCGCTTGTGGCGCTATGGATTGCTTCCGCCTTCGCTAAAGCTACGGCGGACAAGTCGCTTCGCTCGCAATGACGGGGATAGGTCAACGCCCTGCTTCAGGACGCCAGCTTCAGCCGCTCCAGCGCTTCCTGCAGCTTGGCCTTGCGCGCCACGGCCGCCTCGCGCTTTTCCTTTTCCTCTTCGACGATCTCTTCGGGCGCGTTGGCCACGAATTTCTCGTTGCCGAGCTTGGCGTCGACGCGCTTGATGTCGGCGTCGGCCTTGACGATTTCCTTGTCGAGCCGGGTCTTTTCGGCCGAAAGATCGATCACGCCCTTGAGCGGCAGTGCCACGACTTCGCCGCGCACCAGCAATTGCACCGCGCCTTCCGGCGGACGGTCGGCAAACGAGATATCCGACAGACGTGCCAGACGCTTGACGATGTCGCTCCAACGTCCCGCGCGGTCCTTGGTCTCGGCAGACGCCGCCGACAGCACCAGCGAAATCAAGGTCGCCGGCGGGATATTCATTTCCGATTTCAACGAACGGATCGCGGTGATGAGATCGACCACCCAGCCGATTTCGGCTTCTGCCGCAGGATCGCTGAAATCGCCGGCGTCGAGCGCGGCCATCACGGGCGCGATCAAGGGATCGCCGGGACCCGCCATCGCCATCGAAGCGATCTGTTCTTCGCTCACCGCGCTCGCCTTGCGCGGCCATTCGGCCAGCACCAGCAAGCCGTCGCGCTTCGCCGTCACCGCCCAGAGTTCTTCGGTGATGAACGGCATGAACGGGTGCAGCAATTTGAGGATCTCGTCGCGTGCCCAGGCGATCATGGCGCGGGTCTCGGCTTTCGCCGCGCCCTCCTCGCCCATCAGCAACGGTTTGGCGAGTTCGACATACCAGTCGCAATAAATGTTCAGGACGAAGCGATACATCGCGTTCGCCGCGTCGTTGAAACGATAGGCCTCGATCGCCTCGGTCACCTCGCGCGTGGCGCGCGAGGTTTCGTGCGCGATCCAGCGGTTCAACGTTTCCTTCGCCGCCGTCGGCTCGAAGCCGTCGGGCTTGTCGCAGCCGTTCATCTCGGCAAAGCGGCAGGCATTCCAGAGCTTGGTCGCAAAATTGCGATTGATCTCGACCAGTTGCGGCGAGAGCTTGATGTCGTGGTTGAGCGCCGCACCGCGCGCCAGCGCAAAGCGCAGCGCGTCCGCGCCGAAATCGTCGATCACGCCGAGCGGATCGATGACGTTGCCTTTCGACTTCGACATCTTCGCGCCCTTCTCGTCGCGGACGAGACGGTGGATGTAGACCGTGGAGAACGGCGCATCCTTCATGAAGTGCAGGCCCATCATCATCATCCGGGCGACCCAGAAGAAGATGATGTCCCAGCCCGTGACCAGCACGTTGGTCGGGTAATAGCGCTTCACTTCCGCGGTGTCGTCGGGCCAGCCGAGCGTCGAGAACGGCCACAGGCCCGAGGAGAACCAGGTGTCGAGCACGTCCTCATCGCGCGTGATGAAGCCCTCGCGCTTGGCGGGATCTTCCGCCATCGCCCGCCCCTGCTCTTCGGTGATGACTTCCTGCTCGACGTAGTAGCCGAGCGCGTTGCCGACGGCCTCTTCCTCGGTCTCGGCGACGAACACCTTGCCGTCGGGCCCGTACCAGGCCGGAATCTGATGGCCCCACCAGAGCTGGCGCGAGATGCACCAGGGCTGGATGTTCTCCATCCATTCGAAATAGGTCTTTTCCCAGTTCTTCGGCACGAAGCTGGTTTCGCCCGCGCGCACGGCAGCCATCGCTGGCTGCGCCAGCGTCTTGGCGTCGACATACCATTGGTCGGTGAGGAACGGCTCGATGACCACGCCGGAACGATCGCCATGCGGCACCATATGGGTGTGCGGCTCGATCTTCTCGACGAAGCCGAAATCCTCCAGCCGTGCGACAAGCTGCTTGCGCGCCTGGAAACGTTCCACGCCATCAAACTCGTCCACGAAGTGATCGGCGCCGGCCGGCAGCTCGCGCAGATAATCCTCATTGTCTTTCAGCGACAGCCGGCCCTCGACATCGAGCACGTTGATCTGCCGCAGGCCATTGCGCTTGCCGACTTCGAAGTCGTTGAAGTCGTGCGCCGGCGTCACCTTGACCGCACCTGATCCCTTCTCCGGGTCGGAATAATCGTCGGCGACAATGGGAATCCTGCGTCCGACCAGCGGCAGAATGACGTTTGTGCCGACCAGATGTTTGTAGCGCTCGTCGTCGGGGTGCACGGCGACACCGGTGTCGCCCAGCATCGTCTCCGGCCGGGTGGTCGCAACTACGATAAAGGTCGAGGTATCAACGGGGTCGAAGTTCTTCCCCTCGATCGGATAGCGCAGATACCAGAGGTGACCCTTCACCTCGACCTGCTGCACCTCGAGATCGGAGATCGCGGTGACGAGCTTGGGATCCCAATTGACCAGCCGCTTGTCCTTGTAGATCAGGCCTTCGCGGTAGAGCTCGACGAAAACCTTGACGACGGCGCGCGACAGTCCCTCGTCCATCGTGAAGCGCTCGCGGGACCAGTCGCAGGAGGCGCCGAGCCGCTTCAGCTGGTTGACGATGATGCCGCCGCTCTCGGCCTTCCACTGCCAGACCCGCTCGAGGAAGGTTTCACGACCGAGTTCTCTGCGGCCCGGCTGCTGCCGTTCCATCAACTGACGCTCGACCACCATTTGCGTCGCGATGCCCGCATGATCGGTCCCGGGTTGCCACAACACGTCGCGGCCGCGCATGCGTTCGAACCGGCAGAGAATATCCTGCAACGTGTTGTTGAGGGCATGCCCCATGTGGAGCGAGCCCGTCACATTCGGCGGCGGGATGACGATCGTATAGGGTTTGGCACCGCGGCGCTCCGCCCGGCCGGCCTTGAAGGCCTCGGCCTGCTCCCACAGCCGCGCGATACGGCCTTCTATTTCGTTGGGATTGTAGGTTTTTTCGATCATGGGAGCCGGTCGCGCTGTCGGAAGGGGTTTAAAACCCTCCCCTTGCGGTCAAGTCAACATCGGCATGGCGCCGAAATGGCAGAAAGACGCGCGTTTTGCTGATCTGACGGTGGAGGTGTCGAGCCGTCAGCGACCGCGGGAGACGCGCTCGATTTCGGCGCGAACGATCTTCTCCACCAGTCCCGGCAGGTTATCGTCCAGCCAGCCTTTCAGCATCGGCCGCAACATCTCCTTGACCAGGTCTTCCAGCGTGCGCGCATTGTTGGAGAGGACAGTCTGCGCGAGCGCATTGAATGCCGAATTGACCGCGGTCACGGTCGAAGTCGACATCAGCGGCGACGGCGGCGCGGCCGGCTCTGGCTCTGCGAATGACGGCATCGGCGTGACATTGGTGCGCGGTCGTTCCGGAGGCGGAGCCGGTGGTGGATTTGGCTCCGTGAATTCAAGATCGTCATTGGTCTGGACCGGCTCGAAGCCGGTTCCAGCCAGGTCGTCGTCCTTCACCGCCATCTGCTCGGTGAGTTCGAGGACATCGGCCGCGGCAGGAGGTGCCGGGGTCTGCGCGGGCGCAGGCGCCGGTGCGGCATCAAAGCCGGCGAGCAGTGCGTCGATATCGTCCTGATTGTTGGTCGCGGCCGCCGCAGCAGGCTTCATCGCAGGCGGCGCCGGTTTGGCTGGCGGGGCCGGCGGCGCGGCGGCAGCAGGCGGCTTGGGTCGCTCCGGTACAGGCGCCGGCGCCGCAGCCTGGGCCTCCGGCTTGGAGTCGTCATCGGCAATGATCCGGCGGATCGACGCCAGGATCTCCTCCATCGACGGCTCGTGCGACTTGGCCGGCTGCGTCATCGTTCAATCCAGTGTATCGACGCCAAAATGACCAACGCTCTCATGACCATCATTCTTGGCGATCATTCTCGGCGATGATCAGCTGGCAGCCAAGTCAACGCGGGAGACGACGGAACTCTTCGGGCCCCAAGCGAATCAACTCGAATCGCGCGGGGCACACCCCAGAAGCGTATGTCACGGCAATGTTTGTTTGCAAGCAAACGACCGGACTTACCCTCACGTTCCGATCGACGGCGAGTTTGACGCGTCCCCGGCTTCAGCGGGCCAGCAGGCAATCAGTGACCATCGGGGATCCTGACACCGCCCCAGGCATCGCGGACCTGATGGTAGTGCACGCTCGGATCATAGATCACCGTCGCAAGACCCAGCACCGCCGGCGACAGCCGGCCGATCGCCGCCAGCACGGAATAGGAGGCGACCACACGGTCATGCTGCGCCGTCACCATGGCGACGCGCGCATTGACCAGGGCCTGCTGCGCATTCAACACGTCCAGGGTCGTTCGCTGCCCGACGCGCGCTTCTTCACGCACGCCGTTCAAGGCGGTTTCGGACGCGCTGACCTGCGACTGAGCCGACGCAACCTGCGCCTTGGCCGCCTGCAATTGCCCCCAGGCCTGCACCACCGTGGCGCGGGTCTGGTCGCGCACCTGATCAAGATTGAGACGCTGTTGCGCCAAGGTTTCCTTCGACTGCCGGATCAGCGCGTATTCCGAACCGCCCTGATAAACCGGCACGGTGAGCTGCGCGCCGACCGAACCGGTGAGCGAACGTCGCAGTGTCAGCGTGGTGTCGTACGCCTGCGAAATCGACAGCACGCCCTGCAAGGTCGGAAACAGTGCGCCTTCATTGACCTTGACGTTCAGGAACGCGACGTCGATGCCGAACATGGCAGCAGTGACGTTCGGATTTTCCAACAGACCGGTTTCGACCGCGGTCGGCAGCGTCGACGGCAGGAACCGATCGACCGGGCTGCCCGGCGCCGGCGCGGCCGGCTCGGAGCCGATGATGCGGCGGAAATTCGCGCGCGTCGTCACCAGATTTGACTCGGCCGTGGTCTGCTGGGTCTGACCGGCCGCCAGTTGCGCCTGCGATTGCGCGACGTCGGTTCTGGTGACCTCGCCGACATTGAAGCGGTCCTGGGTCTGCTTCAATGTCTGCTCGAGCACGCGCACGTTGCTGCGCTGAACCTCGACGATCGCGGAATCGCGAAGGTAGTCCATATAAATTGTGGCGGCGGCGAGCAGCACGGTCTGCTCGAGGACCCGCAAGCCTTCGCGGGCCGACGACACATTGCTCTCAGCGCTTCGCGTGCGGTTGGCGGTCTGGAATCCGTTGAAGAAGGTCTGGTTCAGCGTGCCGCCGAAGCTGCGTGTGGTGTTGAAACCGGCAAGCGCAAGATTTGACGAGCCGGTGGCGGTCGGCGTGACCGACAAGGAATCCAGATATTGCTCGGCCACGCTCGCGTTCAGGCTGACTCGTGGACGATATCCGGACAGCGCCTGCGGCACGGATTCGTCCGTCGCGCGCACCGATGCACGCTGCGCATTGAGCTGCGGATTGTTCTGATAGGCCTTGACCAGGGAGCCTTCGATCGTGTCGGCCGCATGGCCCGACGTCGCGCCGGCAAAGGCAAGCGCCATTGCCGCGATTCGAACGATCGCCCTGAACGGACCGCAAATAGCCATACTACCCATTCCAACGTTCGAGCTTCAGGATCGTAAAAAGCAATTTCTCGTGCTTTTCCAATCACCTACGCCCGAGCACCCCTCGAGACTCGCTCTTGCAATCTACGCGCGCGCCGCCGCCTGTGAAACCCTTCCCGAGGGCGATGGGGAAAACGCCGGCTAATATTTGCTGGATGGGACATTGTAGCCACAGTGGGCGGGACCGGCAGGCGCGCAGGCACGTTCAGCGCTCAAACGGGCGATTTGCACGGGCCCAAGCGAGCTTCCCGGGATTTCCCCGCGGGCTGCCTTCCGACTCGCATCGGCGCACGGGCGCCGTGACACGGGGCGCGCCGGAAACAAATTTTATGGGATTGCGGCGTTGTCGCCGAGTCGCGCAGCCTGCGTTCGACCCAGCGGTCCTCTGCCAGAGGTCGGACAGCTTTCACGACAGTGAAGTTAAGTGTGGCTGAAGTTAAGTGGCTCCTCGGGCCGGATTCGAACCAGCGACCAACCGGTTAACAGCCGGTTGCTCTACCACTGAGCTACCGAGGAACAGGCGCGAAGCAGCGCTTGGCAAGTGCCCGCGTATAACAAAGCACCTCGGCATTGCAAAGGCGAAATCGCGGGTTTCAGCTCCCGTGTGAGCCGGAGCGTTTGGTCTGTTCCGGGCGTCGGACCGGGGGCAGCCGCGGGAGCATCAGCCAGGCGCCCGGCCAGAGAGACGTTGGAGGCCACGACCAGAATTGAACTGGTGTAAACGGTTTTGCAGACCGCTGCGTAACCACTCCGCCACGTGGCCATCCCTGCAAAACCATCTAGAACATCAATGCTGACGACGCAATCGACCTCCGGACGATATCGCGCGCGTCGAGGAGGATTTTCGGGGCCGCGGACGCTTCAGCGATCGGCGATCGGGACGCGCCGGCGCCTTAGTGTCGAGACATTGCTTGGCTAGCACTTATGCGCGTGGCTCGCGCTGACGCACCCGAGCGCGTAAGCGGTCTCTCAGCCATCGCGCTCATGGACAGCCGAAGCCGGCGCGCGACAAGAGGATGCAAGCCCGCGGCCGGCGTCCAGATGAACGCGCGATGAACGCACGCTGATCCTTCGATGTTGAATCGTTTTGCTGGGAACGCGCGTGTCCTCTGCACGTTCCAGATCAAAAGAGGAGGATCGCACCATGAAGCGAACTGGACTTTTGATCGCAGCCGCGCTGCTGCTTCCATCTGCCGCGCTGGCTGCGCCCGGCCTGGTCACGGACACGGTCAGTCTGAGGGCCGGCCCCGGAGACGGATTTCCGGCGGTCGACCGCATTCCCGCCGGCTCACACGTCGACATTCACGGCTGCCTGAAGGGCGATGCGTGGTGCGACGTCAGTTGGTCTGACGACCGCGGCTGGGTGTCGTCGGACGAGTTGCAATGGCTCTACCGCAACCACTACGTTTATCTGTCCGACTATTACGACGAGATCGACGTTCCCGTGGTTTCGTTCGTGGTCGGCAGCTATTGGTCGAGCTATTATGCCAGCCGGCCATTCTTCCGCCAGCGGGCCCATTTCGATCACTACTGGCGGACGCATCAAAGCATCGCCATGCGCACGCCTGACCGGATCGCGCACGCGCGGAGCACGAGCGGCGTTGCGGTCAGGGATCACAACCGCGGCCCCGACGCCCGGACGACCATCGACAGCCGCAGCCAGGCCAACATTCGCAACCGCGACCGCGGCGCCGATGCGCGGGCAGCCGTGGAGATGCGCAACCGCGCCGATCTTCGCGGACGCGGCCGAATGGAGATGCGCGGCCCCGAGCGCGCGCGCATCCGCAATGACGAGCATGGTCGCATGGCCGGCACCAACCGCAACTTCGGACCGGCAATGACCCATGCCGCGCCAAGCGCGCGGTTCTCGACCGGCGCGCCGGCGCAGGCTCGCGCGCAGTTTGCACAGCCGAATGTCAGCCATAGCTCACCCATGAACGCGCGTGCCCAGATGCCGGCGCCACGCGCCCCGGCCCCTGCCATGCAGCAGGGCGGCCCCGCGCGGGCCGGCGGAGCACCCGGCGGTGGCGGCCCTGGTCGCCACGGCCCGGACCAGCATCACTGAGCTGACACGTCTTTGCTCAGTTCGGATGAGCGACAAGTCGACGAAGGCCCGGCGCAAGCGCCGGGCTTTCGTTTCGGGCGCGCAACATCCCGCCCCCGTCGCTCAGCTTCAGAGCCGAAGAACGCGACTGACCATCAACGGATCAGTCTTGCTTGCGTCGGCACAAAATGCGCCAAACGCTCACCCCACGGCGGCGGTTCGGCCAAACTTCTTGGTGAGTTCGGCGCGAATATAGTCGAAGGATTCGACGTCGGCGTATTTCATGTCCAGATCGAACAGATTCGCGCGGTGAGAGAAGACGCTGCGATCACCGCAGCCCTCTTCCATGACCGTGACGCGGAAATTATGCGAGAACGCATCGACGACGCCGGCACGGATACAGCCCGAGGTCGCCGTTCCGATCACGATCAGGGAGTCGACGCCGTCATAGCGCAGGAAGGATTCCAAGGGTGTGCCGAAAAAGGGCGACGGCTTGTTCTTGCGAATGATCACGTCCTGCGGGCGCGGTGCATAAGATGCCGGCCAATCATCGGCGCCCGGCGCAAGAAATTCCCCGCTGCTCGACTTGCCCATGGTCAGGTTCCAGATGCCGCGATATTGCGGCAGCCTGCGATCATCCCGGCAGGAGTAGTAGATCGGCAGGTCCAGCTTGCGGAACAGCTCAGTGACCGCCGTAATGGCCGCCACCAGCTCCGTCGTGTCCGAATTGCACAGAAGGTATTTGGGGTCGACGAAGACATTCGTGGTGTCGATGTTGAGAAGCCCCGGGCGGCTGCCGATGCCGATGCGGCCGCCAAACGCCGCTTTACCGTAGGCCGCGAGATCCTCCGGCGGAATGAAATCCTTCCAGCGATCGACCTTGTTCATGAGCGTGTCCTTTCGTGGATCCGAAGTTTTTGGACGGCCGGTCAGAGTGTCGGCCGATAGCTTTTGCAGTGAGGCAGAACCTTGTCGATGAAACGCGGCAGATCGGCGATGTAATCCGGAAACGCCAGGCAAACGCCGCGCAAGCCGCCGTCGGCCAAGGCATCCATGTGCGCGGCCACGGTTTGATACGAGCCGGCAATCAAATGAACGCCGAGGAACGCGCGGTGCACCGCGGTCCGCTTGTCGTGTTCCCGGCCGGCCTTGTTCGGATCCTTCTTCTGAAAGCCCATCCAGTTGTTGATCGCGTCCTGATCGGCGTTTTCAGCGAATTTGTCCCGCTTGGCCAAAGCCGCCGCATCGGTCTCTTCGGCGATCACAGTCATCAGCACATAGGAGCCGACCGAGCGACCATTTGCGGCCGCGGCTTGATCGACCTTGGCACGCTGCCTCGTCAGCGCGCCGATGTCATCCTGCATGGCGCCGACGAACGCGTAATCGGCATATTTGGCCGTGAATGCGACCCCCTCGTCGGACTGACCGGCACAGACGATCGGCAATGGCCGCGGCGGCTTCGGCAGCGACAGGCAGTCTTTCAGTTGGAAGAAGCGGCCGTCAAAGGAGGCAACGCCGTTCTGCCAGAGTTCCCGCAGCACCTGCATGTACTCTTCGGCGTAAGTGTAGCGGTAATTGTAATAGGCGTCCTCGTCCCACAAGCCCATCTGATCGTATTCGATCTTGTTCCAGCCGGAAACGATGTTGACGCCGAACCGGCCCTGACTGATGTCATCGATTGTCGTGGCCATCTTGGCGATAACGACCGGGTGGATGGTGCGAATGGCGACCGACGCATAGAGCTGAATTTTGCTGGAGGTCGCTGCCAGCGCCGACAGCAGCGTGAACGCTTCCAGCGAATTATCCCAATGCTGCGACCGGCCGCCAAAACCTCGCCATTTCACCTGCGACAACACGTAGTCGAAGCTGGCGTCTTCTGCCATTCGCGTGACTTCGCGATTGACCTTGAAGCTCGGAAGACTCTCAGGAGGATAGCTGGCGCCGAAGATCAGCGCGCCGCTGGTGTTGGGAAGGAAAATTCCAAAATCGAGCTTGTTCATCGCGTTCCCGCCTCGCCCCCCACCTTCAGCATCCGCTCACCTCGAAAACCCGCTGGACCCGCGCGCGCCAGATGCTTCGCATCAGGCGACCGCCGACTTATCGCCCGTGCGGGACATATCCCAGGCACGCACGTCGGCATCGCCGCGACGAACCAGATCCATCTGAAAATTGAACAAATCGGGCCTGTAATAGCCTTCCAGATGCTGGATGCCGCCGCCTTCCGCATCAAAGGTCGAGCGCGTCAGCGTCAATAGCGCCGCGCCCACCGCGATTTCCAGATATCCGGCAATGACCGGCCCCGCGAGGGTCGCGCTGATCGCCTGGGTTGACCAGCTGGCCACGATGCCCGCCTCTTCAAACAGATCGAGCACCGGCCGCGTCTGCATGCTTTCTTCAGGCATGAGTTTGGCAAACCGCTCCGGGATTCGCGTGATCACATAGCTGAAGGGCGCGCCGTCCCAGGCGCGCACGCGCGTCGTGGTCTGCACGCGTTCCTTGCGGGCGAGCCGGAGCGCGCTGGAAATGTGCGGCGCAGGGATTTCGTATTGCAGTCCGACCAGCCGCATCTCCGCGTTGCGTGCCATTTCGATGCCGTGAGACCACACCTCCTCAAGCGAGAGGTGCATCGGGCGGAGAATCTTGCGGCCCCTGACATAGGTGCCGGAGCCCTTGCGCCGTTCGACGAGGTCCTGCTGCACCAGCCGATCGAGCGCGCTCTGCACGATATGGCGGGACACTTCGAACTCCGCCGAGAGCGTCA
>Ga0081455_10002976_pt1 | contig 19806 bp, 19 predicted proteins | sample TabmetS3T2R1_FD_70207 | JGI IMG/M metagenome (GOLD analysis project Ga0081455, IMG submission 70207) | Tabebuia heterophylla rhizosphere microbial communities from the University of Puerto Rico - S3T2R1 | ecosystem: Host-associated > Plants > Roots > Rhizosphere ... | reverse complement strand
GGCCTTATTGAAATGATGGATCTCATCGACGAACAGGATCGTCTTTTGTCCAGGTGTACGGAGACGATTCGTGGCTGCGGCAAGCACGCGGCGCATTTCGGCAACATTGCTTTCCACGCCGCTGATCCGAACAAATTTTGCGTGCGTCATCTCGGCGATGACGCGCGCCAGCGTGGTCTTTCCGCTGCCGGGCGGCCCGTAGAAAATCACCGAGGGCAGGCGATCAGCTTCAATCGCGCGGCGCAGAAGTTTGCCGGGACCAAGAATGTGTTCCTGGCCCACGAATTCCTCTAGTGAGCGCGGCCGCATCCGTGTAGCGAGCGGCGCGTTGTCTGCACTTTCAAGCTCCAGCGCTTCCTCGAATAGGTCCTGCACCGTGAGAAATTACGGCGCACTACTGATGCAAGCAATCGTGCCTGCCACTAAGGACGATCGTCCCCCCTGTCGCGCGCAAACATATTGTAGCTTGCGCTGCGAGCGCGCGGTAAGCGAAAACTGCGAATAAATGAAGCTGCTCAGCGCGCCGCGTCAGCCATTTGTTGGCCTGGCTTTGATGGCCGCGACGGGCATTACCGTGGCGGAGGTCGTTTCGGTGCGATCTACCGTATTGATTTTAGCGGCGATAGTTCTCGCAATCTGCATTCTTGTTACGCTCTGCTGGCCGAAGTTAGCTGCGACATATCTCATCGTCGCGGCTGGTTTTTTTCTGCTCCACGAATTCGCGACAACGAACACGGCAGGCCGGCAACTCGCGGACAAACTTGGCGAGCGGTCGCGCGTGGTCACAGCAGTCGGATACGTGATCAGTGAGCCGAACGTTGCGCCGAGCGGATTCGCAACCTTCCTGCTCAAGCTGAAGTCAATTGAACTCGAAGGAAAAAAACAATCGACGCACGCAGTCTGGCAGGTCCGTTGGAAAGGCGCGCCGGACTTTGGCGACGAACTGAAGCTTTTTGGAACCGCCGAGCCAATCGCGCCACCGCGGAATCCCGGCGAATTCGATATGCGCGCTTACATGGCCCGGCATGATGTTTGTCGAATGCTCTTCGCTCGTTATCCGGAGGACGGTACGCTAATCCGCCATAGCGGCGGCAATCCTGTCCTGCGCGCTGCACAAGCGTCGCGCACATGGATGCAAAACGCGTTGTGCCGGGGCCTGGACGATGCACCCGAGGTAAGAGGTTTCATCAGTGGAATCGTGCTCGGCATCCGGCACGAAACTCCGGAGGACATTGAGGAACCGTTTCAGCAAACCGGAACGATTCACCTTTTCGCAGTTGCTGGCTTGCATGTGGGAATTGTGGCGACGCTTTTGTGGGTGCTGGCTGCGATCGCACGCCTGTCACGCAAGCACGCAGCGGTAGTCATCATTCCGTCGCTGTTTTTCTATGCGGCGGTAACGGGGCTGCACATCCCGGCGTTACGCGCGGCTGTGATGGCTTCAATCCTCGTCGGCAGTTACTTTTTCGAGCGACGTGGATTTTTGCCGAACAGCGTCGCAGCGGCGGCATTTTTCATTCTCTGCTGGAATACGAACGAACTGTTTTCCACCGGGTTCCAGCTTTCCTTCGCGGTGGTTAGCGGAATTGTGCTGTTCGCCGAGCCGTTTTTCAGACTTCTCCAGCGGCGTGCGGGCCCGGATCCCTTCCTGCCGCAAAGCCTGGTACGCGGTCCACGCCGATGGATGCAGTCCAGCTATGAATGGCTTTGCGGCGGCGCGTCTGTCTCGCTTGCAGCATGGATTAGTTCATTGCCGTTGATCCTTTGGTACTTCCATTTGGTCACACCGATTTCTTTGCTGGCAAACCTTGTCGTCGTTCCGATCGCATTCTTTGTTCTCGCCGTTGCGCTTCTGTCGCTGATCACTACGCCGCTTCTCCCGTGGGTCGCTCTTGTTTTCAATAACGCCAACTGGACACTGGCTACGCTGGTCATCGGGATCGTCCATCTCTTCGCACGAATTCCCGGCGGACACTTTTATGTTGGCGAACCTGACTGGGGCAACCGGATCTTTGCGAAGATGACGGTTCTGGACTTGGGCGCAGGCGCGGCCGTTCACGTCCGGGTGAATGGCCACGACTGGCTGGTCGATTGTGGGAGCGAGCGCACCTATGAACGCATCGTGCGCGAGTATTTGCACTGGGCTGGTGTGAATCGGCTCACGGGGTTGGTGCTCACCCATGGCGATTCGCAGCATATCGGCGGCGTCACGCAGTTGTTGAGCGATTTCCCACGGGTCCGTCTGCTAGATAATCCTGCGCCCGATCGTTCGCTCATTCATCGACGGCTTTCCCGAATAGTGCCGGGGCTGGAAGGAGGCGGACGCAAACCGGCTGGATTAACTGCCGGGGACAATTTTCATTTGTCCCGCGACGCCATTGCACAGGTTTTGTTTCCGCCCCGCGGCTTTGCAAGAGCAACTGCGGACGATCAAGCATTGGTTATCCGATTACTAATCCCACCGGAGACGTTCGTATTATTCATGTCGGACAACGGCGCAAAGACCGAGCGCGCATTGTTAACCAATGGTTCGGACCTGCACAGTGACATACTCGTGAAGGGTCAGCATTATTCGGGAATTTCCGGCTCGGCTCCGTTTCTCGATGCCGTTCGGCCGCGCTTGATCATCGCGACCTCAAGGGAGTTTCCGGAGCACGAACGGATCAGCGAACAGTGGGCCAAGCAACTTCGCGCGCGCGGCATCAAACTGTTTCGTCAGGATGAAACCGGCGCAGTGGAATTGGATTTCTCAAAGCAAGAATGGAGCGCGCGAGCTTATCTGACCGGCGAAGTCTTTCGAAGCGTTAGCCGATAAATTGGCGCGCCCTGCTCGCGGAATCTTCTTTCGAACTTCGTTGACGGAAGGACGACGTCGTGATAATCGGCAACCTCGAACCACGAGTGAGCGCGACTCAGCCGTTCGATTTGATGAAAATATTCGAGCTGATCGGTCGCAACACGCAGAACACCGTGGTTCTCCAGCGCAGCCGCTACAGCGTCCAAAAAGTCGCGCGTGAAAACCCGCCGAAACTGATGCCGCCGTTTGGGCCATGGGTCCGGAAACAACAGGTAAAAAGTTTCAACTGAACCTGCGGGCAGCAGATAGCGCAGGGCGGACAAGGTGTCCGCACGTAGCACCCGCACGTTCTCGATCTTCTCCACTTCGCAGCGAACTTTCTCGACGCGTTTGGTCAGCCGCTCGATACCGAGGAAATTTCTCTCCGGGAACTGTCGCGCCATTGTACAGAGAAAAGAACCATCGCCGCACCCAAGATCGACATGCAGCGGCGCGTTGCGCCCGAAAAGTTGCCCGAGATCGAGACACGCGAGGGGCAACTCCGTAGTCAACTGGTTCACAGATGCAAAAATTGTGGAACTCTAAGTATGCTTCAACTTGGTAACCCCCACAGGTCATTCCGAGCAAAGTCGAGGAACCCCGTGGCATAACTCTCTCTGGCAACTTCGTCGGGATGTCTCGACTTCGCTCGACATGACGGCGTTAGTATAAGATCAGTGCTGATATGACATCCATGACGCGCTTTTCTGTAGCCGTCGCCGTGTGGGCGACGCGCTCGCTTCGCACAGCGAAGCGGCTACAGGTTTGGTCCCTATGGGCAGCTGCTCTATTGTTTTCCATTGATCTTGCAGCGGCGCAAAATCCGTCCCCGCCGCGAACCAGCACCGCGGTTTTCGCCGGTGGCTGTTTCTGGTGCATCCAGCCGGCATTCGACAAGGCCCCGGGTGTGATCAAAACCGTGGTGGGCTATTGCGGTGGAACCGAGCCGAACCCGACTTACAAGCTCGTGACGTCGGAAAAAACAAATTATCGCGAATCAATCGAAATCACCTACGACCCGGCCAAGATTTCCTACGACCAGCTTCTCGACATCTATTGGCGGCAAATCGATCCCACCCAGGCCGACGGTCAGTTCACCGATATTGGACCGAGTTATCGCGCGGCGATCTTTTATGGCAACACCGAGGAAAAGAAAATCGCCGAGGCCTCAAGAGAGAAACTCACGCGCTCAGGAAAATTCAAAGGACCCATTGTGACCGAAATTTTGCCTGCAATGAAATTTTGGCCCGCCGAAGATTATCACCAGAAATATTACCGACAGAATCCGGAGCGTTTCGAAGCTTTCGAAGAAGGCTCCGGCCGCGTGTCATTCAAAAAGGACAAGTGGGGCGGCGAACAATGAGCGAGGTTTGGTTAATTCGAGACCAGACCTCATCTTCTACCTGACGCTGCTATGTTGAGCGAAGCGAAACATCTCTGTCTATTTCCGGTTATGAATCGCTCCAGATTTGGTCCGAGATCCTTCTCCCGCGATTGCGGGATCAGAATGACATTACGAGATGGTTTTAGATATTCTAAAACATGATCGGAACACTGGATCCAAAAGTTCCGCCAGGACCGCTGGATCAAAAATGGCGAAACCATCAAGACCATTCGCGATTGGTCAGCCCAAACAACCGGCGAAAACTTGAGATCATAGTCGTCGGCAGCGGCCTCGCAGGGGGATCGGCCGCGGCGACCCTCGGTGAACTTGGATACAAGGTGAAGTGTTTTTGTTTTCAGGATTCGCCGAGACGCGCGCATTCGATTGCAGCGCAAGGCGGCATTAATGCCGCAAAGAATTATCAGAACGATGGCGACAGCGTTTACCGCTTGTTTTACGACACGATTAAGGGCGGTGATTTTCGTTCCCGCGAAGCAAACGTTTATCGGCTTGCTGAAATCGCCAACAACATTATCGATCAATGCGTCGCGCAGGGCGTGCCGTTCGCGCGCGAATACAGCGGCTACCTGGCCAATCGCTCATTCGGCGGCGCACAGGTCTCACGCACTTTTTACGCTCGCGGACAAACCGGTCAGCAGCTCTTGTTAGGCTGTTACCAGGCGCTCTGCCGCCAGGTCGCCGCCGGTACGGTACGAATGTTGCCGTACACGGAGATGCTCGACTTGGTGATCATCAATGGACAAGCGAAAGGAATCATCACTCGGAACCTGCGCTCGGGAAAAATGGAGAGGCACGCAGGGGACGCCGTCGTGCTCGCCAGCGGTGGCTACGGCAACGTGTTCTATCTGTCGACCAATGCGCGCGGCAGCAATGTGACAGCCACGTATCGTGCCTACAAGAGAGGCGCGCTCTTCGCCAATCCATCTTTCACGCAAATTCATCCGACATGCATCCCCGTCAGCGGCGATTATCAGTCGAAGCTGACGCTGATGTCCGAGTCACTGCGCAACGACGGACGCGTCTGGGTGCCGAAACGCAAGGAAGATCGCTTTAAGCCGCCGAATGAAATTCCTGAGGACGAACGTGATTATTATTTGGAGCGAAAATATCCCAGCTACGGCAACCTTGCGCCGCGCGACATTTCATCGCGCGCTGCGAAAGAAGTTTGCGATGAAGGGCGCGGTGTAGGTCCCGGCGGCCGCGGCGTGTATCTCGATTTTGCCGATGCGATCAAACGGCTGGGTGTGGAGACGATTCGCGAGCGCTACGGAAACTTGTTCCACGTGTACCAAAAGATTACCGGCGAGGACGCCTACAAAGTGCCGATGCGAATTTATCCGGCGGTGCACTACACAATGGGAGGTCTCTGGGTGGACTATGATTTGATGAGCAATGTGCCTGGCCTGTTCGTGATCGGCGAAGCCAATTTTTCCGATCATGGCGCAAACCGGCTGGGGGCCAGCGCGCTGATGCAAGGCCTCGCCGACGGCTATTTTGTTATGCCCAACACGTTGCCGAATTATCTCGCCGGTCAGATGGGAAAACGGCCTTCGCCCGAATCTCCCGATTTTGAACAAGCGGAGCAAAGTGTTCGGGCGAGGATCGAAAAATTACTGAAGGTCAATGGCACGCGCTCCGCCGATTCATTCCATCGCGAACTTGGCCTTCTTCTCTGGGACAAATGCGGGATGTCGCGTAACGAACAAGGCTTGCGCGAAGCGCTCCGAAAAATCCCCGAACTGCGCGCAGAATTCTGGCGCGATGTGCGGGTACCGGGAGACGAAGAAGATTACAACCAATCACTGGAACGGGCCGGACGTGTCGCGGATTTCCTCGAATTCGCCGAGCTAATGTGCATTGATGCGCTGGAGCGCGACGAATCTGCCGGAGCACATTTCCGAGAGGAACATCAAACGCCCGATGGCGAAGCACGCCGAGACGACGAGAGCCATGCAGCTGTGTTCGCGTGGGAATTTCAAGGCGACGGTCAGGCTCCGAAATTGCACCGCGAACAGTTGCATTTCGAAACGGTGCATTTAGCGCAAAGGAGCTATAAGTGACTACTGCTTCTGTCATTCCGAGCAAAGTCGAGGAATCCCGGGGCAAAACGCTCCCTACCTCCGCGGGATCCTTCGACTCGCTGCGCTCCGCTCAGGACGACATGATGCTATGAACTTTAGATTGAAAATCTGGAGACAGCGCGACGCGAACTCCCCCGGCAAACTCATCAATTACGACGTGCGCGATATTTCGCCGGACACGTCGTTTCTCGAAATGCTGGATATTCTGAACGAAAATTTGATTCGGAGCGACGGCGCACCCGTGGCCTTCGACTCGGATTGCCGAGAAGGGATTTGCGGCACCTGTTCGCTAACGGTCAACGGCGAAGCTCATGGCCCAGATCATCCGGGAGCAGTGTGCGAGCTTTACATGCGGAAATTTCGGGACGGGGAAACCATCACCGTCGAACCGTTTCGCGTCGGCGCGTTTCCGATAGTCAAAGACCTGGTGGTCGACCGCAGTGCGCTCGACCGGATCGTCCAAGCCGGCGGATTCATCTCCGCGCGCGCAGGATCAGCGCCAGAGGCCAATTCAATTCTCGTCCCCAAACACAACGCAGATCTGGCAATGGACGCGGCAGCGTGCATCGGCTGCGGCGCGTGCGCGGCGGCGTGCCCCAACGGATCGGCAATGCTTTTTGCGGCTGCAAAAGTGTCGCACTTATCGTCTTTGCCGCAGGGCGCACCCGAACGCGAGCGACGCGTGTTGAAAATGGTGCGGATAATGGATGCCCAGGGATTTGGTAATTGCACCAACACTTACGAGTGCGAAGCAGTGTGTCCCGCCAAGATCACCGCCAGTTTCATCGCGAAGCTCAACCGCGAATACGCGCGCGCACAATTCCGCCAACGATTGGGCGAATAGCTTCGCGTTATTGGCATACTCTGGGGAACTCACGCATCCTTGCGTAGTGGGTTCGGCGTCGCGCGGAAAACAAGCCTTACTTTGAGTTCCGCCACACGAGAAACTGGGAAGCTAAAAACGTTCGCAATCGCGGGGACGCTCCTCGCCAGCACGCGAGAGGCATGCGCTGCCCAGGACTCGCCTCATCGCGTTTCGCACGCGCAAGTCCACAATTCCGGATCGAGCTCCGCTTTTGCCCGGGTCGCCAACCGATTGGGATCTGCATTGTCACGAATCACGGCAAAGACTGTGGACCCCGAGCCGGACATCAGCGCGGCGCCGACTTCTGGTTGCCTGAGTAACCACATCTTCAGTTGTGCCAGAAAAACAAACTTTTCGAAAACAGGACGCTCCAGATCGTTCACAAACGTTTGGCCGTCGAATTCCCGAGACGTGTACGAGACGCCAGGGATTTCGCCTGAGTCCCGCCATCGCGAGTACGCCCAATGCGTAGGCACGCCGAAATCAGGCTTCAGCAGCAACACCGATAATTGTGCGGGTAATCTGGTCGGGCTCACGAGTTCGCCACGCCGTTTGCAAACCGCGGCGGATTGAAAAATGAAAAATGGAACATCGGAGCCAATCGTCTCCGCCATTTTCGCCAGCGCTCCACGGGGCAAATTCGTCTCGAACAGTTCGTTGAGCGCCAGCAAAGTGGACGCAGCGTCGCTGCTTCCCCCACCCAGACCGGCGCCATGCGGAATCTTCTTGTTGAGCTGGATCGAGATCCTGGCGCTGATCTTCGTTTCTTTGAAAAACACGTTCGCCGCACGCATCACAGTATTGTCTTCGCCTTTCGGCACCGACGGATCATCGCAGCGAAATTTAATTCTGTTTTTGCCGCGACTCCGATTGATCTCGATCTCGTCACAAACCGAAATCGGCGCGATTAAGGTCTCGATTTCGTGAAAGCCATCGCTGCGGCGACCGAGAACTCTGAGCGAAAGATTGATCTTCGCGGGAGCGATGACTTGCATATATCGTCATGTCGAGCGTAGTCGAGACATCCTGTGTTGCGAGCCAAAGCTAGCGCCACGGGCTTTTGTCAACTCCGCTCGACTGGACAAAATGTTGCCTGTCATGACCAAGGCCGCTGACAAAATCATCGTGGCGTTGGACGTCCCCACAACGGAGAGGGCCCTCGAAGTCGTTGAGCAGCTCCGGGGCGAAATCTCTTTTTTCAAAATCGGACTCCAACTTTACACGGCCGAAGGCCCCGAAATTGTGCGCGCTGTTTCGGCCACCGGCGCGAAGGTCTGGCTCGATCTAAAGCTTTACGACATCCCCAACACCGTCGCACGAGCCGTTGAATCCGCGAGCGCTCTCGGGGTGCAGATGCTCACGATTCATTTGAGCGGCGGGAGCGAAATGATTCGCGCCGCGACCGCCACTCGAGCTAACGATATGCTCCTTCTCGGAGTGACTGTTTTGACAAGCTCGACCGAACAAACGCTGTGCGAAATCGGGATCAAGGACGCCGTCGAGGACCAGGTTATTCGTCTGGCTAAGTTAGGCGTAGAAGCAGGAATCGACGGAGTCGTGGCCAGTCCGCGTGAAATCAAACCTCTTCGTCGCGACTTCGGCGACAGAATCAAAATTGCCGTCCAGGGGATTCGGCCAAGCTGGGCAGAACCGGGCGATCAGAAGCGCTTCATGACCCCGCGCGAAGCAATCGAAGCGGGCGCAGACTACATCGGCATTGGACGGCCCATCACGAGGGATTCGCAGCCACGTGAAGCCGTGGCGAAGATTCTGCACGAGCTGTCCAGCTAATCGTCATGTCGAGCGAAGTCGAGACATCCCGTGAAGCTATCCACCGCACTGCAGTGGGATTCCTCGAATTCGCTTCGCTCCGCTCGGAATGACAGTGCATTTATTTGCCAGACTGGACATTTACCATGACGTCGATCCGCACTCGGCGGCGATGAACATGGCCATCGACGAAGTATTGCTGGAATTGGCAGCCGTTTCTTCGATCCGGTTCTACCGCTGGCACCACCCTGCCCTATCCTTCGGATACTTCGGGAGATTTTCCGATGTCGCGATTTACGCACGCGAGCGTGATTTGGTTCGGCGTTGGACAGGTGGCGGAATCGTTTTTCATGGAGACGACCTCACCTACTCGATTGTTGTTCCGGCGAGCGATTCGGTGTTTGATGAGTCATCAATCGCCATCTATGAAAAGATTCATCGCGCTTTAGCCGAAGCGCTGAATGGGAGCTGTAGGCGCGCGGAGTTGGCAGGATCGGCGCGCTGCACCGAACGGACGCCGCAGCGCAGCGTTCCTACCAATGACTGCTTCGCGAATCCGGTTCACGCTGACGTGATGTTGGATGGCCACAAGATCGCCGGGGCAGCGCAACGCCGTACTCGTCGCGGTTTGTTGCAACAAGGCAGCATCCAAGGCATCACTATGAAAACTGACCTCGCCCAAAAATTCACGCAGGTTTTATCGACGAATTGCAGTGAGTTCGAGGTCAGTGAACAAATTCTTCAGCGGGCGCGAGAATTGACCCAGCAAAAATACGGGACTGATTCCTGGCTGAAGAAAAGATAGCAGCACTGTTTCGTCCGCCACAAGATGACGACGCCACTCGCGAACTTGCAATATCGTGCAGAAACGAAGCTAGAGGCTTGCTCTAATATGACCACCCCGTTATCCTCGCCTCGTGAAACTCTTCGCCCGCACGGACCGGAGCACGAGTCGCCGCGCAGTTGCGAAGGCGAGCAGCCCTCCCGCGCTTCGTTTGGCTGAAGTTGCAAAATTAGTTCAACCGCACCTTGAGCAAGTCGAAACGCGCATTGCTCAACAGGCCGCGGCGTTCGATCCTGCGATCGAAGGTTACGTCATCTATGCGGTCGGCAGCCGGGGCAAACGCCTTCGGCCGCTCCTAGCTTTGCTCGCGGGCGGCGCCACAGGCACGATCAACTCCGGACACGTTGACCTCGCCGTGATCGTGGAGCTCATTCACATCGCCACGCTGGTCCATGACGACGTAATGGACGAAGCAGAACAGCGTCGAGCCCAGCCGACTGCAAACGCGCGGTGGGGAAATTCGCTGAGCGTTCTACTAGGCGACTGCCTTTTCGCGCACGCGCTGACGTTATCCACAGATTTCGAAAACTCCGATATTGGTCGCGCGATCGCGCGTACGGCCGCAACAGTTTGCTCTGGCGAGATGATTCAAACGCAGCGCAGGTTCGATCTTAACCTGACCGTTGAGGATTATTTGCAGATTGTGCAGATGAAAACCGGATCACTTTTCTCGACCGCAGCGGAACTCGCCGCCGTTATCAGCGAGGCCGATCCGAAGATGATCGCAACATTCAAGAACTTTGGATTTCAAATCGGGACTGCCTATCAAATTTATGATGATTGTGTCGATCTCGCCGGCACCGAGAGTGAGACGGGCAAGACGCTCGGGACGGATCTGCGCAAAGGCAAATTCACATTGCCCGTTTTGATTTTCCTCCGTTCCGCTTCGGAGTTTGAACGCGAACGTTGTTGCCAGCTTGTGCTGGACGAAAAGGTCGGAGAAATGATTGAGCTCCTCAAGAACGGCGCGAACAACGGGGCGTTAAACGAGTCAATCGCAGCGGGCAGCGATCTGATTCGCAAAGCACAATGTGCATTCGACGGTATCACGCCGAATCGTTACACCGATGCATTGTTCTCCCTCGGTGATGCGTTGTGCGACATGTTCGATCAACTTCGCGTGTGATGAAATGTGGGAGGGACTTCAATGTCCCGACTGTCAACCGGCTTGGATCGCGGCGCTAAGGCCGCTCTCACCTTATGCCGCAGCTTAAAATCCGCGAAATGCCACAGGACGAGCGGCCGCGGGAGAAATTGCTTGCACGAGGCGCGGACGCTCTCAGCAACGCGGAATTGATCGCGATATTGCTGCGCACCGGCCGGCGCGGCATGAACGTGGTGGATGTCGCTCGTGAGTTAATCGACAAATACAAATCATTCGCCGAGCTCAGCCGTTGCTCCGTCAAGGAACTGAGCGAAATCAAGGGAATCGGCCCAGCCAAGGCATTAGAATTGGTGGCTGCGTTCAATTTGGGAAAACGCTTCACGCAGGAGCCATTGTCCCAGCAAAAACTCGATTCACCGGAACTGATCTACAAACTGTTGGGAGACGAAATGCGGATGCTGCGGACCGAATCACTGCGCGTCGTCCTGCTCGACACGCGTTACCGTTTAATGCGAGTCGAGTCGGTGTCGATGGGAAGCATGAATGAGAGCATTGCGCATCCGCGCGAGATTTTTCGACCCGCAATCACTTACTCAGCCTACGCAGTCATCGTTGTACACAATCATCCCTCCGGCGATCCGTCGCCGAGCCAGACTGATCACAGCCTGACGCGACGCCTGGCTGAAGCCGCCGAGCTTTTGCAAATCAAATTGCTCGATCACATTATCATCGGCGCGCCATCGGACACCGGTCCTGGTTATTTCAGTTTCAAAGAGGCAGGCGTCTTGTAGACGCGCAATCCGAAATATGACGGACAAGAAGGTTCATCCGACAGCAATCGTCGATCCGAATGCAAAACTCGGCGCCAATGTCCAGATCGGTCCTTTTTCGATCATAGGGCCGAATGCGATAATCGGCGAGGATACAATCGTGCAATCTCACGCGGTAATCGAAGGCGACGTCGAGATCGGCTGCGGAAATTTGATCGGACACGGTGTGATCATCGGTGCGCCACCGCAGGATGTCTCGTTTTCACCGCACCGAAACACGAAGGTCGAAATTGGGGCTAACAATATTATCCGCGAGTACTGCACGATCCATCGCGGCAGCCCCGATGGAAGTGCGACGAAAATTGGCGACGAGAATTTCTTAATGGCAGGAGCGCACGTCGGTCACAATTCTGTTATCGGAAACAACGTCGTCATTGCGAACAATTGTTTGCTCGCCGGCTACGTTCGTGTAGATGACGGCGCTTTTCTTGGCGGCGGATCAACCTTTCACCAGTTCATGCACATCGGGCGGCTAGTAATGGTGCAGGGCAGTTCCGCATTCGGAAAAGATCTGCCACCGTTCGTCGTTGCCGCGGAGCGCAATTCCGTTTTCGGATTGAATATCGTCGGGTTGCGCCGCGCAGGACTCAGCGCAAACGATCGAGACGAAATCAAGGAGGCATTCAAACTTGTTTACCTAAGCGGCCTAAACATGTCGCAGGCATTAAAAAGAGCAGCCACGATGACCTTCGGCGCACCAGCGCGCGAATTCCTGGACTTCGTTGCCACTTCAAAAAGGCGTGGCATTTGCCCATTGAAACGAGGCACGGTCGACGATGTGCCAGTCTAACAAAAAAGCAGAATACCCGCGGGCCCAATCTTAACCGCCCTGCACCGGCGGCATGATCGCGATTTCCTCCCCCGGATTCAGCTCGTAATTGCGATCGACAAATTCCAAGCCAGCCCCAACTAGGATGCTTTTGTCATGGGCACGAAGCGCAGGTTTTTGCGCATAAATGTGTTCGAGCAATTCGCGAACAGTCGCGCCTTGCGGAAGCTCAAGCGCTAACTCGTGAACCCCAATAAGTTCACGCAACTGCGCATAAAATTGCGCTCGCACTTTCATTGGTTTGGCTGCTCCAGCAATTCCTTTCTGAGCACGCCGATGTACGGCAGGTTCCGATACCGCTCCATAAAGTCGAGCCCGTAACCGACAACAAATTCATCCTCGATTTCGAAGCCTATGTAATCCGCATTAACGTCCCGGGCGCGCTGTTTCCTCTTGCTCAGCAGCACACAAACTCGAATGCTAAGTGGTTTGGCCGTTTCCAGCTTTTCGCGAACGGCGGCCAGCGTGTGACCGGTGTCCAAAATATCATCTAGAATCAAAACGTCTCGGCCGGCTACATCAGGAACGGACAACTGTTTGAATGTGACTTCGCTGCTAGTTTGCGTTTTGCCATGGTAACTGGCCACGCTCAGGCAATCCAACTTCAAAGGAAGAGGAATTCGGCGTAGCAGATCAGACATGAACATCAGGGTGCCGGTTAGAATTGCGATCACTGTCAGTTCGCGGTCGCGGTAATCGGCCGCGATTTGCGCGGCTATTTCATCAAGCCGTTTGTGAATTGCCGGCCCGTCAAACAGCACGCGCTCGATATCGCGTTGCATCAGCCTAAATAGGCCATTAACCGACATACAGATCAACGCGCGGCGAATCCGACATTTATCTGTGAGGTTTGTCATTCCCACCGAAGTAGAGGAATCTCTGGTTGTTTGATTTCGTCGCGCCTGCCATTTGAAGAGAGATGTCTCGACTGCGCTCGACATGACAGAAACAGAGGTGTTCACACATGCACGTCTATCACGACCAACTCGAAGTGCGCACCCACGGCAAGGGTCTCTACGAAATCACTGACCAGATTAAGTCGAAGATCGACAAGAGCGGCATCCAAAACGGAACCGTTACCGTTTTTGTTCAGCACACCAGCTGCAGCATCGTGGTCATGGAAAATGCCGACCCGAGCGCGCGACGCGACTTGGAAGAGTTTTTCGAGCGACTCGTGCCTGAGGGCGCTGATTATTTCGCGCACGATTCAGAAGGTAGCGATGATATGCCATCGCATATTCGAATGGTACTGACGCGCACCAGCGAAACCGTGCCGATTGTCGATGGCAAAATGCAGCTCGGCACATGGCAGGGCATCTTCCTGTTCGAACATCGCCGCACCGCGCACCAGCGGAAAGTTTCCGTCACGACGATTGGTGAATGACCGCGTTGCATTGCCCGAAGATATTCGCTACGGGAGCTGTAACCGGGGTCGGCGACCCAGCTACTGCTGTGGATTAACGCTTTGGATTCGCACATCAATTCCACCTCAGTCTGTACTTATTGACAGCAGCTTGGCATCTGTTGGATGGCGACATAGGAGAAGGCTTCACCGATCGCCTCAGAATTGACAAACGTGCTTCGCGCTCCTTGCGGTTACCCGGAAATTTTGAAGTGAAACGTACGAACTGGGGATTGCGCAAATGTCGCAGAATGGAGTAAGCGGAGGACCACCCGGATGTAACCAATTGTGAGAACTCACTTCGGCTGTTTACAGAGGTAGTGCTTAAAACCCGATGCCAGCAATGCAAACTTTGGTAAAATTCGCAGGGGCGGTTCACTGGAACCGCCCCTGATAGATCACTCGCTGGTCACTGTTGCCTTATTGGCAACACGCTATCGGCTGGAAGGCGAGACATGCAAAGCTTTCACCAGGACCCTCTCCGGAGGCAAAGGCACTTCGCGCTCCCTGCTGAGTGAATTTATAAATGGCGTTCGGGATGGCGGGACCTTCGCCGATCGGGCCGCCCGCATCTACCACAAACAGATTGCCTGCGCTGTCAAAGGCCAGACTCTGTGCGCTGTTCGGCACCGAACCAAAGGTGGTCCGACCCTGTCCTCGGCGTAGAACTTCGCTCAGAGCATATTTGTAGATGTTTCCCCCTAAATCCGCCATGTACAGATTGCCCAAGCTATCCAAGGCCAGGTCCGACGGGCGATCACCCGCATTTAACACGGCAATGGTGGCGCGCGACCCATCTGGTTTGTATTTATAGATACTACCTTGATGGAGGTTACCGATGTTGTTATCGGCCACATACAGGTTGCCCGCGCTGTCCAAAACCATACCCACAGGGTGATACAACCCCGAGGCAAAGGTGGCTCGCGACCCGCTCGGCTTGTATTGATAGATTATGCCGCTGTCGTAGTCCGCAACCAATAGATTGCCCGCCTTATCAGTCGCCAGGCTGGAAGAGTAACTCAACCTGAACGCAAAGATGCTTAACGCTCCGTTCGGAGTGATTTTAAAGATCGCGGCGTTGCCGACGGCGTCACCGCCGTCCAAGATCACGTAATCCACGACAAACAGATTGCCCGCGTTGTCAAAAGCCAGATCCCAAGGCTTGTACAATCCGGAGGCAAAGATGCTTCGCCCGCCGTCCCAAGTGAATTTGAAGATCTCGCCGCCGCCGCTATCTCTTCCTGACACGAACAGGTTCTGCGCGGAGGCGCTGGAGCAGATCAAAATCGTCGCACCCAACGCTACCATGCTGAAAAACTGTCCGGCTCGCCCAAGGGCAGCCCTGAATTTAGCTTGTGTTAGTTCTGTTTTCATAATTGCTCCTTTCATTTGTTTTGTTTGGTTGTTTCGTCTTTTATTAAGGTAGTGCGTAAAATTTGGCGCGAGGTTACGCGCAAAGTTGGCTTCACCGCGTTTAAATCGTTAAACCGTTGAAAGATTAAAGCGGAGGGACCGCGGATGTTATGGGTTGGCGACCGCAGGTCGAATGGCCTGCTGGTTTTAATCATTCGGTTGCTGCAGCGCTGCTAGCGCCTTGCCAGTCCTAACGAAATGCCTCAACCGCTCGATGAGAGATGCGGAATTTCCGCTTCGCACTTCGTACAAACGCCAGACACTAATTTCACAAATTAACACCAACTGTTTGAAGCCTCTCAAGATTCGTGGCCATTCGCGACTGTCAGCCGAAATGAACCTCTTTAGGTTAGACGTAACGCTAGCGGCGTCACTAGAGCACCATTTTGATTGAGCAAAATTCGCCCGCGTCAACCTGACCACCCTATCAGACGATGTCGGACGACCGGAGGGTTCTAGGAAAAATCGGGCGATCACCCAAAAGGGACCCAGGAGTCCGGTGATCGCCCTAGCGTTGACCAAACCATCCGTCCAGCCAATTCGAGTCGGATGCGGATCAGCGCTACATTTGAAACGCTTTTGAGGGGGACGTTAGATGTCGGCGTCCCAAATCCACGCCGTATTCGGGCTCCAGTTCAAAATTCCGCAAGAATGCGAAGTGTTGTTTTTCCGTGCTCTAAATCTTCCGCAACGCGTGGATCAGGAAACTAGTCGTGCGAGCGAAAAACGTAATGTGCTGGTCGCCGCATTGGAACAAGACGCAGCGGGTATTCTCCAGCGTTATCGAGCCCAACTCGGAGGTAATGCACACGCGATCTTCAACGCGGTAACGGACTTTGCCTCGCATCCGCCTAAATTGCCCGACTTCCATCGCATCCCACATGCGATGTAAGCTTGCGCCGGTACGTGGGTGAAGGAATTTGCGGACGCGGTCGGCAAGAACGGCAGTTTTGACGTCAAGGAGCGCACCACGCGAATCTGGCGAATCGGCGGGAACTCCGGAATGGATTGCGTTGCAGTAATGCAATCTGCGGCGTGTCAACGAAGCGACCGATGGCGCTTTCACCCACGAATCAGGGGAAATACAATGACGGCGAACGAATACGAAAACCTTCCGGCTGTGGAGGGAGAGCGCTTCATGGAATGCCCGGGGTGCAGAGAGATCTTAAGCTTGGAAGAAGTCCTACTTCATCTCGCTTACAAACAGCTACGGGACATTCCGTATTCGGAACCCTGAAAGGTTTGCCTTCATTGTCGCGAGCGACCAGGTCAGGATTCACGTTTTCGACCTGCTCGGTGGATGATCGGCGGTTCGTTGATCGTAAGTTTCTCGCCGAGAATGTGCAGAGGGAATCGCACACAAAAGCGTGCGTGCTTCGCTTATTCGACGACCTGAAGATTCCGCAGTAAGTCACACAACTCCTTCTGATCCGCCACGTAGTATGCCTCACACTTGAGGCGTTCCTGTGGAGAGAGCGGCTCGTATTTGCGGGCCTTGCTGTTTAAACGGTGATAGGCGCTGTACAGCGTTTTGGTAATGACGGGCGATTTTAGGACTTTGTCTGCGCCCGGCAGCCCAGAAAGAACGTTGTAGAGACGCTGGGCGCTGGATTGAACGAGGGGAAAACGAGCAGCCCGGGCGGGATTCTTTCCCTCTTGAGAAAGCTGCGGTTTGAAATCTGCGGCCACGCCCAGAAACTCATAGGCGCGGCGGCGCACGCGGTCCGGGTCGCGCCGGATTGCGTCGAATTGAATGACCAGAAAGTTTTTCGCGGGAAAACGATTAAGCCAGGGGCTGAGATGGTGGGCAAAGCACCCGAGATCGCGAAGAAATGAATTCTCCATCATCTCCTCGAACGAGCCCGGCAAGGACGCCACCACAGCATTCCGGTTGTACCAATACCAGGAGTAAATCATCTCGACCGGCGGCCGCAGGCAGAGCACCAGTTTAATGTCTGGCCGGTAAACCGCGACCCGGGCAGCCGCTTCCTCTGAGTAGAGGTAACTGGGGCAAAACTCTCCCCGGCAGGAAATCGCTCCGACGGCGGGCGGAAATTGCTCGTGATACCAACTCTCCCCCCGCTCAAAACACCTCAGCTCCTGGCCAGCAATCCGGCGGAGTATCGTGTCTGCGAAATAGTAGACCTCTTTGTCAGGGGCGAAGCCGATTTGCGGATGAGCTTCTAGCTGGGCGGAAAACCAAGTGGTCCCGCATTTGGGTGCGCCGATACCAATAAAATCGATGTGGGGCATATGGATAAGTCGAAGACCGCAGACTTTGTCTGTGGTTAACAGTAAGAACCTTAACACCGTTCCGGGTGACAGCGAAGACATTCGGACAGGTCGTGCGTGCGCGGAATCGCTCCGAAACGTTATCGACGATGGCATCAACCGCGTACCGACAATATGGCCCGCGCACTGCCGCCGAAGTCCGGAGATTTACGAAATGAAACTCGAACGCTCCGATGTCCGGCGGAGCAGTGCCGTGGGCACCTCAATAGACACAGCCAAACGGCGACGCTCCTGCTATTGGATAGTAACTCGTCTGGCTTGCGAAGAGATGCCGTTTGCTACGACTTCAATCCTGCTGGTGCCCGTTTCTGCGTTAGCCGGAATATCGACCATGGTGGACACGGTCGCGTTACCTGTGGCTATGGCCATTGTACTGTGGTCGTGAGTGCGAGCATAAAAGACATGCCTGGTAGCTTGATTGGTGATACGAACAATCGGATAGTTAGTGGCGCTCAAGGCGTCATCCCCATAGTCGGAACCGACCGAAAGGCCGTTAAATTGTTGTCCAGAGATCTGGATGGTAGTGCCCCGAGTGAGGGTGGCCGGGACCGAGGTGATCACCGGCCTCCAGGACGGGTCGGGACGCCCGGCGGAAGTGAAAAGCTCGACGTCACGTGTCTCCCCGTCGGCGATTAGCCAAAGAACCTGACCGGTCGGCAGTACCAGCGTCCTTCCTTCGTAGGAAGTGTGGCTGGACGAAGTTTGGGTCGGGGGAGCTTCGGTAAAGGTAACTCCGTCAAAGATGAAGAACTTGGCAGGTGGCTGGAAAATACCGGGGCTTGCAAAGACCAGCACGTTACCATCCGGCAACAAGCTACAAGGGGCATCTGCCATGTCATTGCCTCCTGGAAAATCAGCCGTCGGAGTCCAAGTTCCTGTTGAAGGATGGTAGATTGAGTTGTGAACGGTTCCACCAAAAGCAACAAGAGTGCCGTCCGGGCGTTGAATTTGGGGTCCGATCTCAAGCGTCCCAGCACCGGCAAGCGCCACTCCGGTGCTGCCCGCGCTCGTCCATTGTTGAGTGGTAGGATTGTAGAGCTCCGAATTAGGAATGTTGCCGCAATCCACGATCATGATCCTGCCATCAGGCAAGAGGCCGAAGCCTTCTTCGGAAAAAGTATCTGATTTCCCGGTGCCGGGCAGAACAGTCCAGGTCAACGTTACGGGATTAAGTAATGCCTGCTGTTTACTCGCACCGAGCCCGCCTTTGCCAAGCATAAAAATTCCGTCCGCCTGTACAATGCCCGGTGAGTCTCCAATGTTGGCCCACCCGCTGGGTGGGTTAACCACGGTCCAAACATTAGTGACAGGGTCGTAAATTGCGCCTTTGTTGGTGAAGACTGGCTGGCCAAAATTATATTCTCCGCCTTCTACGATCAGTCGGCCATCGGGTAGCACCGCGTTGGCGAAGTAGAGGGGACCATAACTGGCTTGCATGGATGCGACTTGCGACCACGTGCCGTTGAGATAACTCCCGGTGATGTCAGGCGTGAGACGCCACCAATTCGGAGTGCCGTATTCGTGCACGAGCACCGTTCCGTCAGTCAGTAGATTGGCCGAATCGGTGTCGAAAGGCGGTTGATTGACCAACCTTTGCCATCTGCCTGCCGCCACCTCCTCCGAGCCCGAGATCCCCAGAAGTTGCCCGTAGGCGCTTCCAGTGATTGCCGCCCACGTTATAACTATTGTCACCCATACGATAAGCGAGATAGCAGATCGCCGGAGTGCCGCAGGAATTTTTGCTTTGGTTTTTATCATGTTTCCCATCCTGACAAATTTGTCATGCTCTTGGCAACACAAATTTTGGGCATCTGCGAGCCGAAGGTCGGATTAGACATGCCGCCCAAAAAGACATCGATCGGTCCCGTGCTCGGCCATTACAATAATGTAAGACTAAATCACTTGACTAAGAGCCGCGCGGGTTGGCAATTCTTTTCATCAAAAACAAGGAATTAAAATGAAAACGCTAGCAGCATTCGTTGTAACATTGTTTTTGCTCCTATCTACCTTTGTGCCCTCTCGGATGTTAGGGTTGCCTCCTCCTCCGCCGGGCTTTTCTCCGATCCTGATTTCACCGACGGCTGGACAAGTTCTCCATCCTGGCGATGAACTGAGGGTTGAGTGGAGAACATCG
>Ga0081455_10002975_pt1 | contig 19815 bp, 18 predicted proteins | sample TabmetS3T2R1_FD_70207 | JGI IMG/M metagenome (GOLD analysis project Ga0081455, IMG submission 70207) | Tabebuia heterophylla rhizosphere microbial communities from the University of Puerto Rico - S3T2R1 | ecosystem: Host-associated > Plants > Roots > Rhizosphere ... | reverse complement strand
AGGCCCTCCTCGATGGCCCTTTGAATCGCATTGTCGCAATGGCCAGCGAGTTAGGCGATATTGCCGATGTGTCCCGCTTCCAGCAACGCGATGGTTATGGCATACGCGCAAAGCCATCCGGTTTGCAACACGAAAGGGATAGGGCCATGACGAGCAGTAACGTCAAAGGAATCGGGGATTCGAGGGTATGGCGCCGCCACGCCATACGCCTCGGCGCTGCGGCATCCGGTCTCGCTGTCGTCTTGGCGTGCGGAGTCCCTGGTACTGCATTGGCCGCGCCCAGCGACCCGCAACAGGTTCAGGTGAAGGGCCAACTCCTTCCTGTCGATGGGAGCCCAGGTGTTTACCGGGTCTCCGGCGGGCTGATCGGCACCTACCGGCTTCGGAGCGAGAGGGGGATCAACGAGTGGACCGAGCGGACCAGGCAGATCAGATACATCGAAGGGACCGAATCAATGACTGGCTGTGTTGACCAGAACCAAAACGGTAGCTGTGATATGGGCGAACCGTTCGGAGAATTGCGGCTCAACTTCAACCGAGTGGCCACCTTCGACACCGCTTCCGGTCGGCTCATGGAAGGCCGAGGCTTCCACCGGGTTAGCAGCAGCAGTGGTCGTTTCTCGGGTGGCTTATTGAGGATCTGGGATCTCCCGGTTGGGGGAAGCGATGTGATCGTGTCGACGTACGACGGCGACCTCGAGGCTACAGCCGTGGCAGTGAACTCGAAGTAAGCAAATTCGGAGGGGAGATAGGCCCGGGCTTCATATGAACAGACGAAATGCTGGTATGGCGGACCCGGGTGTCAAACCGCGATGACGAATTCCGGCTTATGCATTGACCGCCCCTTCTTGCCGAATCTGGTTGTCTCGCTTCCCTCTCGATATCAGAAGGGACCCGATAAGCTCACGACGGGTGAGCAGAACGCGCCTTCCGCATCGGCATATTCGCGTAATTTTCGGTGTCGGCTCATGGGGGCGCGGGGAGGTGCGCCGTCGTGACCGTCGACAGGGAGCTCTTCGCCGACACCCTCCCCACTTATCTGACGCGATTCGTCGGTCGTGATCGGGAAATTGCCGCTGTGGTCTCGATGTTGCATCCGGGGCGGCTTGTCACGGTTTGTGGGGTCGGGGGTGCAGGTAAGACCCGACTGGCTATAGAGGTGGCAAAGCGCAGCCGGGCTCGCCCCGGGGCGAAAGAGGACGGCGATGTGTACTGGGTGCCGCTTGCTGCCGTGGTCGATCCGGCCGAGGTGCCGGCGGCTGTGGCTACAGGAATCGGCTTGACCGGTCCGCTCGGTGATCGGCCGTTGGCTGCTGTGGTGAAAGCCTTGACAGATCGGCGGTCGCTGCTCGTATTGGACAACTGTGAACAGGTTGGCGCCGCATGCCGGGATTTGCTCGCATCGCTGCTGACTGCCTGCCCGATGGTGACGGTATTGGCGACCAGCCGAGTTCCGCTCGAGCTTTCGGTCGAGGAGGTGTTTGCCATCCCGCCGCTGGGTGGGGGGATGCTCCAGTCGGATCCGTTCGAGAGTGATGCGATCGCTCTGTTCCTCGACCGAACCGCCCTGGTCGCCGGTGGCTATGCGCTGACTAAGCACAACGCCAAAACGCTGGGCGAAATTTGTGCCACGCTCGATGGTTTACCGCTCGCCATCGAGCTGGCGGCGAGCTGGATTCCTGTCCTGTCGCCGCGCGACTTGCTCGACCATATTCGGCAAGCCCACGCCGGCTTGGCCTCGGAAACCGCGCTCGTCGAGGAGCGTCATCGCAGCCTTGCGGTGCTCTTGGACAGTTCCTGGCACTGGCTGAGCCCAAGGGAGCGTACTGTACTGAGCGCGTTGGCGATCTTCGTCGGCGGCTTTACCCGTGAAGCGGCTGAGGCGGTGGCCGACGCAGATCTTGCCGTACTGGCCACATTGACGGCGCGATCTATGATCCAGCGGCTGCCGGACGCGCGGGGTGGGTCGCGCTACCAAGTCCACGAACTCGTCCGCAACTATGCACTCAGCCGTTCCGAGGATGCCCGCCCACTAAAGGGCCGTCACTTCACCTTCTTCCTGGCACTCGTAGAAAGTCTGGAGACATCGTGGAACACACCAGTTGAGCCGCTCTGGTCCAATCCCATCGGTGCTGATCTGGCCAACGCCAGTGCCGCAATGATGTGGGTGCTAGAGCAGGGCGACGCCGACGGAGCGTTGCGCATGGCGGTTGGGCTCGACAGATTCTGGATCTTCTCTGTCCCCTCTCCCGCCGTCCGCCAGCGGTGGCTAGAAGCTGCTCTAAATCTGCCGTGGTCGCCGTCGAGTGTCGTTGGCATCCGCGCGAGGGCATGGGCGTACGACAGACTCGGGGTGCTGAAGGGTCCAACTGACCAGGTCGTCGCGAAGGAGTTGATGCTTCAGGGACTGGTGCTTTTTGAAAAAATCGGCGACGAGGCTGGAGCGGCAATGTGCATCTCGAACCTTGGCAACACTAGTACTGTCGCTGGTGACCCAGAGACGGGTCGGCGCGAGACGCTTGAGGCGCTTGCCCGGTTCCAAGCCTGTGGTGACGCTCAAGGTGTGGCCTGGTGCTACCACAATTTGGCGGTCGCAGCCTTTGGCCTCGGCGAATATGTGAAGGCAGTGTCTTATTCCCTTGAGACCGCAAGTCAATTTGAGAGCTTGAGCAGCCCGTTCGGAGCGTGCCACGCGCAGGTTGTTCTGGGTTTGGCGCTACGCCTGGAGGGCAAGCTGGCCGCTGCGCTTAACGCGTACCAGAACGCCCTGCGCTATCAGCAGGAGTATCGGTTCACAACCGAGAGCGCCGACACGCTTGACGGCATTGCGGCGATCGCGGCCGCCTTGAACTGCTTCGATCTGGCCGCCAAGCTGTCCGGCACGGCCGCGGGATGGCGGGAGAGCTATCAGCAGGAACAGTGGTTGCCGATGCCCAGCGACTTCCACGAGTCGGCCGCGAGGGTCCGCCGCCGCCTCGGTGAGCAAGCCTGGTTCGAGGCGTACGAGGCCGGGACGAAGCTGAACTCCGAGCAGGCTTTGCGTGTTGCCGATGAGGCAGTATCTGCGTTGGAAGAAGAGCTTCAGCGCAGGACGTCGGGCCTTACTGCCAGGGAGATCGACGTCCTGCATCTGGTGGCCGACGGGTTGAGCAACGCCGAAATCGCCGAGCGCCTTGTGCTGAGTCGGCGTACCGTTGACGCTCATTTACGATCGATCTTCGACAAGCTGGGCGTGAACAGCCGGACGGCAGCCGCCCACGCGGTCGCCTCCCTCTTCGGCAACTGATGGCGACGGAGTCCGCTGGAGTCGCCACACGACACGACCGGCGGAACTACCGACGAAGGACCATCCTAGGCTCGCCCGCCAAGTGGGAACTCCGTGTCGGCGGGGCACGAGGCCCGTTCAGGCCGGAACCGTGGGGCTCGGGAGAGCGCGGACTTCGCAATCGAAGCTGGTGAATTTAGGGCACGAATTGGGCACGGATTTGGCGTGATCAACTCTAACGAAGCCTGATTTCTGGCCAAAAGAGTGTCACCTGACAAGGCACTTCAGTACATCTCGCGCTGATGATCATGAAGGACAGATGACCAGCCTGGTTATTCTTGTCATCTCGGTGTTCGAATAACTTGGGCACAGCAAAAGTGAGTTGACTAGGAGCGATGTTCTGGAGCGGGTGACGAGAATCGAACTCGCATGACCAGCTTGGAAGGAATCTGCGCGCCCGCCTGAGCCGGCTCGGACGCGCCTGCCGGATTGACCTGGTTGCACCGCGAGGCACCGTCATTGGCTCTGGCTTAGGGCCCGCGAAGGGGCCGGCGCTCGGCTGCTGTTCGATTTGCTCCCTGAGGTACCGACCTCTTGGTCCGGAGGTACGTCAGATGGTCGTCGATCGCTCGACCCGGAGTGCTGAACCTTCCAGGATCGTTCAGTGGCGATTGCCGACCTGCGCCACAATTGTTACTCAGTTCGTTACTCCCTTTGGCGCGGCCTCGGCAGACCATCCAAGTCACTGGTAAGCGCTGGAGTTCCGACCCACACAAGCCGGCCTGCGATTCCTTCAGGCAACTTTCCCATCGGTCGTCCTCGTGAGCTCGCTGACCTAGTTGACCGGGTAACCAGAGCATGATGGATCAATGGAGACCGCTACCGAACCGGCTGAGCATTGGGACCAGGCGTACGGGCATGGAGATACGACAAGAAGTTGGTTCCAATCTGAGCCGGTGTGGTCGTTGCGGATGCTCGACCGCGTGGGGATCGGTCCAGCGGACAGCGTGATCGATGTTGGTGGAGGAAGTTCACCACTTGTGGAAGCTCTGTTGGCGCGTGGCCAGTCGGATCTCACTGTGCTTGACGTGTCGATCATCGGGATGCAGGCCGCTCAGCAGCGTCTCGGTGCCGCCGCTGATCAGGTGCAATACCTGCTCGGCGATGTACGCACCTGGCAGCCACCACGGCTTTATGTCCTGTGGCACGACCGAGCGCTGTTCCATTTCATGATCAGCGCACAAGATCGTGAGGCGTATCTGCAGACTTTGGAACGGGCGACCGATCCGGAGCGCGGGTTCGCGATCTTTGCAACCTTCGCGCCGGACGGCCCGTTGCAGTGCTCCGGCCTCCCGGTCACCCGTTACGATGCCGCCGATCTCGCAGCCGCGCTCGGTGTTGGGTGGCAGCTGATCGAGGAGGATCGGGAGTCCCACACCACTCCAAGCGGTCGGATTCAGCCCTTCACCTGGACGGTCTTTCGCCGTCGACAGTAGTTGAGGAGATAGGCATGGTGTATCAGTCAGCGATTGATGCGCTGCTTGCCCGGGCGCGGGCGGTACTGGATCGCGTGGAACCTGGGTGTCTTGATGATGAGCTGACAGCTGGGGCGGTCTTGATCGACATTCGTCCCGTCGAACAGCGGCAGCGAGATGGCGAACTGACTGGCGCGATAATCATCGACCGCAACGTCTTGGAGTGGCGCCTCGATCCGACTTCGGCTGATCGTCTACCGGTTGCGTCACGCGCCGATATTCGCTTCATCCTGGTGTGCAACGAGGGTTATAGCTCAAGCCTCGCCGCGGCCACACTGCGTGATCTTGGTCTGAGCCGGGCCACCGACCTGGTAGGTGGATTTCAGGCGTTATTGGCGTATCAAGAGTCTCTATAGGACCAGTCGAGCGCGAGTCTTGCTATACCTGGCCAGTTGAGGCGTCGGGCCAATCCTGGAACCTGCCCATGTCGCCACGGTGGCCTCGGGGCAATACCGCTGACTATCACGAACTTGGGCGATGGACGGCGGGAAGTTCAACTGCCGTGCGGCGGCAGTTCGGATGCGGTGACAACGGCTAGCGGCTAGCCTCGCCGTGTGACCGCCGTCGTGGAGCGCCGGGAGGCGTTGCATCGCCGCGCGCTGCTGCTCGAATACTGCACCGTCGGCTGGAACGTTGTGGAAGCAGTCGTCGCCATCGGTGCGGGGGTCCTCGCTGGAAGCGTCGCTCTGATCGGCTTCGGTGCCGATTCTGCTATTGAGGTGGTGAGCGCCGTCGGGTTGCTGTGGAGGCTGCGCAAGGCTGGACCGCACGCCCCGATCGCGGAGGAGAGTGCGGCAGAGAAACGGGCACTGTACGTGGTGGCTGTCACGTTCTTCCTGCTCGCCGCCTACATCACCTACGAAGGCCTCAGCGGCCTGCTGCGGCATCAAGAACCACTAACGTCGCCGGTAGGGATTGCCTTGTCGGTGCTCTCGCTGGTGGTCATGCCCGTACTGGCCTACGCCAAGCAGCGCACAGGCAAGCAGATGGGCAGCCGGGCACTGGTTGCAGATTCCAAAGAGACCTGGGTGTGCTCCTACCTCTCGCTGGCGCTGCTCATCGGTGTCGGATCGTACGCATTGTTGGGCTGGTGGTGGGCCGACGCGATAGCCGCGCTCGTCATGCTGCCAGTGATCATCTGGCAAGGCTGGGAAACACTGACCGAGGCCCGTGAACCCGACTGAAATCGACTGATCTAATCATCGGCATCGGTGCGAGGGGCTGGTCTTACCCGTCGACTTCCGACCATTACTGGGAGCGCTGGGCCGGGCATGTTCCTTCACACTCTCTGTTCAGAGCCTGATCCGCCGTCCGGGCTCAGCGCGCTGGAAAGCGCGCCAATGAGGCCAGCGGCGTTTTAGGCCTATGTGTGCCAACTTTGCCGCTACTTGATCTTTGCCGGTCGGGGCAGTGCTGATTCCGGCATTACTGATTCACGTCTGTGGACTTCGTTCGGTACGGCCGTGGCTGGATCTGCACTGATAAGTCGGCTTGTGCTAGCGCCTGACGGGCAGGTTTCAACAGAGAGAGGGGTGGTCTACCAAAGCGGCAACAATCGCGCGCCGCCTGCGGTTCCGAGTGACTCAGGTCTGGCATCAGCGTAAGTAATCACCAACCGAACTTTCAGTAACAGGTCGGAGGCGGTCGCGGGCTTCCCCTTGGGCTATGAGCAATTGCGGTGGACGGGATGGGTTGTGAGCGGGGGAGGAAGTCCCGCAAGGGAGAGCGGTAACTGAATGCTACAGAGGCCTGCACAGAGAATAGATAGCCCGTCTCTTTGAGGGGCTCGCTTCTTTCTGGGGTAACTCGATGCCGACGAATGTCAATCCTGTGAGGCGGAGGATCGCGCCAGCTCCATTTCTATCCGTCGCTTCAATGTCGCGAGGTTTCTTGGCATCTCTTTTCGTGCCTGGGGGCGAACGATTAGCGGGACAAGAATCTTGCCCATGCCATGTCCTTCGAAGTCGACCGCGATGGTCAGGCGGCAGCGCGTTTCGGTCAGAGCGTCGACGGTGAGATCTACGGTGGCGCGGATGGGTCCGTCGATGCCGCGTACTCCCCAGGTTCTGGGTGGGTCGACGTGGGTCAGTTCTGAGGTCACTGCGCGGTTGGCCCAACCGATGCGGCGGGTGGTCAGGCATTTCGCGCCCGCTTGCGGGGGACCGGGCTTATCCAGGTGGCCGTCGACGACGCCCTCTTGCCACTCGTGGAACCGCGTCGGGTCGGTTGCGTAGGTGAAGACTTCTGTGGCTGGTCTTGCTATTTCTGTTGTGGTGATGATCGGTGACATCTAGTTGTCCTCCTCGACTAAGGCTGCATACCGGGCTAGATACAGCGGCCATCCCTCGTCTCCGTCGACGCCGTCGAGCACTGCCTGCCAGCCGGGGCCGTGTCGCTCCAGGTTGCGGTGCTCAAGCTCTACGCGGGTGCTGTTCGTGCTCTCGGCGACGAAACTGACCTCGACCTCACTGGTGAACTCAGCGTCGGTCTCTAGCTGCCACTGCGGGCTGATGTCCCAGCTGAACACCACCCGGTCCGGCGGCTCGTAGACCAAGATCCGCGCCCAATGACACTCGCTGCCGTCTTCAGCCCGGTCATAGATATGTCCACCAACTCGCGGCTCGAACACCGTCTTAGCGATCGGTGCTGCGAGGAGATTGTGCTCTGGCGGCTTGAAGTCGCCGAAACGCTCCGTGAAAATCATGAACGCGCGGGCGATCGGCGCGCCCACCACGATCTGCTTGTGAACGACCGTCGATTTGGTCTCGGTCATGGACTTTCCTCCATCGCTTGTTCGGCAGCGTCTGCGTAGCCGGCGAGCGCCTGCTGCCAGAAGGTGTCGAGCTGATCACGCAACGCAGCGACCGCTGCCGGGTTAAGTCGATAGATCCGTCGTGTGCCGGCTACCCGCTCGCTGACCAAGCCGGCATCCTTGAGCACCTTCAGGTGCTGTGAAACCGCCGAACGACTGACCGGCAGTCCCGCCGCAAGCCGCCCTACGGCCTGTGGTTCTTCGGCTAGGCAGGCGATGATGGCGCGCCGGGTGCCATCCGCCAGTGCGCTCCATGGCTCGCTCCCTCGGTTAGCATTCACTAACGGTTAGCTTGCACTAACCGATGTGCCGAGTCAAGTATGATCTTGTTAGTCAAGTAATGATCTTGCTGCGCTACTGGCGCGCTTCAGAAAGGTTCCCCAGAGTGCTGCTTCCCGGGCCCTGTTGTTCAACTAGGGCCGGCCGCGTGGCTATCGTCGCACCACACACTTCCCGCCCAGGCCTCTGGCGCGGACCCCGGCGAGTAAATTGGGCCCGGCCTCCCCCGGAAGCCGCAGATTGGCGAGAAGCAGTGCCACTCACTGCCGCTCAGCGCGGCCTGGTCCAGATGCTGTAGTGCTTCCGCTGCGGTGGGCACGCACACGGCTCGATAATCGTTGCCATAACGCTTTTTCAACTCCTGTCGCACCGCATCAGCTGCTTCAGGTGATCCTCAACAGCAAGAATCAACGGCCGGGCCATCGGTTCTCCATCCTGGTTGCGTGAGAGAGATACACAATCTCCGCCGCCACAAATCTCCACAGTCCAGAACGATGGTGAGAAAGAGAATTTCCACTGGTATATCGCCCGCATTGGCAAGTGTGGCGACGGCGGCGCCGTGGCCCGCTGCGTCGAGACCGGACGGGGCTCGGATTGGCTGCACTGGCGGCGAAGCGCCGATGGGCAGGGCCGAGGCGCCCGTGGCGCCGATGGACTGGGTTGCCTTGCGGTCGACGAAACGGTGCAGGCCAAAGCGCAATCATCGCCAAAATGCCATCATCGGTCTGCGACCCCGTATGACCGGCTGACTGCAATGCTCGTCTTGAAGTCCGCCTGAACAATCGACCCGCTCCGCCCCATGCTGAACCCCCGCGGCACCCCCGGAGGCTTCACAACGTCGCGTCGTCACCTTTTCCATCACGCTTGACGAGGAACGCGAACGACGCCAACAGCGCCGAAAGCTGGGGTAAGTGGCTCCACAGCTGATGGCCCACTTAATGGCCCGCGTTCGACTGCCCAGATGCTGCGCATGACGACATCGCAAGGAATACCCCGTGACTAGGGCGTTCGCATCTCCTTGCACCGCCATTCGATTTGCTCAGTGCGGTAGCCACCGCTTTGACGAGCCTCTGTCCCGAGAACTGAAGAGCGTCCGCCGCGTAACGGGCCGCAGCGAAGCGACAACGCCCGGAGCGGCCTGCAGCGCCACCCGATCAATAAGAGGCAGATTCGACAGCTCATCTGGGCTGTGTGTAGCTGACGCAAACCTCGGCATCCTCTACATCGGAGTGGCCGTGATCTGCTACGCAGCAGGCTGGGGGCAAGCCAAGACGGTCGAACGCGACCGACAGGAAAGAACGCGCGCCTGCACAAGATCAACTGATGGAGCGGATCAACGGGGGCAACGACGCACCGCGATACGAGCCTGCGCTGCGCCTGCTGCCGCGCTCGGCTGGTGCTATGGCGGGAGTGTCATTAGCCTGGCCGCGGCCCGGCCGGGCGGCATCGGTCTCCCGCCTGATCTACATCTCCGGCATACCTAGACCCGCTGGGTTTCATGGCGCAGATCTTGGCAGAATCGACACCGAGCCGAAGGCCGCTGGTCGGCCTAGGACCCACCGTCAGGAGAGAGTCCTTGAACTGGGTCTTCGATTTCTGTCCGAGCAGCGGAGTAGGGACTCACTGCTCAAGAACTTACTGGCTACCTCGGCGTGACCAAGTAGTAGGTGACGAAGCCTGGCTCGGTCGGCGTGGTGAGCGACTGCCAACCCTCGGGTCCGGCGGTACCCGTTGGCACGCTCCGCAGGTGGATGACCGTCGTGCTCGTCATGCAGACGCCGGCGCGTTGCACATCTCTCTTGCTCTCCGGGTCGCTGGGGAGAAACGCTTTGTCGGTCGCGTTCGGGCAACGCGCGGGATCCTGCAGGTAAGCCTCCTCGCTGATGCCGAGGATCCTCGGGAAGAAGGAGATCGGCTTGTGCTGCGGCCCAGTCCCGCCGTCATGTATATGCCAGGTCGGCGGCAATTCCTCCGCGCTGGAATCGGCCAGCGCGACGCCCTGCCCGCTCATCGCCGTCAACGCAACAGCCACTACGCCCACAAACCACTTCCTCATCTGAATCACTCCCTTGGCTCTGGCTGGACACGTAAAGCGTTGCTGTGGACGGTTTCAAAGCGCTTACAATTTGGTTATTGCGCGGACGACAAGTCTGGTTGAGCGCTGACTAGCACATGTTGCTGGGTGCAGCGCTGGATGGTTCGGTGGCTCGTTGGAGAAGGGACGCCGTGGATTTTCGGATTCTCGGCCCGCTCTATGTCAGCCGCGAGGGTCGACCGCTGAGGCTGGGCGGGCACCAGCAGAAAATGCTGGTTTGTCTGCTTCTCTTGCACGCTAATGAGGTCGTCTCCGCCGAGCGAATTATCGACGCGCTATGGGGCGAGGCCGCACCGGCAACAGCTCGCAAGGGACTTCAGGTCTCTATCTCTCGGCTGCGTCAAGTACTCGGTACCGGAGTTCTGGAGACCCATGCTCCTGGCTATCTGATTCGCGTTCAGCACGGCGAATTCGATGCGCAACGCTTCGAGGGTTTGGTCGCGCAGGGCAAGCATGCACTCACGACCGGCGAACCCGGTCGCGCCGCGGCCCTATTTCGTACGGCCCTCGCGCTCTGGCGAGGACCAGCACTCGCGGACGCGGCGTATGAGTCATTCGCGCAGGCCGAGGCCAGACGGCTTGAGGAGCTTCGGCTGACTTGCTTGGAGGAGCGAATCGAGGCAGATCTTGCACTCGGGCGCCATGCAGATCTCGTCGGTGAACTCGAAGTCTTAATCGACCGCCACCCGTACCGGGAGCGCTTGACCGGCCAGCTCATGCTTGCTCTCTATCGTTCCAGGCGCCAAGCTGAGGCATTAGCCGTGTACCGGCGGTCACGCGACCGATTGGTCGACGAACTGGGCATCGAGCCTGGTCCAGAGCTTCGCTCACTCGCCGGCCGCGTACTCAAGCAAGACCCCGCGCTTGGCTGGACCGCCCCATCAGCCGGCGTCGGGAATGTGATCAAGCCAACCGCTGCCTTCGTGGGCCGCAAGAGGGAACTTGCAGACCTCGGGCACGGTCTGGATGACGCGCAACAACGTCACGGCGCGCTGTTCTTGATTAGTGGCGAGCCCGGGATCGGCAAGACGGCGCTTATCGAGCAGTTCGCCGCAGGCGTCACCGAGCGGGAGGCTCGACTGATTTCTGGTCGGTGTTGGGAATCTGGCGGCGCACCGGCATATTGGCCCTGGGTCCAGTGCCTGCGCACCCTGGTCCGGGAATCTGACTTCAGCATGCTTGCCACCCAACTCGGCGTAGCCGCAGCAGATCTCGCTGAGCTAGTCCCTGAGATCCGTGAACTCACCCCTGATCAGTCACGGCCACTATCCGCCGATGCAGAAGGCCTCCGTTTCCGGCTCTTCGACGCGGTCTCAACCCTGTTGCGCGAGGAGGCCGAGACCAAGCCGATCGTGCTCGTCTTGGAGGATATGCACGCGGCGGATACGTCGTCGCTTCTGCTGCTGCGCTTTGTGGCCCAGACACTCGCCGACGCCCGTCTGCTTGTGATTGCGACAACCCGTTACGGTGACCACACAGCGACCGAGTCGTTCGCCGGCACCGTGGCGGAGCTTGCCCGAGGCCGGCGGTTCCAGCACATTCGCCTTGGCGGCCTATCTCGGGAAGAGGTCGCGGAGCTTGTCGCCGCTAAAGGCGACGCTGCCTCAAGTGAGGAACTCGTCGACAGGATCTATGCACGGACGGATGGCCACCCTCTTTTCGTCAGCGAGATCGCCCAGTTGCTCGCGACGGATTCTGAGGTCGAAGTTCTGCCGCAAGGAGTCCGCGCGGTCGTATCCCAGCGGCTGAGCCTGCTCCATGAGAAGTGCCGGGAACTGCTCGCCCTGGCGTCGGTGGTAGGCCGTGAATTTCACATGGACGTCTTGACGGCAGTGAGCGGAGTTGAGCCGGTCTTTGTGGTCGATCATCTTGACGAAGCGGTCGCCATTGGCATGCTGCAGATGGTGCCAAATCCTCCGGGCCGTTACCGATTTGCGCACGAAATCGTCCGTGAGGTGCTGTACGACGACCTGCCAGCCACCCGCGCGATGACTCTGCACCGTGCCGTCGCCGAAGCATCTGAGGCGATCTACGCGGCTGAACTCGATATGCACGCCACCGAGCTCGCTCACCACTTTGCGATGGCTGCCCCGGCTGGCACCGCTGTGAAAGCTGTCCGATATGCCACGAGGGCGGCCGAACGTGCGCGTGACCAGTTCGCGTATGAGGAGTCTGTGCGTCTCTTCTCGACGGCTTTGGGCGCCCACGAAATGCAACCGGACGGAGACGCGGGAACCCGGTGCGAGCTGCTGCTCGCTCTGGGGGATGCGCAGACGTCGGCTGGCGACAGAGCTGCGGCGCAGGACAGCTTCGTACGGGCTGCGGATATCGCGCGCCAGGCGGGCTGGGTCGACAGGTTCGCCCGGGCCGCGCTCGGGTATGGCGGGCGGCTCGTCTGGGAGGAAGATCATGAGCGCACGCACCGCCTGTCCACACTCCTCGAGGAGGCGTTGGGCGCCCTCGGCGAGGACAACCCGCTGCGGGCGAGGGTACTCGCTCGATTCGCTTGCGCTGCAGGCATGTACTGGGGCGGTCCGGTCGAGGTCCGGCGTCAATGGCAGGAAGCTCGTAGCCGCGAGGCCTTGGAACTTGCTCGCCGTCTCGGCGATCCCGCGACACTGGGCTGGGCACTCACGGCGAGATTCCTCATCGTATGGGGACCCGATCATTTGGACGAAATGGTGTCGCTCGCAGATGAAATCGTGATGATCGCCGAACAGGCGGGAACATGGGATGAAGTGGCCAACGGACTGGCAGTTCGCTACGAAATCCACCTGACGCGCGGCGAAGTCCACGACGCCCAGGGCGACCTGGAGCGCCACATCGCTCTCGCTGAGGAACTGAAGCTGCGTTCGCAGTCCTGGCATGCTGCCGCCCATCAGGCAGAGCTCCTGTTGCTTTTGGGACGGTTTGCCGAGGCTGCGGCATGCATCGATCAGTCGCTTCGCCGCGGCGCGGCCCACTGGGGCGAGGCTATGCGGACGGCGGCCCAGCAGCGCCTTTTGCTTTTTCTGGAACAAGGTGGCTTTGAAGCGGGTCGGGTCAAAGACCTTCGGTCGCCGCTGGAACGCCTGGAAGCCGATCATCCACAGGACAAGGTCTGTACAGCCCTCCTCGCCCGGCTCGATTGTGAACCTGGGCACCAGCGACAAGCACAGGCAAGGCTCAACGTGCTAGGCAAGGACGGCTTTCATACCGTGCAGCGGGACGCCGTTTGGCTGCTGGTGATCACGGTGCTCGCCGACGCCGCAGCCATGGTGGGAACGCCGGAGCAAATCAAAGCCCTCTATGAGCTGCTGCGCCCCTATTCCGCACTCGTCGGCGGTGGCCCCCACCTCCACTTCGGATCCGTGTCTCGTTACCTCGGCAATCTCGCTGCTGCCCTCTCTCGGCTCGACGAGGCTGCTCTATACCTTCGGGAGGCGGCGGAAGCGGATGACCGGATAGGCGCTGTGCCCTGGAGCGCCCACGCAAAGGCAGATCTTGCTCGGGTGCTGTTTGACCGAGATGCGCCCGGAGACCGCGAAGCAGCTGACGGCCTTCTTCGCGAGGCACTGGCGACTTACCATGAGCTGGGAATGAGGGTTGCGGCAGACAAGATCACCGCCCTGCTCCGCTAAACCCCACGACTTGGGCGGTGGACACCTGCATTGATCATGGGCGCCAAAATGGCCTCATTGGTGTCAGCGACGAGCGTTGGCGCGACATTAAATTGGCTTGAGGCGTCCGAACGATTGAGACCTTCCGGCTCTTTGAAGCGAGTCAGCGGCGTTCGGGCTGAGCGGTTAGTGGCTGCGCCTCCTGGGAGTCCTGCCAGAGCATGAACGCCAACCGCTGGCGCTCGACGGCAGCCGACCGATGCTGGATCAGATACGCCAGTAGCGACCGAGCACGCGCGGAGTCCAGCTCCACTGGATTGTCTCCGGGGAGCACGATCTCGAAACTCCCGAGGAAGCGTACGAATGCCGCCGCGGTGCCCTGCCGGACGTCGTCGCTCTGTACGGAGCCCATGCCTGATTGTGGCAGGTCAGTCCCACCGCAAAAGGGCGCCCTGGCGGCTCGTCAGCATGGTCAGGGGCCGGTCGCTAGAACGACGGCAGTGACGGGGCTGGCCTGGGGGATTAGTGTGAAGCCGATGTCCGTGGCCGACCGATGGGAACGAGCCCGCAATTCGTTCGAGCGTCGGATGTGGCGCGACGCGTTCGCCGAACTGTCAGCGGCTGATCGCGAGGGCCAGCTGGACGCTGAGGATCTCGAGCGTCTCGGGGTTGCCGCCTACATGGTCGGAAAAGACGACGCATGTGAGCAAGCCTGGATCGCCGCGCACCATGAGTGGTTGTGTCGCGGCGAACCCGAGCGTTCCGCTCGCTGCGCATTTTGGCAGGCGCTCGGCCTCTTCTTCCGCGGCGATCTGGCTCCTGCTATGGGCTGGGTCGCGCGCGGCGGCCGACTCCTCAAAGGGAGCGATCGCGACTGCGTCGAGCAGGCCTGGCTGCGGATGCTCACCGCCCTGCCGCAGCTATTCGACGGAGACGCTGAGGTGTATCGGAGCTTCCTCGAGGCCGAACAAACCGCCGAGCGGTTGGCCGACGGCGACGCCACTACGTTCGCGCGGCTCTGTCGCGGTTACTCGTTGATCCTGCAAGCACAGGTACCGCAGGGCATGGCGCTGCTCGATGAGGTCATGGTCTCCGTCACCGCAGACGAAATCGCGCCCATGCTCGCCGGCATCGCCTACTGCCAGATCATCGACTTGTGTCATGCGGTGTTTGATCTTCGTCGTGCAACGGAGTGGACGGCAGCGCTCACTCGCTGGTGCGATTCGCAGCCAGACATCGTGCCGTTCCGAGGCAATTGTCTTGTGCATCGCTGCGAGCTCTTTCAGCTGCACGGGGCGTGGAAGGACGCTCAGGAGTCCGCCCGGCAAGCCTGCGAATGGCTCGCCGGCCCGCCGACGTGGGATGCGCTCGGGTCTGCGTACTATCAGCTGGCCGAGATTCAGCGGCTGTGCGGGGAGTTCGAGGAGGCAGAAGGCTCCTATCGCAGAGCCAGCCTGGCAGGACGAGACCCTGAGCCTGGGATGTCCTTGCTGTACGTGGAGCAGGGCCGGATCGATCTTGCGGTTCCGGCGATCCGGCGTGCGCTCGATGAGGCAGAAGACCCGACATCTCGGTCGCGCCTGCTTCCGGCCTGTGTGGAGGTCCTGCTCGAAGCCGACGACGTCACAGGCGCGCGGGTGGCGGCCGACGAGCTCGCCGGGATCGCTGCGCAGCTCGACGCCGTGTATCTGAACGCGCTCGCCGCTCAGGCGTCTGGTGCGGTACTGCTGGCTGAAGGTGATCCGCGGGTGGCGCTGACCACGCTACGCGTGGCGCACCAGTCGTGGAATGATCTCGACGCGCCGCATCAGGCGGCGCGGGTCCGCATGCTGATCGGGGCCGCCTGCCGGGAGCTCGGCGATGGTGCAAGCGCCGAGCTCGAGTTCGAGGCGGCCCGCGGCATGCTCGCGGAGCTGGGCGCGGGACCTGACCTCGAGCGCCTTGACCGATTGACAGGCCGGTCACGGTCGCCAGGCCCGCTGAGCCGCCGCGAGAGTGAGGTGCTAAGGCTGGTTGCCACGGGCAAGACGAACCAAGCGATCGCGACCGAACTGTCTATCAGTGAGAAGACGGTCAAGCGGCACGTCAGCAGCATCTTCACGAAATTGCGGCTCTCTTCCCGGGCCGAGGCCACCGCGTACGCCTACAAACATGGCCTGGTTCGCTAGCGCCACTACATCGAACGACCCATGCCTCGTCATCGCTGAATTGGTTCCTTTGCAGGAAGCCGTAACGTCGCTCCGGCTCTACGGTCGGGGTGCAAAGACGAGTACGGCGAAGGAGGAGACGATGACCACGAGTCAAGGCGAAGCAACCACAACAGGACAGCACGTAGCGCCGGAGGCCTGGGACGCTATCGCGGAGGGCTATGACCGCTACGTCGCACCACAAGAGGCCGATCTTGCGAACGAGGCGCTCCGCATCGTCGGGCTCAAACCTGGCCAGCGGTTCCTCGACGTGGCAGCCGGGCCAGGCGGCCTTAGCCTGCCGGCCGCACGGCTCGGTGCACACGTGCTCGCCACAGACTGGTCAGCCGCGATGATCGAGCGCTTCGATGGGCGGGTCCGCAGCGAAGGCCTACGCAATGCCGACGGGCGTGTCATGGACTGTCACGCCCTCGACATCCCAGACGACAGCTTCGATGTCACCGGATCGCTGTTCGGGGTGATGCTCGTTGCCGACCAACCAGGCGCGCTCCGCGAGATGGTTCGGGTGACCAAGCCCGGAGGGCATGTGCTGTTGATCGCGTACGGCGCCCCCGCAGAGCTTGAGTTCCTCCAACTCTTCATCAGCGCCCTCACAGCCGTCGCTCCCGAGTTCCCTGGCCTACCCGACGATCCACCCCCGCTCGAATTCCAAGTGTCCGATCCGGAAATCTTGCGCCAGCGGCTGACCGAAGCAGGACTGAGGGAGATCCGCATCGAGCGAACCGCGGAACGGCCAGCGTTCACATCCGGCCAAGAAATGTGGGACTGGGTGCTGTACGGCAACCCGATCCCCGGCATGCTGGTCGCAGACCTCACCGAAAACGAGCAAGCGCGATTGCGCCAGGTCCTCGACGGGATGCTGCGCGAGCGCGCTGGCGCGAACGGGCGGGCCGTACTCACGAACTCGGTCCACATCGGTATCGGGACAAAGTGAAGAAGCCCACGCCTCTGTTGGCGATTGTTCGAAGTATCGCGGCTAAATTGTCCGGGCTAGTGCCGAGCATTCGTCCACACGTTAGGGCGCTATTGCAGTTGCGATGAGGACTTCGCCGCGGTCGACGAAGTCCTCTGCGTCGAGGCTCTGAAGTCGGAGTTGTACGTGCCGTAGGAAGTCGTCTTGGACAGCTGGTTCCAGTTGCGCGAGGCGCCTGCCAGTCAGACCCAGTGTCCGGTGCTGGTCAACGAAGTGCCGCAGGCTGGGTCGATGTGACCAGGGCGTGACCCTGACCCGGGCCTGCTGAAACCCCGCGCGCTCAAGCACTGACTCCAGCTTGCCTGGAGTGTTCATGAGGTCATGCTGCGCGATGAACGGCTGTACGGGTGGCGCGCCGTGGCGGTCGAGTTCTTGGTTCCAGATGTCCACTGCTCGGCTCCCGCTGTCGTAGCCCCAGGTGGTTAGGCCGATGTTGCCGCCAGTTCGGAGCACCCGCCGCACCTCACGAAGCGCCGTCTCAGGCTCGGGGACATGAAACAGGACGAAGGCCATGATCACGATGTCGTATGAGCTTGAGCTGAACGGCAGCCGGGCCGCGTCGGCGATGACTCTGGGATAGCCGACCAGGACGCGACGCAGCATTCCCTCGGCGCGGTCAGCAGCGACGATGAATGCCGGTCGTGCCGCGCCACGAATTGCCGGCAGCAAGGTTCCGACGCCAGCGCCCAGATCGAGGACTCGCTGGGCTCCCTCAAGCGGTAACTGGGCGAGGAGATGGACGCTGGCTGGGGTTAGTGCGGATGCCCACCACTGCTCGTAAGCCTGAGCAGATGCCGAATAGTAGCCAGCGAGCAGGTCGACAGGGCTGGCCAGCGGCACGCTCATGGTCACCGATTAGAGCGGGTTGGATGCGGTGATCACGACTGAAACGGCGACTTGCTGCTGCTTGGCGGCTGGGATGAGTTGGCGCATCAGCGCAATCACTTGGTCGGTGAACAGGGGATATAGCGTGCAGTCATCGATGCTCACCGGTTCCCGATGCTGCACCTGGACCTCGGTGAATCCGGCCTTTTCCAGTTTGTAAATGAAGTCATGTTCTGCCAGGGCGCCGGAGACGCAGCCGGCCCACGCCGCAGGCTGGGTGAGGATCTCCGGCGGAAGTTGCTCTTGCTGAACGGTGAAGTCGGACACGCAGAACACGCCGCTGGGCCGGAGCACCCGGGCGCATTCGGCCATCACTCTGGCCTTGCGTGGAGACAGGTTGATCACCCCGTTCGAGATGATCAAATCCACGCTGGCATCCGGTAGCGGAATCGCCTCCATCTCCCCGTACAGGGTCTGTATGTTGTCCAGCCCTGCTTCCTGCGCCGCCTCCGCTGTGCGGTGCAGCATTTCGGGCAGGAAGTCAAGCGCAATCACACTGCCGGTGGGGCCGGTGCGTTGGGCCGCCAGGACTGTGTCGATGCCGCCGCCGCAGCCGATATCGAGAATCGTGTCGCCGGGTTGGATGTTGGCGAAGCGCAGATGATTGGCTACGCCGAGCGCGCGGTTGATGGCGGAGGGTGGCACGTGCGCCAACTCCTCGGAGGTGTACAGCTTGTAGGCGACCGGCGCCGTTGATGCGGGGACGTGTCGATATGCCTCGCGCACCAGATCTTTGACCTCGGTGCTGTGTATCAGGTCCCGGCTTGGGCCGAGCTCCTCGAGTGTGTCGTTCAGGCGGCGGAGGACCCCATCTGGGACTTGGTCATGGGCTGAGCCGGCGAGGAAGCGCCGCAGCTCCTGGGCGAATTCGAGTTCTCCGCAGCAGGCCCGACACCGGGACAGATGCTCCTCGATCGCCCCCCGTGTCGGCGCATCCGTGGTCGCGTCCAAGTATTCCCACAGCTGCCGGGTGGCCTCCGAGCAGGTGATCATCGCTTCGCCCTTCGCGTTAGGTCGTTAGCTTCGGCGTAATCCCAGAGCTGTTTCTCGAACAGCTTCCGTCCCCGGTGCAACCGGGCCAGCACCGTGCCAAGGGGAACATCGAGCATGTCGGCCACCTCACGCGCCAGGTATCCATCCATGTACACCAGGACAACCGGGATCCGGTACAACATGGGCAGTTTCATGATCACCGCCCGCACGTCCTCCGACCCGAACTCGTCGAGGAAATCCAGATGAAGAGAATCCGAGTAGGGGAACGGATCTTCGTAGGCGATCTTGCGAAAAAGCGAGAACTACTCGGCTTCATCCAGCTCGACGTGCCGAGGACTTCTCCCAATCGCCCGCCCGCGGTCGCGGCAGCAGTTGATCAGGATGCTGGTCAGCCAGGCCGGTCCTGCGACAGTTTCATGGAGTTGGTGGAACCGTTGAAACGCCTTCAGTAGGCAGTCCTGGACCGCGTCCTCGGCGTCGACGTCGACCAGCCGACTCGCGATCGAATACAGCCGGGGCAGCTGGTCCCGTGCGAGCATGCGAAACCGCTCGGCCTGATCGGTTGCATCGTCCACCGTCTCCACATCCGCGAGCGACACGGACACCACATTCCTAAAGACGCTTTCGGCGATTGTCTTATTGCACTCTGATACGCCCCAACGCGCAGCTCGCCGGAAGGCCACGCCCAACGATGCTCGAGGCTACAAATGCAATAACCCGAAGCGGTGGAACGTCTCCTTGTGTAGACACCTCTCGCAGGAAGAGAGCCACTCATGGCAAATGTCGATGTCGATGAGCTTGAAGCCAAGGTCCAGCAGATGTACCGCCAAGTGGCGGACCAGCCGCACGCCCCTTACCACTTCGAAAATGGGCCGAGCACTCGCCCAGCGATTGGGCTATCCCGATCACCTGCTCGACCGTATCCCAGAGGGAGCGGTGGAGTCGTTCGCCGGCGTCGGCTATTTCTTCGACCTTGCCGATCTCAAGCCGGGGGAGGCAGCGATCGATCTGGGCAGCGGCTCAGGGATGGACATCTTGATCGCTGCCGGTCAGGTGGTCCGGCGGGCCGGGTCGTCGGGGTCGACTTCACCCTCGAGCAGCTGAGCAAGGCGCGGCGGCTTGCTCCGCAAGCCGGGGTGACCCATGTCGAGTTCCGCGAGGGCCGCATCGAG
>Ga0081455_10002974_pt1 | contig 19816 bp, 20 predicted proteins | sample TabmetS3T2R1_FD_70207 | JGI IMG/M metagenome (GOLD analysis project Ga0081455, IMG submission 70207) | Tabebuia heterophylla rhizosphere microbial communities from the University of Puerto Rico - S3T2R1 | ecosystem: Host-associated > Plants > Roots > Rhizosphere ... | reverse complement strand
GTGTTCACGCTTGCCAATGTGGGGTTGCCGGGCACCACGGGCTTCGTCGGCGAATTCCTCACCCTGATCGGCACGTTCCGGGTCAATACCTGGGTGGCGACGCTGGCGACCACCGGCACAATCCTGTCAGCAGCCTACGCGCTGTGGCTCTACCGAAAGGTGATCTTCGGGTCGCTCGTCAAGCCGAGTCTCGCAACGATCAAGGACCTCGATTACCGCGAGATCATCACGCTCGGTCCCCTGGTAGTTCTCACGATTCTGTTCGGCATCTATCCCCAGCCCGTGCTCGACCTTTCCGCAGCTTCGGTCGCACAGCTGCTCGACAACTACGAGCGCGCCATCGGGGCGGCGAAGACCGCTGCCCTATTGGCGCATTGAAGACTCGAACTCCCGCAATGACCAATCCGCTCGAAATCCCCACGCTGCTGCCGGCCTTGCCGGAAATCGTGCTCGCGCTCGGCGCCATGCTGCTGCTGATGGTTGGCGTGTTCCGCGGCGAGCAGGCGGCAAAGGGCATCGAGGGCGGGGCGGTCCTGCTGTTATTGCTCACCGCCGCCATCGTCGTTTGGCTGCCCGCGGGCAAGCTCGTCACTTTCGACGGCAGTTTTGTCGTCGACAGCTTTGCCCGTTTCCTCAAGCTTCTGGCGCTCGCCGGCTCGGCGGCTGCGATCGTGATGTCGTCGAACTACCTCGCGGTCGAGAAGCGCGGCACGTTCGAATATTCGATCCTGATCCTGCTCTCGACCGTCGGCATGATGATGCTCATCTCGGCCGCGGACCTGATCGCGCTCTATCTGGGCCTCGAGCTGATGAGCCTTGCGCTCTATGTGGTGGCGGCGATCGACCGCGACTCGGTGCGCTCGACCGAAGCGGGACTGAAATATTTCGTCCTCGGTGCGTTGTCGTCCGGCATGTTGCTTTATGGCGCATCGTTGGTCTACGGCTTCACCGGCACCGTGAGCTTTGCCGGTATTGCCAAGGCGGCGGCCCAGGCAGGCACAGGCACGGCGAACCTTGGGCTCATCTTCGGGCTCGTTTTCCTGTTCGCCGGCTTCTGCTTCAAAGTCTCGGCGGTCCCGTTCCACATGTGGACGCCCGACGTCTACGAGGGAGCGCCGACGCCGATCACCGCCTTCTTCGCCGCCGCACCCAAGGTCGCCGGCATCGCCATGTTCGTGCGCACCACCATCGTGGCGTTTCCCGGAATTTTGACGCAGTGGCAGCAGATCGTGGTCTTCGTCGCCATCGCCTCGATGGCACTCGGCTCTTTTGCGGCCATCGGCCAGCGCAACATCAAGCGCCTGATGGCCTACTCATCCATCGGTCACATGGGATTCGCACTGGTGGGGCTTGCCGCCGGGACGGCGGAGGGCGTCCAGGGCGTGCTCGTTTACATGGCGATTTACATCACCATGACGCTAGGGGCGTTCGCTTGCATCCTATCGATGCGGCGCGACGGGCAGATGGTCGAAAATATTGCCGACCTCGCGGGCCTCGCCCGCACGAAACCCGCCATGGCGTTTTTCTTCGCCATGCTGTTGTTCTCGCTCGCGGGGGTTCCGCCGCTCGCGGGATTTTTCGCCAAGTTCTACGTGTTCCTGGCGGCGATCAAAGCGGGGCTATTCACGCTCGCTGTGATCGGCGTGGTCACCAGCGTGGTTGGGGCGTATTACTATCTGGCAATCGTGAAGACGATGTACTTTGATGAGCCGGCCAAGGCATTCGAGCCGATGCCGCACGAACTCAAGGCCGTGCTCGCGGTCACCGGGCTGTTCAATCTTCTGTTCTTCGCTTATCCGGGCCCGTTGATCGAGGCGGCGGACGCGGCGGCGAAGTCGCTGTTCTGAATGACGCTTGACGTCGAATGAAACTCGAGCCCAGGGCGACCGCGGCGGGCGTGCGGCTCATCGCGCACGAGGTGCTCGGCTCGACCAACACCGAGGCTTTGCATCTGGCGGGCCAAGGCGAGCGCGGGCCGCTCTGGGTGACCGCCGATCGGCAGACCGCCGGGCGCGGCCGGCGCGGCCGCACGTGGATGTCGCCGACGGGCAATCTCCACGCGAGCTTGTTGCTCACGGGACCGGCGGCCGCCGAGCATTGGCCGCAGCTTGCATTCGTCGCGGCGCTTGCGATCCATGATTCCGTCGTCGAGGTCGCGCCCGAGCTCAAAGCGCTGCTGGCGATCAAGTGGCCCAATGATCTCCTGCTCGCAAACGCGAAGGTCGCCGGTATCCTGATCGAAGCGGAGAGCGGTGTGAGCGCCGTCGCCGTCGGCGTCGGCGTCAATTGCGCCTGGCATCCGGCGGACACCGATTTTCCCGCAACCGATCTCACCGCCGCCGGCGCGCCGGTGTCGCCGGCTGTGCTGTTCACAGCGCTTTCTGTCAAGATGCTGGGTCGGCTCGCGCAGTGGAACGCCGGCGAGGGCTTTTCGAGCATCCGCGCCGACTGGCTCGGTTGCGCCGCCGGTATGGGCGAAAACGTGCGGGTGCGTCTTGCCGAGGGCGAACTCGCCGGCCGTTTCGAGGCGCTCGACAAGGCTGGCGGCCTCGTGCTGCGCTTGCCCGACGGCGATGCCACTACGATCGCCGCCGGCGACGTGTTCATAGTGTCTCCGCCTGATAAGGCCAGCTGATCAAACGCGATGACGCGTCCGTCCGATGAGCTCGTGTTTGCGCCGCTCGGCGGGGCCGGCGAGATCGGCATGAATCTAGCGATCTACGGCTTCGGCGACGAGCAGCGCCGGCAATGGCTCGCGGTCGATTTCGGAGTTGCGTTTGCCGACGATGCGTTGCCGGGGATCGACCTCATCATGCCGGACGTCCGCTACCTCGTGGAGGAGCGACGCAATCTACTCGGCCTCGTGCTTACACATGCGCATGAGGATCATTTCGGCGCGCTGCTCGATCTATGGCCGCGGCTCGAAATCCCGGTGTACGCCACGCCGTTTACCGCGGCCCTCATCGAGGCCAAGCGACAGAGCGAGCCGGGCTCGCCAGAGGTCCCGCTGAACGTCGTACCGCTGGGCGGCCGATTCACGCTTGGGCCGTTCGACGTCGAATTCGTGTCCATGGCGCATTCGATCCCGGAATCGAACGGCCTGATCATTCGTACGCCGGCGGGCGCGGTGCTCCACACCGGCGATTGGAAGATCGACCCGACGCCGGTCATCGGACCGCCGACCGATGAAGTCAAGCTGCGCGCGCTCGGCAATGAGGGCTGTCTCGCTCTGATCGGCGACTCCACCAACGCGTTCCGCGAGGGGCGCTCTCCGTCCGAGACGGACGTTGCCAAATGTCTCGCCGAGTTGATCCGCAGCGCCCCCGCACGCGTTGCGGTCACGACCTTTGCGTCGAACGTAGCGCGGATGCGCGCGGTCGCGCAGGCCGCAGCCTCATGCGAGCGCGAGGTCGTCCTCATCGGGCGCGCCATGGAACGCATCGCGCAGGTCGCGCGCGAGACCGGCTATCTCGAGGGCATTCAGGATTTCCGTTCCGCCGAGGTGTACGGCCATTTGCCCCCCGACAAGGTGGTCGCGCTCTGCACCGGCAGCCAGGGCGAGGCCCGCGCCGCGCTCTCCCGCATCGCGCAGGATGACCATCCGGAAGTGGCGTTTTCGCGCGGCGATCGCGTGATTTTCTCCTCGCGGGCGATTCCGGGCAACGAGAAGGCGATCATGCGCGTCATCAACGGTCTGGTTGACCAGGGCATCGAAGTCATCACCGATCGCACCCATCTCGTGCACGTTTCCGGGCATCCGCGGGTGAGCGAGCTGATGGATATGATCGGCTGGGTGCGGCCGCAGATCCTCGTTCCGGTGCACGGCGAAGCGTTGCACATGGCCGAGCACGCCGAGGTCGCGCGCCGCGCGGGCGTGGGCAAGGTGGTTCTGTGCCGGGACGGGGAACTGCTGCGGTTGGCGCCCGGTGATCCGGGAAAGATCGACGAGGTGCCGGCGGGCCGGCTCTACAGGGATGGCTCCTTGGTGGTCAGCGCGGATGAGCGCACCGTCGCCGACCGCCGCCGACTGGGGTTTGCCGGAATGGTCTCGGTTGCGCTCGCCGTGAGCGAGCGCGGCGAGTTGATGTGCCATCCTCGCGTGATGCTCACCGGTATTCCCGAAGCCGACCGGCTGGGACATCGGATGGAGGACGTCGCGTATGACGCGGCCGTCCAGGCATTCGAGTCAATGCCGCGTGGCCGCCGACGCGACCCCGACGCCGTCGCCGAGGCCATAAGGAGTGCGGTGCGCGCCGCGCTCGGTGGCGTTTGGAACAAGAAACCCACATGTCACGTGCATGTGCTCGAGGTTTGATCGTGGCAGATCATGGGCGCACGAGCTTGCCAATGTTCGTGCACGCCATATTGCGGCGGCGGGTAACTGAGCCAGATAAGATGGACTGCAGGAGACGACCATGATCGGACGGCTCAATCATGTGGCGATCGCGGTGCGCGACATCGTCAAGGCTGCGGACGTCTACCGCCGCACGCTTGGTGCGCAAGTCTCCGAGGCGGTGCCGCAGCCGGAGCACGGCGTCACGACGGTTTTCATCACCTTGCCCAATACCAAAATCGAGCTGCTCGAGCCACTCGGGGAGGCATCTCCAATTGCAAAATTTCTCGAGCGCAATCCTGACGGCGGCATGCACCACGTCTGCTATGAGGTCGACGATATCCGCGCGGCACGAGACGCGCTCAAGGCGCAAGGTGCAAGAGTGCTCGGTGACGGGGAGGCGAAGATCGGCGCCCACGGCAAGCCGGTGCTGTTCCTACACCCGAAGGATTTTTGCGGAACGTTGGTCGAGCTCGAACAGGCATAATGATGCGGCAGCGAGGGGCAACCGCCCTGCGGTTCCTCCTGCCGCCGTCGCAGCTCGGCCGGAGCAGCGTAGCGAAAGCGCTGATACGATGTCGCTGGCAACCTCGATCGCGATCTATTTCATCATCTGGTGGGTCGTACTGTTCGCGGTCCTACCGTGGGGGGTGCGCAGCCAACAGGAGCAGGGGGCGGTCACGCCCGGCAGCGATCCCGGAGCGCCGGCGGTCCCGAGCATCAAGCGCAAGCTTCTCTGGACGACCATCGTCGCGGGGATCGTGTTCGCGATCTGGCACGTGGTCTACTCGTATCGGCTGATCGCGCTCGACGATCTCGCCCGGCTCATGGGGGTCACGCCGCGTTAGCGACGGATCGGAACCCGAGCTTCGCGTGAGCAAAAGCTAAACGGCCACAGTCGCTTAGTCTGGACGGCACCGATCCGACGCAGTGTGGATCGGAAGCGCAGCTGCGGCGTTGACTTCCGGCGATACGACGGGAGCACAACCGATGGACAGCGACGCCGGCGGCTGGCTGTGGCTCGTGATCGACGTGGCCATGGTCGCGGTATTCGCGATCGCCCTGATCTACGGGACCATGTTGTGGCGCCAACGCAGAAGCCGTGCGGTCAAGCAGGCGAGCGAGCGAGCGACGACGCAGCTCTATGAGCGCGAAGCCCAAAGGGAACGCAAAGCCGAGGCCGATCGCGTCCAGACGTGAAGCGAGCGCGATGGAGTGGCAGGCTGCGGCAGGGAACGAGGGCCGGGTCGAATTGGAATATGGAGGGCCCATGAGTGCGACGGGCTTGGACGTTTTCGACAAGACACTTCAGACCACCAACAGCTGGCTCGACGAGATTTCCGAGGCGCTCGGACCCGACCGAAAGCTCGCGTGGAAGGTGCTTTCGGTGGTGATGCACAAGCTGCGGGACCGCATGCCGGTCGATCTCTCGGCACATCTAGGTGCCGAGCTGCCGCTTCTGGTGCGCGGCGCCTACTACGATCAATTCGAGCCGGCGAAGCAGCCGACCGACTGGGACTTGGATCGCTTTACGGAAGAGGTTGCGCAGGGGCTGTCCGGCGTCAGGCCCGTCAATCCGAGAAAGGCCATCCGCGCGGTGTTCAGCGTTCTCTCACGCCATGTTCCCCGCGGTCAGATCTCCAAAGTTCAGCAAGCATTACCACAGGATATTCGCGCATCCTGGATCTCGGCCGAGGAACGCGTGATCCCGCCGCCCGAGCAAGGCGAACTCGGCCACTACCGAGCCTAAAGAGCGATGCATTCCGCCGGGGCCAAGCAACCCAACGACGAACCGGATAAGGCCTGGCTCGTCTTGCTCGGCTCGTTACTGTTTGTCGGTCTCATCGTGTGTGCCGTTTGGTACGCGCGCGTCTTGGACTGTCCGTGGCCTGCCGCAGGCCCGCCAGAAATTGCGATGCTCGTGTGCGCCGGCGGACCGGCGTGAACTTCGCCCGTCGACATCCGGCGCTGGCCGCCAAGGCAGCGCCCGCTGGAGCTGCAGTTTCGCTGAGACGTTCGTGATCGAAACGCATGTTTCAGAAATGGAGGACCCCATGCAGGTGCAGGAGATCATGACCCGCGGCGCCGAAGTCATCGACCCTAACACGACCATTCGCGACGCAGCGCGCAAGATGCGGGCGGACAATATCGGCGCTTTGCCCGTCGGCGAAAACGACCGCCTGGTCGGGATGGTGACGGATCGCGACATCGTGGTGCGCGCCGTTGCGGAAAACCGGTCGGCGGGCAACACGGCGGTGCGGGAGGTCATGTCGGAACGCGTCTATTACTGTTTCGACAATGATGACGTCGAAGACGCCGCCAAGTTGATGGCCGAACATCAGGTGCGGCGCGTTCCCGTGGTCAACCGGGACAAGCGGCTCGTCGGCATGATCGCGCTTGCCGACCTCGGCCGCAGCGGCGTCTCCGCCGCGATGAAAGCCCTAGGGGGTGTGTCCGAGCCAACGGACCAGCCTCGGCGATAGCGAAAAAAAATCGAGCAGGGCTGACAACCCTGCTCCCAAGAACGCAAACTTACTCAACGCTACCCTTACGCCTCGAACTCTTGAGCTGCCGGTCGAGACGGCGGCCTTTACGCCGACTTTTCCTCCCAAGACTTGGACCGTGCGGCCGATGGCGCGCGAGTGCCCGTGCCACGACCTTGTTTGACGCTATCCCAACTTGCGTGACTTGTCATCAAGGTCCAAACGCTGCCCAACCCGGGTGAAAAATAGCGTCTTCACGCTGTTGCGGCGCGGACCGTAGTGCCCCGCCGTCTGCCGGGAAACGATAATACTTGGCCGGAAGACTTTGATAGCCCTTGTTTTTTCGCCGGCGATCCGGTTTCACTCGGCATATCTCAACGATTCTCGCCCCCATGCGCCTCTCCCATTATCTCCTGCCGATCCTGCGCGAGACGCCGAAGGAGGCGGAGGTCGTCTCCCATCGGCTGATGCTGCGGGCGGGCCTCATCCGCCAGGAGGCTGCCGGCATTTACGCCTGGCTGCCGCTCGGCTTCCGCGTGCTCAAAAAGATCGAGCAAATCGTGCGCGAGGAGCAGGACCGCGCGGGGGCCATCGAGCTTTTGATGCCGACGTTGCAGCTTGCCGATCTCTGGCGCGAGAGCGGGCGTTACGACGCCTACGGTCCGGAAATGCTGCGCATCAAGGACCGCCATGAGCGCGATATGCTTTACGGTCCAACCAACGAGGACATGATCACCGAGATTTTCCGCGCCTACATTCGCTCCTACCGCGAGCTGCCAAAGATCCTCTATCACATCCAGTGGAAATTCCGCGACGAGCAGCGCCCGCGCTTCGGCGTGATGCGCGGCCGAGAATTCTTGATGAAGGACGCTTACTCGTTCGATATCGACGAAGCGGCGGCGAGAATTTCCTACAACAAGATGTTCGTCGCTTATCTGCGCACGTTTGCGCGCATGGGACTAAAGGCGATCCCGATGGCGGCCGAAACCGGGCCGATTGGCGGCAATCTATCGCACGAGTTCATCATTCTGGCCGAGACCGGCGAGTCCGGCGTTTTCTGCAATCGCGACGTGCTCGATCTCCCTATTCCCGGCGAAGACGTCGATTACGAGAAGGACTTGATGCCGCATATCCGCCCGTGGACCAGCCTCTATGCCGCAACCGAGGACGTGCACGATGCCGCCCGCTTCGAACGCGATGTTCCGCCGGAGAAGCGCCTGCATACCCGCGGCATCGAGGTGGGGCAGATCTTCTATTTCGGAACCAAGTATTCCGAACCGATGAAGGCAGTCGTGGCGGGTCCCGACGGCAACGAACGCCCGGTCCATGGCGGCTCTTATGGAGTCGGCGTGTCGCGTCTGGTCGGCGCCATCATCGAGGCGTTCCACGACGAGGCTGGAATCAAGTGGCCAGAGGCGGTCGCGCCCTTCAAAGTCGTCATCCTCAATCTCAAGCAGGGCGGCGCCGACACCGACGCCGCCTGCGAGCGGCTTTACCGCGAGCTCGGCGGCAAAGGCCTCGACGTACTCTACGACGATCTCGACCAGCGCCCGGGCGCGAAATTCGCCACCGCCGATCTGATCGGGATTCCGTGGCAAATCCTCGTCGGACCGAAGGGCCTTGCCGAGGGCAAGGTCGAGGTCAAGAAGCGCGCCGACGGCAGCCGCGAGCTGATGACTGAGCCCGACGCGATCAGGCGACTGGGCGAATGAGGCGAGCGCCCCGCACGACGAAGTGAGGGTGGGCTAGCCCCTCTGGCTCGTGCTGGAACCCATCGCGGAACAGGGCCTGAAACGGCCAGAATCGTGTGAAAATGGGACGTGGAGAACACAGCGATGGACGAGCCGACCCGCACCCACCCGTTCGCGCCGTTCGAATGGATGCTCTCGCTGCGCTATCTGCGTTCGCGGCGCCAGGAGGGCTTCATCTCGGTCAATGCCGGATTCTCGTTTCTCGGGATTATGCTTGGCGTCGCCACCCTCATCATCGTGATGGCGGTGATGAACGGTTTCCGCAAGGAGCTGCTGGACAAGATCCTGGGCATCAACGGCCACCTCCTGATCCAGCCGCTGGAGCAGCCGCTCACCGATTGGGAGCTTGTTACCGAGCGCGTTTCGAAAGTACCCGGCGTCATCCTTGCCGCGCCGGTCGTCGAGGGCCAGGCGCTCGCGTCTTCTCCATTCAATGCGTCTGGCGTGCTGGTGCGCGGCGTGCGCGCCGCCGAGCTCGCCAAGCTTCCCTCCGTTGCCAACAACATCCGGCAGGGCACGCTCGAAGGCTTCGACGAAGGGCAGGGGGTGGCGGTCGGCAGGAGGCTTGCCGATCAATTGTCGCTGCGGGCGGGCGACAGCGTGACACTGGTTGCCCCGCGTGGCGCGATCACGCCGATGGGCACCACGCCGCGCATCAAGTCGTACCGCATCGCGGCGGTGTTCGAGGTCGGGATGTCGGAATACGATTCCGCCTTCGTGTTCATGCCGCTGCCCGAGGCGCAGGCCTATTTCAATCGCGCCGGCGACGTCACTGCCATCGAGGTCTATGTCGATAAGCCGGATCAGATCGATTATCAGCGCAGGCTCATCACCGAGGCCGCGGGACGCCCGATATTTCTGATCGACTGGCGCCAGCGAAATGCGACGTTCTTCAATGCGCTGCAGGTCGAGCGCAACGTCATGTTCCTCATCTTGACCATCATCGTGATCGTGGCGGCATTCAATATCGCCTCCGGCCTGATCATGCTGGTGAAAGACAAGGGGCGCGACATCGGCATTCTGCGCACCATGGGCGTTACCCAGGGCGCGATCATGCGTGTGTTCATGGTCACCGGTGCTTCGGTCGGGGTGGTCGGCACGATCGTGGGTTTTCTTTTGGCGATGGTCGTGTGCCTCAACATCGAATCGATCCGCCGTTTTCTGTCATGGATGACGAATACCGAATTGTTCTCGCCCGAGCTCTATTTCTTGTCGAAACTGCCGGCCGACCTCGATGCGGGTGAGACCACGGCCGTGCTGGTGATGGCCCTCACGCTCTCGCTGCTCGCAACGCTCTATCCCGCTTGGCGCGCGGCACGTCTCGATCCGGTCGAGGCGCTGCGCTATGAGTGATACAGTCAGCGTCGAAACGAGGCCGCGGACCGGTATGCGGGAGGAGGAAGCGCCGCCGATCCTGTTTCTACACGCGATCGACCGGCATTATCGCCAAGGCGACGTCACGCTGGACATCCTCAAAGGCGCGGAGCTTGCCATCTGGCCGGGTCAATCGGTTGCGCTGATTGCGCCGTCCGGCGCCGGCAAATCGACGCTTCTGCACATCGCGGGCCTGCTCGAGCGTCCCGATTCCGGCGAAGTCTATATCGATCAAATCGCAACCTCAGCGTTGTCGGATGGCGAGCGCACGCGCATGCGCCGCACCGAGATCGGCTTCGTTTACCAATTCCATCATTTGCTGATGGAATTTTCCGCGATCGAGAACGTGATTATGCCGCAGATGATCCGTGGCCTCTCGCGCCGGGAGGCCACGCGCCGCGCCACCGACCTGCTCGGCTATCTCGGACTGAAGGGGCGCCTCACGCACCGCCCGGCGGAGCTTTCCGGCGGCGAGCAGCAGCGCGTGGCGATCGCGCGCGCGGTCGCCAACGCGCCGCGCATTCTGCTGGCCGACGAGCCCACGGGAAACCTCGACCCGCGCACCTCCGAGCACGTGTTCTCCGCGCTCACCCAGCTGGTGCAGGCCTCCGGCCTCGCGGTCGTCGTCGCCACCCACAACATGGACATCGCGGCGCGCATGGACCGGCGCGTCACCATCAAGGACGGGCTGGTCCTCGAATTGGATTGAAGCCCGAACAAATGGCAGGCCATTGACCGGAGTCGGTTGCAGCGCATAGTGGCGCAATGGCAGCAGGGTGGAACGTCCGGGTCACGACTTTCGATGCCGATGGAAAGCCCGGAAATGTGCGTAATTTCCTCGCGTACGAGCCTGACAAGACAAGGGCCGTCGAGTTGGTTCGCAAGCGCATTCCCGTGCGCGAAGGGGAGCAAGCCGAAGCTGTCGCCGAGGCGGCCGCTGACCAATTGCTCGATCAAAGAATGAAGCCGGGCGACGTAAGGGAGCAGGACTGACGCCCCGCAAGCGGCGCCTCAGCCTGAGGGAGCGAGGTGGGCAGCCGCTCGTTTCCGCACACCGCGCTTTAGCAGACACTCCTAAGATACTGCGGCAGTGCATCTTCGAGCTTGGGAATGCCCATTCACCACAATTGTAGGGGCGGCGACCCCTGTGGCTTGACGCAGAACATAACGCGAACTATGTTCACTTCTCGTTCTAGTCCTGGGGAGTAAGTGACATGGTCCGCGCCGTTGTTGAAGAAGCCGCAACATTGACCTCGCTTGCGCTGTTTTTGGGCATGGTTGCGATCTGGGCGCAGGTGATCGCATCGCTTTGAGTGTGCCGCCGGGCGGCGACGAGCGTCTTTGGGCGCCCTTTCAGAGCGAGATGTTGGGGACAAGCCGCCTCGAGGCGCCTCGCTCGCGATGGACAGCACCCGCATGCACCCTCACATTCGCGAGCGCATCAGAGAATCGCTGAGGGGTGAATGCCCGGCTTCGTTCATCTGCACGTTCACTCGTCCTATTCCCTGCTCGAAGGCGCCTTGACAATCGCGCGGTTGTGCGAGCTCGCCAAGGCCGACCGGCAACCGGCGCTCGCGCTCACCGACACCGGCAACATGTTCGGTGCGCTCGAATTCTCCGACAAGATGGCGGCGGCCGGCATCCAGCCCATCGTCGGTTGCGCACTCGCGATCGACTTTGCCGATCAAGAGGCCCTCCAGCGTGCCGCAGGTGCACACCTCGACCGCCCGCGCATGGTTCTGCTGGCGGCCCGCGAGAGCGGCTATCGCAGCCTGATGCGGCTCAATTCCCGCGCGTTTCTCGAAACCGCCCCGAGCGAACCGTCGCATGTGCGTCTTTCCTGGCTCGAGGGCGAGACCGAAGGCTTGATCGCGCTAACCGGCGGACCCGGCGGGCCGCTCGATGCGGCGTTTGCCGCCGGGCAGGGCGATCTGGCACAGGCCCGTTGCGAGGCGCTCGAGCGGCTGTTCGGCGACCGCCTCTACATTGAGCTGCAGCGCCATGGCAGCCGCGCGGAACGCAGCGCCGAGCCGGCGCTCATCGCGCTCGCCTACGGGCGCGGGATTGCGCTCGTCGCCACCAACGAGCCGCTGTTCGCAACCCAGGACGACTACGAGGCACATGACGCGCTCATCTGCATCGCCGAAGGGCGCCTGGTGGTGGAAACCGAGCGGCGGCAGTTCACGCTCGAACACCGCTTCAAGACGCGCGCGGAGATGGCCGCACTGTTTGCCGATCTGCCCGAGGCGGTTGCCTCCACCGTCGAGATCGCGCGGCGCTGTGCATTCCGGCCGCGGGTGCAGGCACCGATCCTGCCTCGCTTCTCGGTCGGGGCGGACGGCGCCGCCGTCGACGAGGCGGCCGAATTGCGCAAACGCGCCGAAGCCGGGCTCGAACGCCGCATCAAGGTTCACGGCATCGCGCTCGGGCACACCGTCGAGGAGTATCGCGAGCGCCTCGCCTTCGAACTCAACGTCATCGAAGGCATGAAATATCCGGGCTATTTCCTGATCGTCTCCGATTTCATCCAGTGGGCCAAGGCGCATGGCATTCCGGTCGGGCCGGGCCGTGGCTCGGGCGCAGGCTCGTTGGTCTCCTACGCCCTGACGATTACCGATCTCGATCCCATTCGTTTCGGGCTTCTGTTCGAGCGTTTTCTCAATCCCGAGCGCGTGTCGATGCCGGATTTCGACATCGACTTCTGCCAGGATCGGCGCGACGAAGTCATCAGCTATGTCCAGGAGCGCTACGGGCGCGACCGCGTGGCGCAGATCATCACCTTCGGCACGCTGCAGGCACGCGGCGTGCTGCGCGACGTCGGCCGCGTGTTGCAGATGCCTTACGGCCAGGTCGACAAATTGTGCAAGCTCGTGCCGCAGAACCCGCTCAATCCGGTCACGCTCAACCGGGCGATCGACGACGAGCCGCGGCTGCAGGCGGCGCGCGACAGCGATCCACTGGTCGCGCGCGCATTTCATATCGCGCAAAAACTCGAAGGGCTGCACCGCCACGCCTCGACGCATGCCGCAGGCATCGTCATTGGCGAACGGCCACTGACCGACATGGTGCCGCTCTATCGCGATCCCAAGTCCAATATGCCGGTGACCCAGTTCAACATGAAGTGGGTCGAGCAGGCGGGATTGGTGAAGTTCGACTTTCTCGGCCTCAAGACGCTCACCGTTTTGGAAACGGCGGCAGCGCTGTTGCGCAAGCGCGGGGTCGAGATCGACCTGGCGGCGATCCCGCTCGACGACGAAAAGACCTACGCCATACTGGCGCGGGCCGAAGCGGTGGGCATCTTCCAGCTGGAAAGTCAGGGCATGCGGCGCGCCTTGCTCGACATGCGGCCGGACCGCTTCGAGGACATCATCGCGCTCGTTGCGCTCTACCGACCCGGCCCGATGGCCAACATCCCCACCTACTGCGCGCGCAAGCATCGCATGGAGGAGCCCGACTATATCCATCCCCAGCTCGAGCCGATCCTGCGCGAGACCTTCGGCGTCATCGTCTACCAGGAGCAGGTGATGCAGGCAGCGCAGATCCTCGCCGGCTACTCGCTCGGCGAAGCCGACCTGCTGCGGCGCGCGATGGGAAAGAAGATCCGCAGCGAAATGCAGAAGCAGCGCAGCCGCTTCGTTTCCGGTTGCGTCGAGCGCGGCATCGAACGCGGTCAGGCCGAAGCGATCTTCGAGTTGCTCGCCCGCTTCGCCGATTATGGCTTCAACAAGAGCCACGCTGCCGCTTACGCGCTCGTCGCCTATCAAACTGCTTTCATGAAGGCGAACTATCCGGTCGAGTTTCTCGCGGCGTCCATGACGCTCGACATGGGCAATACCGACAAGCTTTCCGAATTTCGCGCGGAGGCCGAGCGGCTGGGCGTTAAAATCGAGCCCCCGTCGGTCGGCCGGTCCGGTGTCGATTTCGAGGTGGAGGGCGCGACCATCCACTACGCGCTCGCGGGGCTCAAAGGGGTGGGCCGTCAGGCGGTGGAGGCCATCGTGCAAGCGCGCGGCGAGCGGCCGTTCACCGACCTGTCCGATTTCGCTGCCCGCATCAATCCGCATGCGGTGAACAAGCGTGTGCTGGAAAGCCTCGCTGCGGCGGGGGCCTTCGATGCGCTCGAGCCAAATCGCGCGCGCGTATTTGCAACCGTCGACACGATGCTTGCGGCCGCACAGCGCACCCATGATGACCTTTCAGTCGGGCAATCGGAACTGTTTGGCGCCGGCGCAACACGCACCCCGCTCGCGCTCGGCCATGTCGAGCCATGGCTGCCGGCCGAGCGGCTGCAGAAGGAGTTCGCCGCCATCGGATTCTTCCTCTCCGGCCATCCACTCGATGACTACGCTGCCACGCTCAAGCGCATGCGGGTGCAGTCGTGGGCCGAGTTTGCGCGCGCCGTGCGCGCGGGCGCGAGCGCCGGCCGCGTTGCGGGCACGGTGGTGGCACGCACCGAGCGGCGCACGCGCACCGGCAGCAAGATGGGCATCATCGAGCTCTCCGATCCCACCGGACACTACGAGGCAGTCGTGTTCTCGGAGGGGCTCGCGCAGTTTCGCGACCTACTCGAGCCTGGTGCCGCGGTGCTGTTGATGCTCACGGCGGAACTGCAGGGTGATGACGTGCGTGCGCGCATCCAGATGGTGGAGCCGCTCGACCAGGCGGCGGCCAAGCTCGCCACGGGCCTGCGCGTCTTCCTGCGCGACGAAGCGCCGATCGAGAGCGTGGCCAAACGCCTCGAAAGTCCGGGCCGCGCGGCGACCGACAGCGGCGAGGTCGCGATCGTGCTGATGCTGGGCGAGGGGACCGAGGTCGAGGTGAAGTTGCCCGGCCGGTTTAAGGTCTCGCCTCAGATCGCCGGCGCCATCAAGGCGGTACCGGGCGTGGTGGCGGTCGAGGCGGTGTAATCGAAAGCCAGCCGCGCTACTCTCCCGCAAGACGGCGAGGCAACGCTCTCGGGTTCGGGAGGACAGCATGAAAGCCGCAATCGTGTCGCTCGCAGCCGTGATGGCTCTGGTCGGGCTCGCCCACGCCGACAATGGCGTGCCGCAGTTCCAAGTCGATCCGTTCTGGCCGAAGCCGCTGCCGAACAATTGGATTTTGGGGCAGGTCTCAGGCATCGCGACCGATCGATACGACCGCATATGGATCGTGCATCGGCCGGGCACACTGACGCCGCGCGAGCGCGCCGCCGAGCAGCGCCCGCCGCAGGCCAACTGCTGCATCGCCGCGCCTCCGGTGCTGGTATTCGACCAATCCGGCAATCTGATCCGCCACTGGGGCGGCCCTGGGGCGGATTTTCAGTGGCCTGAGAGCGAACATGGCATCTTCGTCGATGACGCCGATTTTGTCTGGCTTGCCGGCAACGGCAAGAAAGATGGACAACTCCTCAAATTCACGATGAACGGCAAATTCGTGCTGCAGATCGGCAAGCAGGGCGAAGGCAACGACAGCAATTCCACCACCCGTCTCGGCTCGCCGGCGGATGTCGCCGTCGATGTTGCAGCAAAGGAGGTCTTTGCGGCAGACGGATACGCCAATCGTCGCGTAGTGGTATTCGATTCCGAAACCGGGGCCTACAAGCGCCATTGGGGAGCTTACGGCAAGCCGCCGAGCGATGAAAAAATGCCGCCCTATGATCCGGCAAGGCCGCTCTCGCAGCAATTCGGCAATCCCGTACACTGCATCCGCATCGACAAGGACGGTCTTGTCTACGTATGCGACCGCTCCAACAACCGCGTGCAGGTCTTCCGCAAGGACGGCACGTTCGTCACAGAGCACATCTACGAGAAGGCAACGCGGGGCTCGGGCGCCGTCTTCGATCTCATGTTCTCGCCCGACAAGCAGCAAAAATTCATCTACATGGTCGACGGCATGAATGGCGAGGTGCGCATCGTCGACCGCGCCTCAAAAGAGATACTCGGCCGTTTCGGGCGGCCGGGACGGCAGGCGGGCCTATTCACCGTTGTGCACAACATCGCCGTCGACCGCCAAGGAAACATCTTCACCTCGGAGGTCAATACGGGGCAGCGCGTGCAGAAGTTCCGGCGCATGGATATCCAGGACTAGCAAGCCGGGTCGGCTGCGGCATCGATCCTTGCGCCGGCCGATTCCTGCCTATATAAGCCCCGTCATCTCACACGCGGACCTTGGCTTCGCAGCCGTCCGGTGGCTCATTCCGACCGCGAGGAAGGAGAGAGCTCACGGGTCCGCGGCGGCTCAACCGGAGAAGGAAAATGGTACCGGATTTTTCCATGCGCCAGCTCTTGGAGGCTGGCGTTCACTTCGGCCATCAGGCCCATCGCTGGAACCCGAAGATGGCGGAATACATCTTCGGCACCCGCAACAACATCCACATCATCGATCTCGCCCAATCCGTTCCGATGCTGCACCGCGCGTTGCAGGCGGTGAGCGACACGGTCGCGAACGGCGGGCGCATCCTCTTCGTCGGCACCAAACGCCAAGCGCAGGATGCCATCGCCGACGCGGCCAAGCGCTCCGCGCAGTATTACGTCAATTCGCGCTGGCTCGGCGGCACCCTCACCAACTGGAAGACCATCTCGCAATCGATCTCGCGCTTGCGCAAGCTCGATGAGATGCTTTCCTCGGGGGAGGCCACGGGCTACACCAAGAAGGAGCGCCTCACGCTGCAGCGCGAGCGCGACAAGCTCGATCGCGCGCTCGGCGGCATCAAGGACATGGGCGGCCTTCCCGACCTGCTGTTCGTGATCGACACCAACAAGGAGGACATCGCGATCAAGGAGGCGCGGCGTCTGGGTCTGCCCGTCGCCGCCGTGGTCGACACCAACTGCGACCCCGACGGCATCACCTATGTCGTGCCCGGCAATGATGACGCCAGTCGCGCCATCACGCTCTATTGCGATCTCGCGGCGAAAGCAGCCATCGACGGCATATCGCGCGCGCAAGGCGAACTCGGGATCGACACGGGTGCCGCGGCTGAACCGATCGTGGAAGAACTGCCCGCGCCCGCCGACGGGCCCGGCTACGAGGTGCTGTCCGGCCCGCGCGGCGTCGCCGACGATCTCACGAAGCTTCACCATGTATCGCCCACCATCGAGAAGAGGCTCAACGATCTCGGGATCTTCCACTATTGGCAGATTGCAGGGCTCGGGGCCGACGCTGCCCACAAGATCGGCGAGGAAGTTGGATTGCCCGGCCGGGTGGAAGGCTGGATCGCGCAGTCGAAAGAGCTGAGCCCAGAGTAGCGCACTCACGCCCGGCTTGGTTCGGGCGGGTCTCTGTCACGGTGAGACGAGGAATTAGCCGAGCGCGTGCTGGTCCGAGCTGTGGCTTTCAAAGCACCGCTTGTGCTGACGAACGCGGAGAGGGACAAGGAATTTTAGAGATGGCCAACATCACGGCGCAAATGGTCAAAGAGCTGCGCGAACGCACCGGCGCGGGCATGATGGATTGCAAGACGGCGCTGCAGGAAACCGGCGGCGAGATGGAGCAAGCGGTCGATCTGCTGCGCAAGCGGGGGCTCGCCAAAGCCGCTAAAAAGGCCGGCCGCATCGCGGCCGAAGGCCTCATCGGCGTGGCGGTCGATGGGTCCAAGGGTGTGGTGGTCGAGGTGAACTCGGAAACCGATTTCGTCGCCCGCAACGATCTGTTCCAGGGTCTGGTCAAGATGATCGCGAGTGTCGCGCTGAACGTCGGCACCGACGTGGAGAAGATCAAGGCGGCCAAAGTCGGCGACATCACGCTTGCGGAAGCCATTGGCGAGACTATCGCCAAAATCGGTGAGAACATGTCGCTGCGACGGGCATCGTCGCTTTCGGTCGCAAACGGCGTCATTGGCACTTACGTCCACAATTCAGTTGACCAAGACCTCGGCAAGATCGCAGTCATGGTGGCGCTGGAATCGAACGCCAATAGCGACGAACTCAAGCGCTTCGGCCGTATGCTTGCAATGCACGTCGCTGCTTCCAATCCGCAGGCGATCGATCCTTCCGGGCTCGATCCAGAAGTCGTTCGCCGGGAGAAGGAGGTGCTTGCAGACAAGTACAAGGCCCAGGGCAAACCTGCGAATGTGATCGACAAAATCGTCGAATCCGGGCTCAAGACTTTCTACAAAGAGGTATGCCTGCTCGATCAGGCCTACATCCACGATCCGGACAAGACAGTTTCCCAGGCGACCAAAGAAGCCGAGGGCAAAGTGGGCGCGCCGATCAAGGTGACGGGCTTTGTCCGTTATGCGCTGGGCGAGGGCATCGATCGGCCGGAGAGCGATTTCGGCGGCGAGGTGGCGGCGCTCGTCAAATCGAACTGAGCACGCCGGCGATGCGATAGCGGCCGTACGCCGGCGGTCAAGCGCGGAAGATGCCATGACCAAACCCGTCTACCGGCGCGTCGTGGTGAAGGTTTCCGGCGAGGCTCTGATGGGCCCCGATCGGTTCGGCATTCATCAGCCGACGTTGGACCGGATCGCGGCTGATCTCGTGGCCTCGCGCGGTCTCGGCGTGGCGCTCGCCGTCGTGGTTGGCGGCGGCAACATCTTTCGTGGCGTGAGCGTCTCCGAACAAGGCACTCCGCGCGTCACCGGCGACACGATGGGAATGCTTGCCACGGTCATGAACGCGCTCGCCCTCGAGAGCGCGATTGAACGGTCGGGACTGCCAGCTCGCACCATGTCGGCGCTCGGCATGGCGCAAGTGTGCGAGACCTACGAGCGTCGCCGCGCGTTGCGCCACATCGAACAGGGACGGGTGGTGCTGCTGGCGGGCGGGACCGGCAATCCGTTCTTCACCACCGATACCACAGCCGTGCTGCGCGCGGCCGAGCTGGGCGCCGAGGCAGTGCTCAAAGCCACCGACGTCGACGGCGTCTATAGCGCCGACCCCAAGCAGGACAGAACCGCCAAGCGCTACGAGCGCTTGACTCACCAGGAGGCCCTCGAGCGCAACCTGAAAGTGATGGATAGTACCGCCTTCGCGCTTGCTCGGGAAAACCGTATGCCTATCATCGTGTTCTCGATCCTCGACAAGGGAGCGATCGCGGCGGTGCTACGCGGAGAAGGACGCTCCACCGTCGTCGGCAGTTGACGCCGTCTCGCTACCGCGTCACGCGAAAATCAAGACACGGATCGAGCGATTTATTCGAGGAAACGCCATGGCAACCCCGACGCACGACATCAACGAGATCAAGCGCCGCATGCAGGGCGCAATCCAGTTGCTGAAACAGGAATTGGGTGGGCTGCGCACGGGACGCGCCTCGGCGGGCCTGCTCGAACCGGTACACGTCGAGGCCTACGGCACCCGCATGCCGCTGAACCAAGTCGCGACCATCAGCGTGCCGGAACCCCGACTCATCTCGGTGCAGGTGTGGGATAAATCGATGGTGCATGCCGTCGAAAAGGCAATCGCCACCTCTGATCTCGGTCTAACACCATCGACCGAGGGCCAGGTGCTGCGCCTGCGTATTCCTGAACTTAACGAAGAACGGCGCAAGGAGCTGGTCAAAGTCGCGCACAAATACGCCGAGTCGGCACGCGTTGCCGTGCGGCACGTCCGGCGCGACGGCCTTGACGTGCTCAAGCGGCTCGAAAAGGATCACAAGATCAGCGAAGACGAGGGCAAGCGCTCGTCCGACCAAGTGCAAAAGGCGACGGATGAAGCCATCGCCGAGGTCGACAAGATGTTGGCGAACAAGGAAAAGGAAATCCTCACGGTGTGAGGTTTAGCGGATGCCGAAGAGCGGGCCGCTGTGCACTGCCGAGATCGGCGATTTCGCCGTGCCGCGGCACGTCGCCATCATCATGGATGGCAACGGACGTTGGGCAGCGGCGCGCGGACTGCCGCGCGGGGAAGGACATCGCCGTGGGGTTGAAGCGCTCCGCCGCACTGTGCGTGCCGCCG
>Ga0081455_10002973_pt1 | contig 19819 bp, 15 predicted proteins | sample TabmetS3T2R1_FD_70207 | JGI IMG/M metagenome (GOLD analysis project Ga0081455, IMG submission 70207) | Tabebuia heterophylla rhizosphere microbial communities from the University of Puerto Rico - S3T2R1 | ecosystem: Host-associated > Plants > Roots > Rhizosphere ... | reverse complement strand
GCCCGACACCGCCGAACCCGCCGCCGGTGGCGAGACGGCCGAGCGCTCCGACACCACGGGCAAGGCCGATACCGCCGACACCGCCGAGCAGCCCGACACCGCCGACGATGCCGCCGACGCAGCCGACGCGGCCGATGAGCCCACGGGGCCGGTCGCGAACGATCGGGAGGCCGATGGGGCTGGCGGTGCCGAATCGGACGTAAGCGAACCCACCGATGCCGAGGCGAGCCATCGCGCGAGTCCCGAGCCCGCAGCCGGAGCACCCGCTGAGACGGCAGGCGAGGAGGCTGCGACTTAGGCGGGTACGCGCACATGCCCCACGACAGGAGCGGTCCGCTGGCACCGCGGTGCGCCAGGATGGCGGCGTGCGGTTCGCCGATGTCGTAGCCACCACGTCCGAGGTCACGGCCACGCGGGCACGTTCCCGCAAGGTTGCAGCACTCGCCGACCTGTTCGCCCGCCTGGACCCGGACGAGGTGCCGATCGTGGTGGCCATCCTGACCGGCGCACCGCGGCAGGGCCGGATCGGCATCGGCTGGCGCACCGTGGCCGCGATCGAGGAGCCACCGTCACCCGAGCCCCAGCTCGAGGTTGCCGACATCGACGCCACGCTCGACCGGCTCGACTCCCTGCGTGGCACGGGCTCGCAGGCGGCGCGGACCGCCGAGCTGCGGTCGCTGCTCGGCCGAGCCACCGAGGACGAGCAGGACCTGCTCCGCCGACTCCTCGTGGGCGAGCTGCGCCACGGTGCCCTGGAGGGCCTGGTCACCGACGCGCTGGCCAGGGCGGCCGGCGTGCCGCTGTCCACGATGCGGCGCGCGGCGATGCTGGCCGGGGACCTGCCATCCGTGGCCACGATCGCCCTGACCGAAGGTGAGGGTGGCCTCGATGCCATCGGCCTCACGCTGCTCCGGCCCGTGCAGCCGATGCTCGCCCAGACCGCCGGGGACGTGACCGAGGCGCTGGCGCTGGCGACCGCCGGCAACGGTGGCGATTCTGGGTCGGTCCGGGAGGCCTCCGTCGAGTGGAAGCTCGACGGAGCGCGCATCCAGGTGCACCGCGTCGGCGACGAGGTCCGGATCTACACCCGCAACCTGAACGACGTGACCACACGCCTGCCCGGCATCGTCGACCTCGCCAAAGTGTTGCCGGCCCGCAGCTTCCTGCTCGACGGCGAGGCCATCGGCGTGGGCGAGGACGAGCTTCCCCAGGTGTTCCAGGACACGATGAGCCAGTTCGGCCGCCAGGCCGACGGTGCCGGCGCAGGCCTGGCCTCGAGGTTCTTCGACATCCTCCACCTCGACGGCGACGACCTCATCGACCGGCCGCTCCGTGACCGGCTGGCGGCATTGGAGAAGCTGGCCGGGACCTGGCGGATCCCCGGCATCATCACCGCCGATCCCGCCGCGGCCCAGCGGGTGCTCGACGACGCCCTCGCCGCGGGCCACGAGGGCGTGATGGTCAAGGATGCGGCCTCTGCCTACGAGGCCGGGCGCCGCGGCGGCGCGTGGCGCAAGGTCAAGCCCGTCCACACGCTCGACCTGGTCGTCCTCGCCGTCGAGTGGGGCAGCGGCCGACGCCAGGGGTGGCTCTCCAACCTTCATCTGGGTGCCCGCGACCCCGACGCGCCGGGCGAGTTCGTGATGGTGGGCAAGACGTTCAAGGGCCTCACCGACGAGCTGCTCACCTGGCAGACCCAGCAGTTCCTCGAGCTCGAGACCCACCGGAGCGGCCACGTCGTGTACGTCCGGCCCGAGCTGGTGGTGGAGATCGCACTCGACGGCGTGCAGTCCTCCACCCGCTATGCCGGCGGCGTCGCCCTCCGGTTCGCCCGCGTGCGGCGCTACCGGCCCGACAAGTCCCCGGCCGAGGCCGACACCATCGACGCCGTCCAGGCCATGCTCCCCGGCCGCAAGGTCCAGTCCCTACCCGACGGCTGACCGGTGCGCCATCGGCCAGACTGGCCGACATCATCGGCACGAGCGAGGGGCTGGCGATGGCACAAGAGGTACGCGGGGTGATCGCCCGGGAGAAGGGCGCACCGGTCGAGCAGACCACGGTGATGGTTCCCGATCCCGGTCCGGGCGAGGCACTGGTCGCCGTCCAGGCATGCGGCGTCTGCCACACCGACCTTCACTACCGCGAGGGCGGCATCAACGACGACTTTCCCTTCCTGCTCGGCCACGAGGCCGCCGGCGTCGTAGAGGCCGTCGGCGATGGCGTCGGCGGCGTTGCGCCGGGCGACTTCGTGGTCCTCAACTGGCGGGCGGTGTGCGGGCAATGCCGCGCCTGCCGCAAGGGCGTGCCCCATCTCTGCTTCGCGACCCACAACGCCAGCCAGAAGATGACGCTCACCGACGGTACGCCCCTGTCCCCCGCGCTGGGCATCGGTGCCTTCGTCGACAAGACGCTGGTGGCCGCAGGGCAGTGCACGCCGGTCGACCCGGCGGTGTCGCCCGCGGTCGCTGGCCTGCTCGGCTGCGGTGTGATGGCCGGCCTGGGCGCCGCCCTGCTCACCGGCGACGTGCAGCGCGGCGACTCCGTGGCCGTCTTCGGCTGCGGCGGGGTCGGAGACGCCGCCATCGCCGGCGCGAAGCTGGCGGGCGCAACCACGATCGTCGGCGTCGACCTCGACGACCGGAAGCTGGAGTGGGCCCGGGGCTTCGGCGCCACCCACACCGTGAACGCCGGCCGCGACGACCCCGTGCAGGCGGTGCGCGAGGCCACGGGCGGGTTCGGCGCCGATGTGTGCATCGAGGCGGTCGGCCACCCCGCCGTGCTGGAGCAGGCGTTCTTCGCCCGGGACCTCGCCGGCACCGTGGTGCAGGTCGGGGTGCCGACACCTGACATGCGCTTCCCAGACATCCCGATGATCGAGTTCTTCGGACGTGGCGGTGCGCTCAAGCCGAGTTGGTATGGCGACTGCCTGCCCACGCGGGACTTCCCCCTGCTCGTCGATCTCCACCTGCAGGGCCGCCTACCGCTCGATGCCTTCGTGAGCGAGACAATCGGCCTCGGGGCGATCGAAGATGCCTTCCACAAGATGGAGCGTGGCGAGGTGCTGCGCAGCGTCGTCCTGATGGACAACGCCTAGGCCTCGGGCGCGTCGCAGTCGAGGGGGAGGCGCCCGGCGGGCTACGTCTCCCAGTCGGACGCCAGGTCTCTCTTCAGTGACTCGGCGAAGCCGGTCAGCGCGCCCAACAGCTCCTCGGAGCCGAAGGGCTCGCCGGCGTTGCGGACGCCCCACACGACGTCGCCCTCAGCGTCGCGGGATTTGACCAGCATCCACACCGAGATCGGTTCGTCGCCCTCGACGAGCGGCTCGTCGGTGGTGGTGGCGATCAGCTCGGCGAGCTGCTGCGGGGTGCTGCCGGTGCCGCCGCGCGGCCCATTGGTGTCGCTCATGAGCCCTCTGCTTAGCGCAGCTGAGCTACCTGCCGGAACGCAGCAAGGACTCGATGGTGCGGCAAACTCATGGCCATGGTCGCGATGCCGTCGCTGGGCCAGGTGCCTTTGATCGGCGGCGCGCTCCAGCAGCAGCTCCTGGCACCGATCATCCGGACGCTGGCGGCCGACCGCCTGCCGTTCGAGCAGTACACCGATCCGCCGGGGGATCCCGGCCTGTTCGGCCCGGGCAGCGTCACGTGGCGGGTGCACGCGGATCCCTCGATGCTCATCGGCGGGCTGTGCGCCCTGTTGCTCCAGACGCTCCATCCCCTGGCCATGGCGGGCATCGCCGAGCACTCCAACTACAAGGAGGATCCGCTCGGCCGGCTGGGCCGCACCGGCTCGTTCGTGACCGGCACGACCTACGGTTCGACGGAGACCGCCGAGCGGCTCATCAGGCTCGTCAAGCGGATCCATCGCAAGGTGCGGGGCACCGCGCCCGATGGTCGCGCCTATTCGGCCTCCGACCCCGACCTGGTGGCCTGGGTCCACGTCACGGAGGTGTTCAGCTTCCTCCGAGCGCACCAGCGATTCGTGCCCTTCCCGGCGCGGGGGGACCAGGCCGATCGCTACTACCACGAGATGGCGACGATCGCCGAACGGCTCGGTGCCACGGAGGTCCCGCGCACGCGGGCGGCGATGCGTGCCTACTTCCGGACGATGCGTCCCCAGCTCGAGGCCAGCGAGCAGACGCTCGACGCCGTCGGGTTCCTGATCGCACCGGGCCGTGACCCTCTCAACCCGCTGCTGTCCGGCGCCCACCAGGTGGTGGTCCAGGCGTCCGTGGACCTCTTGCCGGCCTGGGCACGGGAGATGCTGGGCATGCGGCACCCCACGTTGGTCGACTGGGCCACGGTGCTGCCGGCGACCCACCTCCTCATGGGCGCGCTGCGCTTCGCCGGAGGCACGCCCCCGGCCCTCGTCGAGGCTCGGCGTCGCTGTGCGGCCGAGCCGGCGGCGCCAAGGGTGGCGTAGCTCAGCTGCCCGTGAAGTTGGGCTCGCGCTTCTCGAGGAAGGCGCGGGGACCCTCCCGGGCGTCGTTCGACGCCACCACCGCCATGCCCAGCTCGGACTCCCGCGCATACGCCTCGGACTCGGGAACCGCGTCGGCCGCCAGCACGGACGCCTTGATGTTCCGCACGGCGAGCGGACCGTTTCGGGCGATCCGTCCGGCGATCTCGCGGGCTCGTTCGACGGCGGCACCGTCGGGGACCACGTGGCCCACCAGGCCCACCTCGTAGGCGCGCCGGCCCGAGATCGGCTCGCCGGTGATGAGCATCTCCATTGCGACCGTCCATGGAATCTGCCGCGGCAGCCGCACCGTGGATCCCGCCATCGGGAAGAGCCCGCGCTGCACCTCGCTCACCGCGATCCGCGCACCCTCTGCGGCGACACGAACGTCGAACGCCTGAAGGATCTCGATGCCGCCGGCGTAGCAGTAGCCCTCGACGGCGGCGATGATCGGCGTCGCCGGCCGATGTTCCTTGAGGAAGCCCTTGTAGATGAGGCCAGGGTCGGCCCGGATGCGCTCCTCGAACTCGTTCTCGGCGGGCTTACCGGCGATCATCGCCCCCACCAGCCGATCGAGGTCGGCCCCCGCCGAGAAGTTGCCACCCGCACCCGTCATGATCGCCACGCGCACGCCGTCGTCGGCATCGATCATGTCCCAGGCGTCACACAGCCGGCACAGCATCTCGGCGTTGAACGCGTTGCGCTTGTCGGGGCGATTGAGGGTGAGGGTGACCACTGCATCGTCCCGGTCCGCGAGCAACGCGGGCTCTCGCGTTTCTGACATGGCGTCAGGTTCTAGTCCAGGGTCACGACTGGGCGCCCGTTGACGGCGTCTACCAACGCGTCTCCATCAGCCGTCGCCGGCGTCGGATGCGCCCGGCCCGGCACTGACGTTCCGGACCAGCGACACCAGCTCGTCGCCGTAAGCCGCCAGCTTCGCGGGACCGATGCCGGGGCATGCGGCCAGTGCCGCCCGATCCATGGGCCGGCGCTCAGCGATGGCCGTCAGGTGGCGATCGTGGATCACGACGTAGGCCGGCACGCCGTCGGCCCGGCTGCGTGTGCGTCGCCACTCGCGCAGTGCCGCTTGGAGGCGCAGCGTCCCGGGATCGGCGGGGTCGGGAGGGGCCGCGGGGGGCGCGGGCACGTCGGTATGGCGCTGCCGCGGTCGTGGCGACCCGTCGGCCACCGGTTCGGCCTCGAGCTCTGCCGGCGTGGCGTCGCGGTCGAGCTCCGCGAGGAAGGGCGACGGGCGAGACGCGTCCGCCAGCACCTCCACGCGATCGATCGCCCGGGTGATGGCGACGTGGAACACCCGTCGCTCCTCCTCGAGCGCCGCCCGGCCGTCCGAGAGCCGATGCGGCATGATCCCGTCGGTCGCACCGAAGACGACGACCCGTGGCCACTCCCTGCCCTTGACCCGATGGATGGTCGAGAGCACGACTCCGTCGTCGTCGGTGGGCCGAGTGAGCGCGGTGCGGAGCCACGGCTCGAATCCGCCAGGGTCGGGGTGGAGGTCGGCGACCTGCAGCAGGGCCTCGAGGTCGTCGCGATGGGACTCTCCGGCCACGCCGGTGGCGTCGAGCAGGTCGACGGCCTGGCCCAGCCCCACCACGTCGCGGACGTGCTCGAGGACGCTGCGACTGCTGCCCGAGCGGGCGACGGCGGCCAGCTTGGCCAGGTCGCTCGCCAGGCCGTCGACCTTGGCCGCCACCTTGACATCGTCGATGCGACCTACGGCCCGTCGGACGTCGTCGATCGAGTGGCAGCGCCCCAACCAACGCTCGATCCAGTTGGGCAGGCCCCGGCTGGGGCGCCGGTAGACCTCGATCAGGTCGCGGGGCTCCATGTGGTCCACATCGGCCGCGATCCGCAGGTAGGCGAGCGCGGCGCGCAGTCCGGTGCGGTTCAGCACGTCGACGCGCAGGATCGACGCGACCGGCACCCCCGCCTCCACCAGCGCCACATGGGGGGCCAGCAGGAGCGACCCGACGCGGGTCAGCACGGCGACGTCGCCGGGCTGCGCCGCCCCTTCGCCGCCCAGCCAAGCCCTGACCACGCCGACCAGCTCCGTCGCCCCCTCCTGTGGGACATGGCGCCGCACCCGGAACGCGTCGCCCGCGTCGCCCGCCGGCGCGTGATCCGCGCGGGCGGCCCGGATCCGCTTCACCACCCGCACGCGGTTGCGGGTCAGGAGGTGGCCAGCAGCGTCGACCACGGCCGGGGGGCAGCGATAGTTCACCTCGAGGGCGTGCTCTGCGGCTGCAGGGAAGCACCGGCCGAACTCGGTGAGGAACCTCGGCGACGCGCCGGCGTGCCCGTAGATCACCTGGTCGTCGTCGCCGACGCCGAACACGTCGTAGCGCGGGGTCGACAGCAGCCGGATGAGCAGCACGTGCGCGGGTGTGAGGTCCTGGAACTCGTCGACCAGCAGGTGCCGGTGGCGGGCCTGCTGGGTCCGGCGGAACGCACCGTCGCCGAGGAGCAGCTCGATGGCCAGCAGCACCTGCTCGTCGAAGTCGACGACGCCCCGGCGCCGCAGCTCCGCCCGGTACGCCGGAAACGCATCGGCGAGCCCGGGAACGTCGCCGCGCTCGTCCTCGACGTCGATCGGGTCGCGCAGGCCCAGCCGGACCGCCGACAGCGCCTCGACGTAGGGCGCCAGGGGATCGGTGTTCAGGCGGCGCGCACCCCGGGGGACCAGCGGCTCGAGCAGCCGCCGGACGTCGCGGACATCGAGCACGTCGGGACGACGGCCGAGCCCGGACGCCACGAGCTCGTAGCCGAGGGCGTTGAGGGTGAGGATGCGGGCGCCCACCCCGGCGGTGCGGGCGACCATCTCGTCACGCGCCTTGCGGTTGTAGGCCACCGCCACCACGCCCTCGGGCTCGTAGCCACGGGAAGCGAGCAGATGCCGCAGCCGCTCGGTGAGCACGCGGGTCTTGCCCGATCCCGCCGGAGCGATGACGCGGGCGGGGCCCGAGCCGTGGCACACCGCCCGCAGCTGGTCGGCTGCGAGGCTGCCGTCGGCGGGACCGCCGTCGGGCGCGGGGACGGGCGTGAGCCGCCCGCAGTCGACCGACTCTGCATGGACGACCACCGCCTCGCCGACCGCTCCGGTTACGAGGTCGCCCCGCGGGCCACCGTCGATCCATGCCGGAGTGCCGTCGGGCAGGACCACGTCGGCCCCGGCGGCGCCGGCGGCCCGGGCGTCGTGTGGGGCTGAAACCGCGCCGAGCCGCTGAGCCTTGCGCGCCCACCACCACACGGGCTCGCCCTCGCGGGCGTCATAGGTGTTGGCCCACACGAGGAAGTGGAGCCGGTCGTGCCACAGCTCGAAGCCCGGGTCGAGCTGCCAGGGCTCGGCCACCTCGATGTCGGGTGGTTCCCGGAAGCGGGCGGGATCGACGGCCAGCCTGACGGTCACCGCCCGACGCGCTGCCCACGCCTCGTGTAGGACGGCGACCACGCTGGCCGGATCGGCGAGCGCGTCGTCGTCGACGACGACCTCGGGTGCGCCCGCCCACGGCCGGGGCACGGGATCGCCGGCGTTGACGACCACGCCGCGACCGAGCACGGCGGGAGCGTTCACGGGCACGGGTGCCAGGCTAGGCAACCCCTGTGACAACCAAGCGGAGGCCGCGTTCTGGTCGCAGCCATACGGTCATGGGCCGCACAGCTACACCTGGTTTGCGGGGGTCAGTCGCCGCCGGTCTCGCCCGCCGCGCCGATGTCGGCGGGAACGGTCGCCGGCTCGATGTCGATGTCATAGCCGTTGCGCTCGGCCAGGGCCCGGTACTCGTTGATCTCGCCGGCCTGATTGCGGGCGATGCGGGCCGCGAGCTCTTGGACGTCCTCGTCGCCGGCGTTGGCGAACGCGTACTCGGACATGTGCAGCCCGCCGCGGTGGTGATCGGCCATGAGGTCCAGGAACAGCGCGTCGAGCTCGGCGCCGCGGGCGTCCCGCAGCTGGTCCAGCTGCTCGTCGGTGAGCAGGCCGGGCATCTGCTCGACGGGCACCGGCATGTCCATCCAGGCCATGGCCTGTTCCGAGCGGTCGCTGCGCGCGTAGCCCCAGTCGTCGAGCATCTGGCTCATGACACCGATCTCGTACCCCTGGAACACGAGGATCTCCCGGGCGTAGCTGCGGACGGTCGGGTCCTCGCCGTTGGCGACCACCAGCGTCGCCACGCCCAGGGCCTGATCGTGGTGCGTGAGCATGTCCTGGAGGAAGCCGACGTCGACGGATCCCTCGCCGGGAGGCCGGTCGCGGGCGACGACCAACCCGATGGCGATGCCGAGGAACACCAGGGCGGCCGCCAGGATCGCCTGCTTGGCCCACACCAGCCGGCGGGCGAGGTCGGCCTCGGCGTCTGGGTCATCGTCGTCGGCGTTCCGGTTGCGGTCGCCGTTCTCGGCCGCGACGGCGGACCAGGGGCGCGCGTCCGTGGTCACGTCGTCGTCCATGACCCACCATGCTGGCACTCGATCCGCGCGATTCCGCCCCGGGGCCGTTCGGTGGATCAGTCCGAGCGCTGGTAGCGCCAGCCGGCGTCGTCCATGACCAGGCGGTGGCGGGGACCGGCGGCGGCGAGGTCGCCCGACTCGTAGCCGGCGTCCGGGGCCCAGACCGCGACGAGGACTCCGCCGGCGTCGACCATGTGGGTGCTGAAGCGCTCGAGGTCGCGACCGCCGGCGTCGGCCAGGGCGGCCGCCGCATCAGCCAGGCCGACGAGACGATGGAGCGTGACCCAGGTGGGCGGGACCATCTTGATCTCGCCGGCCCGATGGCGCTCGAGGGCGGCCGCCGGGGTGGTCCAGACGTGGTCCCCGATCTCACCGCCGTCGACGATCACCTCGGCCGCCCCGGCGGGCAGCGCGGCCAGGAAGAACCAGGTGGCGAACCGCCGGGGCGCGTCGAGGGGCGGGAACCAGTGGGCGAACGGCAGCAGCTCCGTGGCGTCGAGCAGCAGGCCCGTCTCCTCCTGCGCCTCCCGCACGGCCGCACGCCGCGCTCCCTCGAACCCCTCACCGTCGCCCGGCTCCACGCGGCCGCCAGGGAACACCCAGAGGCCGCCGAACGCCTGGCCCCTGGTCTTGCGGAGCATGAGGCACTCGAGCCCACCGTCGCCGTCACGCACGAGGACCACGGTGGCGGCGTCGACGACCGGCGTGTCGCCGGTGCCGGTGAGGACGTCCTTCATCGCCAGCAGGATGTCAGGGTGAGCCGCTGGTCGCCCCATCGACGGGTGGTCGGGACGGCCGGCGCACTCGCCAGGTCTCTCTATTCGATGTGGTGACACACGTTCCGCCCGGGCCATGGAGACCAAGCCGACGATGCCACCATGTCGGCGACCGCGGCCGCGAGCCGGTCGAGCTCGGCGTCGGTGGTGACGTAGTGGACCGACGCACGCACGAGCGGCGGTAGCCGGCGGCGCACGGCGTCCAGCCGGGTCGACGACGGTCCCGAGACGGACACGTTGATGCCCTGGCTCCGCAGGCGCGCCTGCACCTCGTCGGCGGCGACACGATCCACGGTGAAGGTCACGATGCCGCTGCGGTGGCGACCCAGGTCGTGGACCCGGACGCCCGGGACCTCGGCCAGCCGGCCCCGCAATGCCTCGGCCACGGTCCCGACGCGGTCGGCGATCGCGTCGAGCCCCCACGACCGGGCGTAGGCGACGGCGGCGCGCAAGCCGGCGACGGCAGCCAGGTTGGACTCCCAGTTCTCGAAGCGGCGCGCATCCGGGCGCAGCACGTAGTCATCGGGGGCGACCCAGTCGGCGCCCAGCAGGTCGAGGAACGCCGGTTCGGCCCTGTCGCGATCCAAACGGTCCAGCAGCGACCGGCGGGCGTACAGGAACCCGGTGCCGCGGGGCGCTCGCAGGAACTTGCGGCCCGTCGCGGCCAACAGGTCGCACCCGATGGCGTCGACGTCCACGGGCATCTGACCGACGGACTGGCAGGCGTCGAGGAGGAACGGGACGCCTGCCTCGCGACACAGCGCGCCCACGCCGGCGACCGGGTTGACCAACCCGCCATTGGTGGGCACATGGGTCACGGCCACCAATCCCACGGGCGCCCGGCCGTCGTCGAGCAGGTCGGCCAGGCCGCGAAGCGAGAGCTGGCCGACCTCGTCGTCGGGGATGACCTCGATGGACACGCCCCGCCGCCGCTCCGCCTGCAGGTAGCTCAGGTAGCTGGAGGCGTACTCCACCGTGCACGTGAGGATCCGGTCGCCGGCCCGCAGCGGCAGCGACCAGAACGCCTGGTGCCAGGCGAACGTGGCGTTCTCCACCAGCGCGATCTCGTCGCGCTGGGCGCCGATGAGGGCCGCCACCTCGTCGTAGGACGCCTGGAGCTCGGCGTCGCGATCGGCGGCCAGCTCGTAGCCACCCGTGAGGGCCTCGGCATTCAGCCACTCGACCTGCGCGTCGAGCACCGGCCGCGGCGCCAGCGACGTGCCCGCGTGGTTCAGGTGGACGACCAGCTCGCACCCCGGCGTGTCCGCCCGGGCCCGGTCGACGTCGATGGGGACGGTCGGCATGTCAACCGGCATATCGACATCATCCTGTGGGCGACAACGCGCGGTGGGTATGGGACAGTTGGGACCAGGCAAGGAGGTGGTCCCCGTGCTGATCGAGCACATCCTCTACGGGAAGGGTCGCGACGTGGCCACGATCGGCCCCGACGCCTCGGTCGCCGAGGCAGTGGCGCTGCTTCGGGAGCAGAACGTCGGGGCGCTGGTCGTGGTGGACGACGAGTCGCGCATCGCCGGCATCCTGTCGGAGCGCGACATCGTGCGGGCGCTCGCCGAGGAATCGATCGGCAACACGTCGATCCTGGAGCGCCAGGTGTCCGAGCTCATGACGGCGGAGGTGGCGACCTGCGGGTCGCGTTCATCGGTCAACGACCTCATGCGGATCATGACCGACAGGCGCATCCGCCACGTGCCCGTGGTCGACGACGGGGGCCTCAATGGCATCGTGAGCATCGGCGACGTGGTCAAGTCGCGCATCGGCGAGCTCGAGACCGAGGCCGGCACCCTGCACGACTACCTCTCGTCGGGCCGGACGTGATGGTGGCGGCGCGCCTCCGGCGGTGAGGGTCGATTCGGCGGCGTCAGACCATCGGTCGACTCACCGTTGGGCGTGCTCAACGTGAATCCGCGAAGTCGACCCTCATCAGAACTCGATGCCCTTGAGAGCCGAGATCCCCGCGTCATAGGCGTGCTTCACCTTGCGCATCTCGGTCACGGTGTCGGCCACCGCGACCAGCTCGTCGGGGGCATCCCGTCCCGTGGCCACCACGCTGGTGCGGGGCGCGCGGGCCCGCACCGTCTCCGCGACCTCCGACGCGTCGACCCAGCCGAAGTTCATCGGATACGTGATCTCGTCGAGGACGAGCAGGTCGTAGTCGCCGGACGTCAGCATGTCGGCCGCCACCTTCCACGCCTCGCGGCCCAGCTCGGCGGTGCGTTCGAGGTCGGTCGACTCCCACGTGAACCCGTCACCCAGCGTGTGCCACTCGATGCCGAGCTGGTCGGCGAGCTTCCGCTCGCCGGTCTTCCACTTGCCGCCCTTGACGAACTGCACCACGCCGACCCGCCAGCCCCTGGCCCAACCCCGGACCATCACGCCGAAGGCGGCCGAAGACTTCCCCTTCCCGTGTCCGGTGTTGACGAGGACGATCGACCGTGCGCGGACCATGGCGCGGAGATTAGGGGGGCGGCTCCGGCGTGAGGGGCGGATTGTTGGTGTGCGGGACCGGCAGCGACGCCGGCAAGTCGTTCCTGGTTGCCGGTCTGTGCCGGTTGCTTGCCGGACGCGGCGTGAAGGTGGCGCCCTTCAAGGCGCAGAACATGGCGCTCAACGCCTCCGTGACGGCCGACGGCGCCGAGATCGGGCACGCCCAGTGGGTGCAGGCGCTGGCCGCGGGGGTGGAGCCCGAAGCGGTGATGAACCCCGTCCTGCTGAAGCCCACGGGCGAGCGTGCCAGCCAGGTGGTCGTGATGGGCCGAGCCGTCGGGGTCCAATCCGCGCGCGACTACCACGACGCCAAGCGCGACCTCCTGCCGGTCGTACTGGACGCCCTAGCCGACCTGCGCTCCCGCTACGACGTCGTGATCTGCGAGGGTGCCGGCAGCCCGGCCGAGATCAACCTGCTCGACCGGGACATCGTCAACCTGCCCTTGGCCGACGCCGCCGGGCTGCCGGCCATCATCGTCGGGGACATCGATCGTGGCGGGGTGTTCGCGGCGCTTCACGGCACCGTCGAGCTGCTGCCCCCGCACCTGCGGAGGCTGGTCCGCGGCTTCGTCATCAACCGGCTCCGGGGCGATCCCACGCTCCTCGGTGATGCCTGTGCCGACCTCGAGCGCCGCTCCGGCGTGCCCACCCTCGGCGTGATCCCCTACCTCCCGGGCGCCGACCTCGACGCCGAGGACTCGCTCACGCTCGACCGCTTCGCCGCGGGCGATCCGGCGTCCGGAGCGCGCGGCGATGTCGACGTGCTCGACGTGGCCGCGATCCGGTGGCCGCGGGTATCGAACGCAGGTGACCTCGATCCGCTACGGCTGGAGCCACACGTCGCCGTGCGCTGGGTCCGGTCGCCGGCCGACCTGGGCCGGCCTGACCTGGTCGTGCTGCCGGGGTCGAAAGACACCCGCGGCGACCTGGCCTGGTTCCGGCGGACGGGGCTGGCCGACGCCGTGACCCGCGCCGCCGGTGGCGGCGCCGCGGTCGTGGCGGTGTGTGCCGGCGTGCAGATGCTGGGCGGCAGCATCGACGACCCCGCCGGTGTCGAGGGCCCCGCCGGCACCGACACCGGTCTGGGCTGGCTGCCGCTGGCGACGAGGTTCGATGGCGACAAGGTGCTGGACCGGCCGGTGGGGGCAGCGGTGTCGGGCCCGGGTGCCGGGCAGCGGGTCTCGGGCTACCGCATCCACCACGGGCGCGTGGGACCGCTCGGCGGCGTGGCCGCCTGGCTGGTGGCGGACGGCGGCGAGGTGCTCGGGTGGCATGCCGGCGGCGTGTGCGGCACGACCCTCCACGGCCTGCTGGAGGACGACGGGTTCCGGGCGGCAGCGCTGGGCTGGGTGGCCGATCGGTCGGGCAAGCGCTGGCGTCCTGGGACCGTGCGGTTCGTGGACGCGCGGTTCGAGCGTTTCGACCGCATCGCGGCGGCCATCGGGGCTCACGTGGACGTCGATCGCCTCGGCGGCCTCATCGAGGAGGCGGGGACCGGACTTCCTTGAGCACGACGCCCTCCCACCTGCTAAGTAAGCAGGTAGACAGGCCGGGAGGAGCTGCGGTGATGATCGGCGACGCACGGCGAGCGGATCCTGCGCGGCGCTTCCCGTTCTGCGCCGTCATGGACCAACCGGACGCGCAGCTGGCACTGCTGTTGGCGGCCATAGATCCGGGAATCGGCGGGGTGCTGCTGCGAGGCGACAAGGGTTCGGCCCGGTCGACTCTGGCGCGGGGTCTCGCGGGTCTCCTGCCGGGGTCGGCCCGCTTCGTCGACGTGTCGCTAGGCGTGAGCGAGGACCGGGTCCTCGGCTCGATCGACGCCACACCCGGGCATGCCGACCGGGACACGCAGTTCCGCGCCGGCCTGGTGGCGGCGGCGCACGGCGGGGTGCTCCATCTCTCGTCCGTCAACCTGCTGCCCGAGCACCTCGTCGAGGTGCTGCTCGACGTGGCGACATCGGGCATCAACCGGGTGGAGCGCAGCGGCATCTGGCACGAGCATCCCGCCCGGTTCGTGCTCGTAGCATCCATGGACCCCGACGCTGGCGAGCTCCGCCCGCAGCTCCTCGACCGTTTCGGCCTGTTGGTGGACGTGACGACGCCGGACGACCCAGCAACCAGGGCCGAGGTGGTCCGCCGCCGGCTGACCCACGACTCGGGTGGCCTGGTCGACGGCCACGAGGGCGACATCGTCTTGCGTGCCCGCCTCGCGGCCGCCCTTCCCGCGGACCTGCCCACGGCGGTGGTGGACTTCGCCTGCCACCTGGCCGCCGGCCTGGGCGCCGAGGGACTGCGCGGCGACCTGGTGCTGTGCCGAGCGGCCGCCGCCTTCGCCGGCTGGGAGGGACGCTCGATCACCACCGAGACCGACGTCGAGCGAGTGGCACCGCTGGCGCTGGGCCATCGGCGGCGACGCCGCCGGTTCCACCCACCCGCCCTCGCGCCGGGCGAGCTCGAGCGGGCGCTGGATGCCACCCGCCATGCGTTCGTGGCCGTCGGCAACGGCGCTGGCGGCCTGGGTGGTGCCCCCGTCCCCGAGCCGATCTCCGGCGAGCACCAGCCAGTCGCCACCGCCGATACGCCAGGCGCGGGCGATCCCGGCGACGCCACCCTCGAGGAGGAGCCCGAGGCGACGGGCGAGAGCGATCCCGGCGACGCCACCCTCGAGGAGGAGCCCGAGGCGACGGGCGAGAGCGAGCCCGCCGACGCCACCCTCGAGGAGGAGCCCGAGGCGACGGGCGAGAGCGAGCCTGCCGACGTCACGGCTGGCGAGGAGCCGACCGACGAGCGCCCGGCCGGCGGCGAGGCCGGGCCCGACGCCGAGCGCGGCAAGGAGGCGGAATCCCAGCTCGTCGGTGGGGCCAGCGCAACCGGCGCCGATCCCCGGGCGGTTCGAGCAGCAGCCGAGGCCGCAAAGGCCCTGGTCGACCTGGGCGGCACCCCCAAGGAGGCAGGCGCCGGCAGCGAGCCGGCCGACGGCGTCGACGAGGCCACCGCGAAGCCGCCGCCGACGACCGGCACCGACGAACCAGCCGCCCACGGGAGCTAGTGGGCGCTCGCGGAAGGCCGCGTGGGCCGTCGCGCGTCCACAGACCGGCGGCCGGTGCCGGGGGAGGGACACCGGCCGCTCTCCGGTGAGACGACCGTGCCCGCACGGCCCGCCCGCGAGGGTCGGTCACCCGCCAAGCGACCATCCCTCACGACCGTGCGTGACACGGCCTGGCCTTCATCCCGGACACCCCGGCGCGTGACCGCGACGTGGGCGCTCGGGTCGCCGTCCGCAGTCGAACATGCGCCGATCAGCCCGGCGTTAGTCGCTCCCGGCCGCCGCCGGTAGGTGACCCCCGCGTCGTCACTAGAGTTGCGGCCCGTGTCGAGGCCTTACCGCTTCGCGCCACCCCGGCCGGGTCGCCCGCTGATCCGGCGATCCCTGCTGCTGCAGCGGATGCACCAGCGGTGGGAGCGGCGCGTCACCGTGGTCGCCGCCGGGCCCGGCTTCGGCAAGTCGTCGCTGCTGGTCCAGGCGATCGACGAGAACGCCCTGGCACCCCGCGGCGACGACCACTGGCTCGGCTGCGATGCGGGCGACGGCGACCATCGGACCCTGGCCGACGGGCTGGCCAATGCCCTGCGTACCGACGTGCCCCGGCTCCACGAACCCGGCGACGTGGGCCCGACGGAGCTGGGTGCCGCACTCGCCGACAGCGTGTGGCGCAGCGCCCCCCGGCAGGTGTGCCTCGTGCTCGACGACGTGCACGAAGTCCCGGCCGACTCGCCCGCGGCTGGGCTGCTGGCCACCTTGGTGGACGCGCTGCCCGCCAACGGGCACATGGTGCTCGCAGGCCGGATGGAGCCGCCCGTTCCCCTGTCGCGTGTCGCGGCGCAGGGCTGGCTCGCTCGCATCGACGAGGCCGAGCTGGCGTTCGCCGAGGAGGAGCTGGAGTCGTTCGCGCGCCTGCGCGACGTGCCGCTCGACCGGGTAAACGACTTGGGCGGCTGGCCGGCGCTCGCCGAGCTCCGCACGCTTGGACCGGGCCGCGGCGTCGACGGCTTCCTGGCCGAGGAGGTGCTGGCGCACCTGACGAACGACGAGCGCCGGGCAGTGGCTGTGGTGGCCGCCGTCGGGGGTGCGGACCAGGCGCTGCTCGACCGGGTTCTCGGTCGGCGGGTCGACCTCGCCGCGCTCGCGGGTCGCATCCCCCTGGTGACGAGCGACGACCGCGGTTGGCACGCCATCCATCCGCTCTGGTCCGAGCGGCTCAGCGTCGGAATCCTCGACCCCGACGACATCGCCGAGGCCCAGCGACGCGCCGGCCTGGCGCTGGTCGCCCGCGACCTCCAGCAGGGCGCCGGGCTCCTGATCCGCGCCGGCGCCGACGCCGACCTGCGGAGTGCGCTACGCACATCGTGCCGGGCACACGCGCTGCCGGCCTCGGCCCAGGGGCTGGGTCGGCTGCACCGGGAGCTCCCGGAGACCGTGCGGTCGACCGCCGAGGGGGAGCTGCTCGCGGGCATCGCGACCGCCGCCACCGACATCGACCGGGGCGTCGAGTTGCTCGAGTCGGCCGCACAGCGCTTCGCCGACCCCGACGAGGGCGGAACCGACGGCGAGCTCGGATTGCTCAGCGCCGTCGAGCACCTGGCGATCTGCGCCCATTGGCGGGAGGACGTCGAGCTGCTCGAGCGGCTGCTTCCCTACGCCGACCAGCTGACCAAGATCCCCGAGGCGCAGGGACTGCTCGGGCTCGGTCAGGCATTGCTGGCCGACACGGCCGGCGACGCCCGCGGGGTGCTGGCGGCCCTCCACGCGATCGACCCCGGGGCGCTGGGACGGTACTGGTCGCCGCAGGTGGCGTGGCTGAGGGCCACGGCACTGCTGGCCCTCGGCTTCCCCGAGGCGGCGCGGCGGGGCGTCGAGGTGGCGGTAGCGGAAGCCGGGCCGTCGCTGCGGGGCGGGCTGACCATGCTCGAGGTCAACGCACTGACCCACTGCGGCGAGCACGAGGCGGCCGGTGCAGCCCTCGAACGGATGCTCACCCAGCTCGCCCCGGCCGGCAACGACCACCTGTTGGCGATCGCACACACCATGGTGGCGGCCCGCTGCGCCCTCGACGCAGACGTCGAGCGCGCCGAGCAACACATGGCGCGAGCCCGGCAGCACGCGGGCCCCAGCCCGCGGCCATCGCTCCAGGCCTCGATGCTGGCGGCCGAGGCCACGCTCGCACTGGCCATCGGGGACGAACGCCGGGCCGCCGAACTGTTCGTCACCCAGCTGGCGGACCACAAGCTCACGGAGGGGCGCCAGGCGTACGGCCACCTTCGCCGCATCGCGATGCTCTACGTCCTGGTCCCGGCCACGCGGGAGCAGTTCGAGCGGCTAGAGCTCGGACCGGCGTACGTGACCGGCCTCGGCCTCGCCCAGGCGCTCGTCGCCGTTCGGGAGGGCGGCGACCTGGCGCCGGCCGCCGCCCTCACTCCCGAGCACTGGGCGGCGGCGCGCGCCTACCTGCCCGTTGGCTGGCGCGCCGAGCTGGCCTGCTCGGCCGTGGCCGGCGGGCAGAGCGACGCCGAGGCGCTGGTAAAGGACCTGGGCCCGGTGGCCCGCCCCTCCCTGCGCGAGCTGGCGGACCGGTCGGGCGCGCCGCGGGCGCTCCGGACGTGGGCCCGGACCCTGCTCGACGCCTTGCCCACGGTTCCGTCGGCCCCGCTCGAGCTCGGGCTGTTGGGCCCGACGAGCCTGCGGCGCGACAGCCGGCCGGTGGACCATCCCCACTGGCGGCGTGAGCGGGTGCGCGCGCTGCTGCTGGTGCTCGTGACCCGGGGTGGTGGCACCCGCGAGGAGCTGGCGGGTGCCCTCTGGCCGGACCTGGAGTCGGCGGCGGCGATGCGCAACCTGCGCGTCACCCTCTCGTACCTGCTGGCGGTGCTGGAGCCCGACCGCGCCGATGGGGCGCCGTCGTGCTTCGTGCGCGCCGAGGGAGCGGGGCTGCGCCTGACCGGTCACGAGTGGCTGCGCGTCGATGCCTGGGAGATGGAACGGCTGCTCGACGTCGGTGCACAGGCCGAGAGCCTCGGGGAGCCGTCGGCCGCACTCGACAGCTACCGCCGGGCGGTCGACCTCTACCGGGGCCCCTACCTGATCGACGCCGGCTACGAGGAATGGGCCCTGCCGCATCGCGACCGCCTCGTTGCCCGCTTCGTCGCCGGGGCGGTGCGGGCCGGGGAGCTGACGCTCGCAGCCAGCGACCCGGATGAGGCGCTCCAGCTCGTGTCGCGGGCGCTCGAGGCCGAACCCTGGTCAGAGCCCGCGCATCGCTTGGCGGTGGCCGCCCACGTCGCGCGGGGCGATCGGGCGGCCGCCCGCCGCGCCATGGACACTTGCCTCCGGCAGCTCGACGAGCTCGGCGTCCCGCCCACCGAGGACACCGAGATCGTGTTCCGGGCCGTCACCGGCTGACCGGGCGGCGACCCTCGGGTTGCGGGCGGGCTCCGGGCCGTTCCGGCGTTCGGATGTGCCGGAATCCGTCGCCTTCGGACGCCGGTTCGGGATGCATGACCGTGCGCTTCTCGGGCGCGTCGACCGTCTATGCCCTCACCGTTGCGTCACCACGCCAGTTCGTCGCAGCCCTCGTGGGTGTCGGGCTCCACCTGGAGCGTGGCGTGCCCGATCCCGTGGCCGTCCCGCAGCACGACCCGGGCCCGGTCGAGCACCCCGTGGGTGTCGGTGCCATCCCTCACCATGAGGTGCACTGAGGCAACGTCCATCTCCGATGTCAGTGTCCACACATGCAGGTCGTGGACGTCGACCACGCCGTCGATGGCCTGCAGCTGCGCCTGGATCGCCGCGAGGTCGGTGTCGACCGGCGCCGCCTGCACCAGGATCCGCACCGCCTGGGCGCCGAGGCGCCAGGCCCGGGGCAGGATGAACAGGCCGATGGCCACGCCGACGGCCGGATCCACCCACTCCCAGCCGGTCACCTGCAACACCACCGCCGCCAGGATGACGCCGAGGGAGCCCAGCAGATCGGACATCACCTCGAGGTAGGCGCCCCTGACGTTGAGGCTGGCCTTGGACCCGTCACGTAGCAGCCCGAATGCCACGACGTTGGCGACCAGGCCCACGATGGCCACGACCAACATGGGGCCGGCCAGCACGTCGGCGGGGTTGTTCCAGCGCCGGACGGCCTCGACCAGCACGTACGTCGCCACCCCGAACAGCAGCACCGCGTTGGCCAGCGCAGCCAGGATCTCCAGGCGGTAGAGGCCGAACGTGCGATCCCGACGCGGCGACGTGCGATCGGCGACGTGGATCGCGGCCAAGGCCATGCCCAGCCCGCCGACGTCGGTGAGCATGTGGCCGGCGTCGGACACCAGGGCCAGGGACCGGGTGGCGAAGCCGGCGACGACCTCGACCACGGTCACGACGCTCAGCAGGGCCAGCGCCGCCACCAGCCGCCCCTTGTAGCGGGTCGCGGCGCGGTCGCCGGTCGGCGGCCGGTGCGAGTGTCCGTGACCGTGGGCGTGCGCCGTGCTCACGCCATCTATCGTCGCAGCTGGACGAGGAGGACGACATGGACGTGACCGATCTCCACCGGCGCACGGTCGCCGAG
>Ga0081455_10002972_pt1 | contig 19820 bp, 22 predicted proteins | sample TabmetS3T2R1_FD_70207 | JGI IMG/M metagenome (GOLD analysis project Ga0081455, IMG submission 70207) | Tabebuia heterophylla rhizosphere microbial communities from the University of Puerto Rico - S3T2R1 | ecosystem: Host-associated > Plants > Roots > Rhizosphere ... | reverse complement strand
GCGCCGCCTCCGCCGCACCACCGCAGCCTGATCCGCTCCGTAGCCTGAACGAGGTTTTGCCATGCTCAACCGCGACGAAGATATCCTCAAGGCCGCCGAGGACTGGCAGAAGGCCGGCCATGGCGTGGCGCTCGCCACCGTGGTCGAGACCTGGGGCTCGGCGCCGAGACCTGCGGGTTCGAGCCTCGTCATCAATGACGACGGCACTTTCTTAGGTTCGGTGTCCGGCGGCTGCGTCGAGGGCGCCGTCGTCACCGAGGCGCTGGACGTGATCGCCAGCGGCAAGCCAAAAATGCTGGAATTCGGCGTCGCGGACGAGACCGCCTGGAATGTCGGTTTGTCCTGCGGCGGCACCATCCGCGTCTTTGTCGAGAAGGTCGGGTAGCCGTGAAGATCGAGATCCTCAGAGAATTGAACGCCGAGCGCGCCGCGCGCCGCCCGGTCATTATTGTCACCGACACCGCCGGCGGCGAGCAGCGCCTGGTGAAGGCGAAGGACATCGCCGCTGATCCGCTCCGTGCTGAACTCACCAAGCAGCTGCGCATGGGCAAGAGCGGCAATGTCGAGGTCGGCGGCAAGAAGCTTTTTCTCAATGTCTACGCGCCGACCGCCAAGCTCGTCATCGTCGGCGCGGTCCATATCAGCCAGGCGCTGGCGCCACTGGCGCGCGCGCTGGACTACGACGTCACCATTGTTGATCCGCGCACTGCCTTTGCCAGCCCGGAGCGCTTTCCCGACGTGCCGCTGATCGCCGAATGGCCCGATGTCGCGCTGCCGCCGCTCAACATCGATCATTACACCGCCTTCGTGGCGCTGACGCACGATCCCAAGATTGACGATCCGGCACTGCTGCATGCCTTTGCCCAAAATTGCTTCTATATCGGCGCGCTCGGCTCGCGGAAGACGCATGCCAAGCGCGCAGAACGGCTGCGGGCGCAGGGCGCGTCCGACGCCGACATCGCGCGCATCCACGCGCCGATCGGGCTGGACATCGGCGCGGTGTCGCCGTCGGAGATCGCGGTCTCCATCATGGCCGAGATCACGGCGCAGCTGCGCCTGCCCCCCAAGGAAAAAGAACAGGCGGCATGAAGTTCGGCCCGGCAAGTCCAAGGGAGGCCATCGGTGGCGTGACCGTGCACACGCTGCGCCAGGGCGCGCTGGTGCTGAAGAAGGGCACGACCATCGGCGCGGCCGAGGTCGCAGCGCTCGAAAAGGCCGGCGTCAAGGAGATCGTCGTCGTCCGGCTGGAGCAGGGCGATGTTTCGGAAGACATCGCGGCTGCCGGCATCGCGCAGGCCGTCGCCGGCGACGGCGTCAATGTCGAGCGTGCCTTTACCGGACGATCCAATTTGTTCGCTGGCCGCGCCGGAGTGCTGGTGGTCGATCGCGCTGCGGTGGACCGCATCAACGGTGTCGATGAAGCGATCACGCTTGCGACACTGCCGGCGTACAAGCCGGTGGTCGAAGGCGAGATGATCGCGACGGTGAAACTCATTCCGTTCGGCGTCGAAGGAAAGCTGCGCGACGCGGCCGTCGCAGTGGCCGGTAGGGATACGCTGCGTGTCGCGCCCTACGTGATCAAGAAGGTCGGCGTGGTTTCGACCCAGCTGTCGGGACTTTCGCCAAAGGTGATCGACAAGACGCTGCGCGTCACCGCCGAGCGGCTGGCGCCGGCCGGCGCAACCATCATCGCCGAGCGCCGGGTCCCGCATGATGAAAAGCAGCTTGCGGCGACGATGAAGGAATTGCTCGATCTCGGCGCCGAACTCGTCATCGTGTTCGGCGCTTCTGCGATTGCCGACCGCCGCGACGTCATTCCGGCGGCGCTTACCGGGATCGGCGGCGCCATCGAGCATTTCGGCATGCCGGTCGATCCCGGCAATCTCTTGCTGATCGGCAGCGCCGGCGGCGTGCCGGTACTGGGCGCGCCAGGTTGCGCGCGCTCGCCGGTCGAAAACGGTTTTGACTGGGTGCTGATGCGGCTCCTGGCCGGCATCAAGGTCACGCGCGCCGATCTCACCGGCATGGGCGTCGGCGGCCTGCTGATGGAAATCGTGACGCGCGGCCAGCCGCGCAGCGTTCCCGATACCGAAGGCAACCGGAATGTCTCCGCCATCGTGCTCGCGGCCGGCCGTTCGACGCGGATGGGCGGGCCGAACAAGCTGCTCGCCGAGCTCGACGGCAAGAAGCTGGTGCGGATCGTCGCCGAACAGGCGCTGGCCTCGAAGGCAGCCGAAGTCATCGTTGTCACCGGCCATCAGGCCGAGCTGGTCGAGCAGGCGCTCGCCGGATTGAACGTAAAATTCGTGCGCAATCCGGAGTTTGCCGGGGGGCTTGCAAGTTCGGTGAAAGCCGGCATCTCCGCGGTATCCGACAAGGCCGATGGCGCGATCGTTTGCCTGGGCGACATGCCTCTGATCGACGCGCAGCTGATCGACCGCTTGATCGACGCGTTCGCGCCCGATCGCGGCCATCTCATCACCGTGCCGGTGGCCGAAGGCCGCCGCGGCAATCCCGTGCTGTGGTCGCGCCGCTTCTTCAAGGAATTGATGACCCTCGACGGCGATACCGGCGCACGGCATTTGATTGCGAAGCACACCGAAGCCGTCACCGAAGTGCCGGTCGAGGGCGACAGCGCCTTCCTCGACATCGATACGCCGCAGGGGCTGGAAGCCGCGCGGCGCGGGTGATTGCCTGCGCGTCGCCATTTTCAACGTCCCGTTCACCAAGTGGAAACGACCCCGCCTTAGATTCGCTCCCGTATTGCCCTGGGGGAGGGGATTTTGATCGTTTCGACAGCGAAGGCGCAGCGGCGTGCGCTGCTCATTCTCGTGCTCACTTTGCTGCTGGCTGCCTCGCGCTTCATCACGGAGTCCTGGGCCGCCGGCGCCTTCGCAGTCGGCAAGTGCGGCGCCTATGGCCAGGCTTATGACTATCCGGGCGAGGATGCCGCGCGCATCGCTGCGCTGAAGCAGTGCAGGGGCCGGTGCACGGCCATCACCATGAAGCGTGCCTGCGCCGCGCTCGCGGTGGACATGAAGAATCCGTGCGGCGCGCATGGCTACGCCGTGAAGCCTAAAATTTCCTCCTCGCTCAATGCCGCCACCAAGAAGTGCTACGAATTCGGCGGCAAGGAATGCGTGATCCGCGCCTGGGCCTGCGACGCCAGGGGATGACGGCTGGCCGCCGTCCCGGCTAATCTAGCTCCATGCAATTCGACACCAAGATCGCGGTCGTGATCCGGACCGATTTGGAAGCGTGGCAAAAACTCAACGTCGCGTCCTTTCTCGCTGGCGGCATCGCCGCGCAATTTCCCGAATGCATTGGCGACGCCTATGAGGATGGCTCCGGCACAAAATATCTCTCGCTGATCGGCCAGCCGATCCTGATCTACGGCGCCGACCGCGCGGCGCTGTCGCGCGCGCTTGAACGTGCGTTGGCACGCAATGTGATGCCTGCGGTCTATACCGAGGACATGTTTCGGACCGCGCATGACGCCGCCAACCGCGAGACGGTGAGGGCGGTCGCCCGCGCCGACCTCAATCTGGTCGGCATTGCCATGCGAGCCGAGCGCAAGGTGATCGACAAGATCGTCGACGGCTTGAAGTTTCACAGCTAGCTTCCAGCGGCGCCAGCGTAATGAAGGGGAGTGGGCATGCTCGCTGACTTCAAGCTGATGGGTTTTCTTGCAACGACGGATGCGGCGCGGGCGCGCGCCTTCTACGAAGGCGTGCTCGGCCTCTCGTTCGTCTCCGAAGATGATTTCGCCGTGGTCTACGATGCGAAGGGGATCGAGCTGCGGCTGCAGAAGGTGCGGGAGCTGACCCCACAGCCGCACACCGCGCTCGGCTGGTCGGTGGCCGGCATCGATCAGGTCGTTCGCGACATCGCTGCCCGCGGGGGCCGATTCGAGCGTTTCCCGCCGCTGGAGCAGGATGCCGACGGCATCTGGACGTCGCCTTCCGGCGCCCTGATCGCCTGGTTCCGGGACCCCGACGGCAATCTCCTGTCGCTGAGCGAACGCTCCCGTCTATAAGTCCACATCCTTACCTAAACACCGCTCACATCGATGTGACGTCTCATCTTCCTGTCATTCATTGACTATGACTGACCAGTCAGTCATGTATGAAGTATGAGCAAGACACGCACCGAAACCTTGAGCCATTCGACGACCGCCAAGCGTCGCATCACGAGCAGGGCCGCGCGCGCCAGCGACCCCAAGGTGGTCTCGGCGGAGCTGCCGCTCATCAAGCTCAACCGTGCCGAGCGCGCGGCGGAGCGGCGGCAGGCGATCATCGAGGCTGCGATGGAGGAATTCATCTCGCGCGGCTTTGCCGCCACGCGGCTCGACGACATCGCCAAGCGTGCTGGCGTGGCCAAGGGGACGATCTATCTGCACTTCAAGGACAAGGAATCGATGTTCGAGGAATTGATCCGCACCGCGATCGTGCCGCTGGTCGGCCGCATGCAGGGGCCGCTGCCGACCGGCGGCAGCGTGCGCGATCTCGTCGAGGCCTTTGCGCTCAACTTCATCCATGAAGTCGTGACCACGCGGCGTGGTGACATCGTGCGGCTGATCGTGGCCGAGGGGCCGCGCTTCCCGGCGATCGCCGATTTCTATTACCGCGAGGTGGTCTCGAAGGGACTGGCCGGCATGCGCGCGATGGTCGAGCTCGGCATTGCCCGAGGCGAGATCAAAAACGCGAACCTCGCAAAGTTTCCGCAAATCATGGTGGCGCCGGCGCTGATCGCGGTGATCTGGCAGAGCCTGTTCGCAAGACATGCGCCGCTCGACGCGATCGAGATGTTTCGCACTCATCTCGATCTGATCTTCGGCCAACGGAGGACGACATGACTTCGTCGCTGACGACGATACGGCTTTTCGCGGCGCTGGCGCTGGTGGCGACGCTCGCCGGCTGCAACGACAAGCGCGATCCCGGCTTCCAGGGCTGGGTCGAGGCCGACATGATCTTCGTCAGCCCCGACGAGAGCGGGCGGGTGACCAAGCTGCTCGTCCGCGAGGGCGACGAGGTGAAGGTCGGCCAGCAGCTCTATTCCGTCGACGACGATCTGCAGCTCGCCGATCTCAACCAGAACAAGGCGACGCTGGCGAACGCGCAGCAGACCTATGACCGCGCCTCTTCGTTGAGCAAGACCGGCTCGGGCACGCAGGCCAGTCTCGACTCCGCCGTCTCCGCGCTGCGGGTGGCGGAGGCGCGGGTCAACACATCGGAGACGCGGCTTTCGCGGCGCAAGGGCTTTGCGCCGGTCGCGGGCAACATCCAGCAGATCTATTTCCGCGAGGGCGAGATGGTGCCGGAGAAGCGGCCGGTGCTGTCGATCATGCCGCCCGGCAACATGAAGATCCGCTTCTTCGTGCCGGAGACGGAGCTGCCGAAGCTTGCGATCGGCGACGAGGTCAAGGTGACCTGCGACAATTGCTCGGCCGATCTCACCGCAAAAATCTACTTTATCGCCACAACGGCAGAATATACGCCGCCGGTCATCTACAGCCTCGATGAGCGCAACAAGCTCGTCTACCTGATCCAGGCGCGGCCCTCGCGGCCCGATGCGCTGCGTGTCGGCCAGCCGATCAGCGTCTATCTCAACGCGCCTACTCCAGTTGCAGTCAAGCGATGAACAATGTCTCACCATCCGCCCCCGACATCGCCATTGATGTGAAGGGGCTGACCAAATCGTTCGGCGGCCGCACCGTCGTGAAAGACCTGTCGATGCAGGTCAGGCGCGGCTCGATCTACGGCTTCCTCGGCCCCAACGGCTCGGGCAAGACCACCACCATCCGCATGCTCTGCGGGCTGCTGACGCCCGACAGCGGCACCGGCACTTGTCTCGGCTACGACATCCGCCGCGACGCCGACAAGATCAAGCTGCGCGTCGGCTACATGACGCAGCGCTTCTCGCTCTACCAGGATCTCTCGGTGCGGGAGAACCTCGAATTCGTCGCGCGGCTCTACGGCCTGCCGAATCCGAAGGGTGCGGCGCGCGACATGATCAACCGTCTCGGTCTCTCCGGTCGCGAGGAGCAGCTCGCCGGTGAGCTCTCCGGCGGCTGGAAGCAGCGGCTTGCGCTTGGCGCCTGCACGCTGCCGAACCCGCAACTCCTGCTGCTTGACGAGCCGACTGCTGGCGTCGATCCCAAAGCGCGGCGCGATTTCTGGAACGAGATCCACGCACTCGCCGCCGAAGGGCTGACCGTGCTGGTCTCGACCCATTACATGGACGAGGCCGAGCGCTGTCATGAGATCGCCTATATCGCCTATGGCAATCTGCTGGCGCACGGCACGGTCGAGGAAGTGATCGCGCATTCGTCGCTGTCGACCTGGAACGTCACCGGCGATCTCAACGGCCTGGCGGCCGAGCTCACCGGCAAGCCCGGTATCGATATGGTCGCCCCGTTCGGCACCTCGCTGCACGTATCCGGCCGCGATCAGGCGGCACTGGAAGCAAGCATCCAGCCGTATCGGGACAGCGACAAATGGCACTGGCAGAAGAGCGAGCCGTCGCTGGAAGACGTGTTCATCGACCTGATGAACCGCTCGAAGGATAATTTCCAATGAGCGTTGTTGCATCATCCGCACGACAAGCCCGCGAGGCCAGGGACACCTTCGGCTTCTGGCGGCGCAGCTACGCCATGTTGCTGAAGGAGTTCATCCAGCTCCGCCGCGACCGCGTGTCGTTCGCGATGATCGTGATGATCCCGGTGATGCAGCTCCTGCTGTTCGGCTACGCCATCAACACCACGCCACGGAACTTGCCGAGCGCTGTGCTTTTGCAGGAAGACTCCGACCTCGGCCGCTCGATCCTCAAGGCGATGGAGAACACCGCCTATTTCCGCTTCACCCGCGAAGTGCACTCCGTCGAAGAGTTCGACAATTTGCTGCAATCCGGCAAGGTGCTGTTCGGTATCGAGATCCCGCGCGGTTTCGAGCGGGCGGTGCGGCGCGGCGACAAGCCGTCGCTGCTGGTTGCGGCCGACGCCACCGATCCCGTCGCCGCAGGCTCCGCGCTCGCCGCGCTTGGTCCCTTGGTGCAGACCGCGCTGGAGCACGATCTGCACGCCGGCGATCCCCCCAACATGCCGTTCGAGATCAGAACGCATGCGCGTTACAATCCGGCGGCGGCCTCGCGGCTCAACATCGTGCCGGGCCTGGTCGGCACCATCCTGACTATGACCATGCTGATCTTCACGGCACTCTCGGTGACCCGTGAGATCGAGCGCGGCACCATGGAGAACCTGCTGTCGATGCCGATCAAGCCAGTCGAGGTGATGTTCGGCAAGATCATTCCCTACGTGCTGGTCGGCTTCATCCAGGCGACGCTGATCATCGGCATCGGCGTGCTGCTGTTCGGCGTGCCGATCCTCGGCAGCGTCTTGATGCTGGCCGTGCTGTCGACGCTGTTCATCACCACCAATCTTTCCATCGGCTACACCTTCTCCACCATCGTGCAGAACCAGCTGCAGGCGATGCAAATGTCCATGATGTTCTTCCTGCCCAGCATCCTGCTGTCCGGCTTCATGTTTCCCTTTGCCGGCATGCCGGTCTGGGCGCAATATCTCGGCGAAGGCCTGCCGCTGACGCATTTCATCCGCATCGTCCGCGCCATCATGCTGAAGGGCGCGACAGTCGCGAACGTGCAGTACGACGCGATTGCACTGATTGCCCTGATGTTGCTGGCGATGACGATTGCGGTTACACGTTTCCGCCGCACGCTGGACTGAGGCGAAAACGCCCGGTGCAATTGGCGGCCCGTTCGGTGCAATTCGATTCGAGAAGGTGCGATGGCTGTTTTGCTGCCATGGAGAGGCGAGAAGCGCGCGTCGGTGTCCAGCGACTTCGATCACGCGCTCACGCAGGAAATCCTTCGCACCGAGTTGATCCGGATCAAGGCGCTGATCGGCACCGCGGCGCTGCTGGGGGTCGCGCTGTGGATCGTCTACATCTTCAACCCCGAAGCGCTGAACCGGGTCTGGATGGGGCAACTCAAGCCCGCTTATCTCTATTCGATCCTGGTTCCCTTCATCCTGTTCGAGTTGTGGGTTCATGCCATGATCAAGCGGCATCTGAACCTCAAACACGACGTCCCGACCTTTCGCCGCTATCTCGGCGCCTTCATCGAGACCTCGATGCCGACGGTGGCGCTGGCGTTGCACATCGACCATATGGGTTCGGTGCAGGCGCTCGGCTTCATCGTGCCGCTGGTCTATTTCATCTTCATCATTCTCTCGACACTGCGGCTGGATTTCTGGTTGTCGACCTTCACCGGCTTCGTCGCCGCGAGCGAATTGCTTGCCATGGCGATGTTCTATCATCCCGATGCGCCGCCGGATCTGCTCTATAACGGCGCACGCAGCACGATCATCCTGGTCTGCGGTATGCTGGCGGGCGCGGTCGGCATGACGCTGCGTCGGCAGTTCGAGGCGAGCATCAAGGCCGCCACCGCGCGCGACCGCATCACCAATCTGTTCGGCCAGCACGTCTCGCCGCAGGTGGTTGAGCGGCTGATGCTGGAAGGCAAGGGCGCCGAGAGCGATATCCGCCGCGTCGCCGTGATGTTCGTCGATTTCCGCAGTTTTACCGCCGGCGCCCGCGAGCGCTCGCCGCAGGAAGTGGTAGACCGGCTCGACGGCGCCTTTGCGATCCTGGTCGACATCCTCGACCGCCATGGCGGCATCGTGAACAAGTTTTTGGGCGACGGCTTCCTCGCCCTGTTCGGCGCACCGCTGGAAGCGGAAGATGCCGCGCATCGCGCAGTCGCCGCCGCGCGCGAAATGCTTGACGCGAACGACCGCGTCAACAAGGCCACGCATTGGCCGCTGCGCATCGGCATCGGCGTCCATATCGGCGAGGTCGTCGCCGGCAGCATCGGCTCGCCACGGCGCAAGGAATACACCGTGATCGGCGACACCGTGAACTTTGCGGCGCGGATCGAGGCGCTCAACAAGGAATTCAATTCGCAATTCCTGATCTCACAGGCCGTGCGTGACGCGCTTGGCGAGGAGGCTAAGGACGCGGTAGCGCTCGGCGAGGTGCCGATCCGTGGATACGACCGCCCGATGGCGGTGTGGCAATTGGGATAGGGAGTTTTGGGTATGCAGCGCCGTTACATCACCGTCGACGTCTTCACCGACCGCGCCTTCGGCGGCAATCCGCTCGCCGTGGTGCTGGATGCCGAGGGGCTCTCCACAGAACAGATGCAGGCGATTGCGACCGAGTTCAACTATTCCGAGACGACCTTCGTGCTGCCGCCGGCCGATAGTGCCAACGACGCCAACGTCCGCATCTTCACCGTGCGCTACGAGATTCCTTTTGCGGGCCATCCCAATGTCGGCACCGCTTTCGTGCTGGCGACGCAGGCTGCCAAGGCGCCGGCGCGGCTGAAGTTCGAGGAGAAGGCGGGGCTGGTGCCGATCGAGATTTTGACGGCGGAGGGCAGGGTGGTCGGCTCGGAGTTCGCAGCACCACAGCCCTTGAAGAAGGGCGCTGTTGTCGATGCGAAGGAGGCGGCGGCTATCCTGTCGCTATCGGCCTCCGACATCAGGAGCGATCGCCATCCGCCGCAGATCGCATCTGTCGGCCTGCCATTCCTGATCGTGGAGATCGCCTCGCGCGATGCGATCAAGCGTGCGAAGCCGGATGCCGCGGCGTTCTGGAAGACGTTTCCCGCCGTTGGCGCCGATGCCGTCTACTTCTACACCCGCGACGTCCCGGCATCCGAGCGACCGCTCGATCTGCAGGCCCGCATGTTTCATCCCGGCGCCGCCGGCTTGTCAGAGGACCCCGCCACCGGCAGCGCTACCGGCGCTGCGGCAGCTTTTCTTGCCGATTTGGATGCCGTGCGCGATGGTGAACTGAAGCTGCGCATCGGCCAGGGTTTTGACATGGGCAGGCCAAGTCTGCTGCTGACGCGCGTGATCAAGCAGAACGGCGCCGTGCTCTCGACGCATGTCGGCGGCAACTGCGTGCAGATGATGGAAGGGACCTTACAGGCTTAGACCTGTTTCCCCGCCAGATTCTCGACCTTCAGGCCATTCCGTTCCTCGATGATCTCGGCGATCCATTGCCGGTGGCAGTGGGTGTGGTCGCGCTCGTAGCACAGCAGGCAGACGGGGCCCGCCTTCTTCACCAGCGCGGAGAGTTCGTCGAGTTCTTCCTTGGCCTGTGGCGTCTTCAGGTGTTTTGAGAAGATCCGGTGCAGCAGCTCGAACTTGCCGCTGCGCGCGGCGAGGCGGCCTTCCTTGGGGGTGCCGAGGGCGGAGAGATGGACATAGCCGATGCCGCGCTCGTCGAGCCCGGCGGCAAGCTGGTTCTTGGAAAAGCCGGGACGGCGCGAGGACGTCACCGCGCGCACGTCGACCAGGAGCTTGACGCCGGCGTGCTCGAGTTCATCCAGCACCGCTTTCGGCGGCGTCTGCTCATAGCCGATGGTGAAGAGTTTTGCCTTGCGCGCCATATCGCATTCCCGGGTCGTGATGTTGCAAGGGAGGCTATGGCACCTTCCGTCCGATTGCCATAACCGCCGAGGTTATGTTGTGTCGGCAGGCAGCTGCATTGCCGACGCGTGCATAATGTCGCATGGTCCTTTCACGCAAGAGCCGGTCAAATCGGCCAGGCAGGGAGGGCACGATGGTTTGGCTTGGCCCGTTATTTGCGGCAATTGCGATCACGTTGACGTTTGGCATTGCGCCGATGCATGCGCAGACCAACTATCCGGAACGCCCGGTGAAGATCATCGTTCCGATCGGGCCGGGGGGCAGCTACGATTTGGTCGGGCGCGCGCTCGCCGATGCGCTGTCCAAGCGCACGGGGCAATCCTTCTTTGTCGAGAACAAGCCCGGCGCCGGCACCGTGGTGGGAACGCAGGCCGCCGCGCAAAGCGAGCCTGACGGCTACACGCTTATGGTCGGCGGTCTCTCCAACATGGCCTTCAATTCCGCACTTTATTCCAATCTCGCTTACGACCCGCTGCGGGATTTTGCAGCCGTAGCGATGGTCTATCGCTTCGGCTATGTGATGGTCGGCCGCAAGGATCTGCCGCAGGCTGATGTGAAGGCCATCGTCGCCGCGGCGAAGGAAAAACCCGGCTCGATTACGGTTGCGACCGCCGGCGTCGGCACCGGGCAGCAGCTGGTCGCCGCGGCGTTCATGAAGGCTGCCGGCATCAAGCTGCAGGAAGTGCCCTACAAGGGCTCGCCGCCGGCATTCACCGATCTCCTGGCCGGCCGCATCGACCTGTTCTTCGATTCCATCGCCGCAGGCCTGCCTTATGTGCAGTCGGGGCAGGCGCGAGGCATAGCCGTGCTGTCGTCAAAGCGCAGCCCGCTTGCATCAGACGTGCCCACGATGTCGGAAGCTGGTGTCAGCGGCCTCGATGTCGATTCCTGGCTCGGCATTTTTGTGCCGGCAAAGACGCCGCGCAGCGTGATCGACAAGCTGCATGCCGACATTCGCGCCGTCCTGCCGGAGCTGAAAGAGCGGTTCGAGAAGAGCGGTGGCGAGGTCTGGGACATGCCCGAGGGGCTCGATGCCTTTGTCGCGGCCGAGCATGCGAGCTGGACCAAGCTGATCCGCGAGGCCGGCATCAAGCTGGACTAGGCTCAGGACTATCAATAAGACGGGGCGTGACAACCGCTCCGAGCCCATTGCCGTCACGCGGCACTATGTGTTGACCTGTATCCGTACATGGCCTACGGAGATTTCCATGAAACGCATGATGATCTTCAAGCTTTGGTGGCTGGCCTGCTGACAGGGCGGCCGGACGTTTCATTGCATCTGGGGCCGCCGCAAGGGCGGCCTCTCGTTTTGGTGATCCCCTGTGCGGTGTCCCCCTCATCTCACGAGGACACCCATGACCAGACCCGTTATTCTGACAGGCGACCGCACCACCGGCCCGCTGCACATTGGCCACTATGCCGGATCGTTGCGCAACCGTCTGCGGTTTCAGGACACCCACGAGCAGTTCCTGCTCCTGGCCGATACGCAAGCCCTGACCGACAATGCTCATGACCCCGAAAAGGTGCGGCGCGGTGTGATGGAGGTGGCGCTGGACTACCTTGCTGTCGGGATCGACCCAGCCAAGACCACGATCTGCCTGCAATCCCACCTGCCCGCGCTGGCCGAGCTGTCGATGCTCTACCTGAACTTCGTGACTGTCGCCCGGTTGGAGCGCAATCCCACGATCAAGGATGAGATCCGCGGCCGCGGCTTCGGGCGCGACATCCCGGCGGGCTTCCTGTGCTACCCTGCGGCGCAGGCAGCGGACATTACCGCGTTCAAGGCGACTGTAGTGCCGGTGGGCGAGGATCAGGCGCCGCTGATTGAACAGACCAACGAGATTGTGCGCCGTATCAACACCACCGCGGGACAGGCCATCCTGCCGGAAGCGCAGGCCGTCATTCCGCAGGTGGGCCGGCTGCCGGGCTTAAACGGGAAAGCGAAAATGTCGAAATCCGGCGGCAATGCCATCGCCCTTTCGGCCTCGCCGGACGAGATCGCGGCGGCGGTGAAGGCGATGTTCACCGACCCGAATCATCTGCGGGTCGAAGATCCCGGGCAAGTGGAGGGCAATGTCGTCTTCACCTATTTGGATGCTTTCGATGAGGACCGCACCACTCTGAAAGAGCTGAAGGCGCAGTATCGGCGGGGAGGACTCGGCGACAGCAAGATCAAGCGTCGCCTCGAAGACATCTTGCAGGCGCTGATCGGGCCGATCCGAGAACGAAGGGCGCAACTGGCCAGACATCCGGCCTATGTGCTCGACGTGATCCGCAGCGGTACGGAAAAGGCACGGAGCCGGACCGAGGCAACGAAGCGGGAAGTTGTCGGAGGCCTAGGGCTGTTCATGTTGTAACCTGACATGGAACGGGGCCAGCAATTCTCCGGTCTGACGGTCCGGCGGGCCCGGCTGTGTCGGTCGAAGCGGATCAGAAGGCCAGGCTTTGCCACGCCGACAGGTCCTGTTGTACGCTCCGCTTGGTCATAGATAACTCGGGCCCATCATGAAGCCATCACGTCGTCGTTTCCTGCGGTTTGCGTCCGGCGCGCTCGCGCTTCCCGCGCTCTCACGGCTGGCGCACGCACAGACCTACCCTAGCCGGCCGGTGCGCTTGATCATCGGCTATACGCCGGGCGGATCGGCAGATCTCACCGCCCGCCTCATGGGCCAGTGGCTTTCGGAAAAGCTGGGCCAATCATTTGTCGTTGAGAACCGGCCTGGCGCGAGCACCAACATCGCAACCGAGGCCGTGCTTCGCGCGGCGCCGGACGGCTACACATTGCTGCTTGTCGCGCCGGCCAACGCCATCAATGCGACGCTTTATGACAAGCTGAATTTCAACTTCATCAAGGAAGTCGAGCCGATTGCGGGACTCATCCGCTTTCCCAATGTTGTTGTCGTTAACCCGTCCGTACCAGTCAAATCGATCCCCGAATTGATCGCCTACGCGAAGGCCAATCCCGGCAAGCTCAACATGGCATCCTCGGGCAATGGCTCCACCATCCATATGTCGGGCGAGCTGTTCAAGATGCTGACCGACATCAACATGGTCCACGTGCCCTATCGCGGCGGAGCGCCAGCCCTGACTGATCTCATTGCCGGCCAGGTACAGGTGATGTTCGACAACCTTCCGACATGCGCGGAGCACGTGAAGTCGGGAAAGCTGCGTGGTTTGGCAGTGACCAGCACGACGCGATCGGAAGTATTGCCCGATCTGCCGACGGTGGCGGATTTTCTACCGGGCTATGAGGCGAGCGCGTGGTACGGACTCGGCGCACCGAACGGCACACCGCCAGAAATCGTCGACAGGCTGAACAAGGCGGTCAACGAGATTCTTGCAGACCCCAAGGTGAAGGCAAAATTCTCGGAGTACGGCGCAATCCTGCTGCCGGGCTCGGCTGCCGATTTCGGCAAGCTGCTGGCCGATGAGACCGAAAAATGGGCCAAGGTGGTGAAGTTTTCCGGCGCCAAGGTTGATTAGGGCGAGCCTCCGTCACTTGACACGCTCGCGCCACGCGCGCGCCTTGGCCGTTGTCTCTTCGACGAAGGCAGTCTTACCGGTTGTATAGGCCTTGATGTCGTCTTTTGACGAAGCGGCAAGGGCTCGCTTGATGCTGCTGTAAGCCTGGGCTGCTTCCGGGTGGGCGCGAAGATAATCGCGGAACACCAGGAGTGTGTCCCAACGGGGATTCGACAGCTCCATCAGATGCAAATGGTGGGTCCACGGCCCGGGAGGCCCCTTTCGGAAGAACAACTCGCCGGGCAGCCATGACGCATAGGCCGGTATGTATGCATAACCCAGTCCTTCAATTGGCCCGATGCATCGCTGCTTCGCCTCTTCAACGCTGGGTACGCCGACCAACAGGTCAATGATGGGCTTCGATGGGAGACCAGGAACCGCCGTGCTTCCCGCATGCTCAATCGTCAAAGCGAATGAGCCGAGAGCATTCTTGATCCTTGCGCTTTCCTTTTCGAACAACGCTGGCCAACCGGGATCGTAGTCGGAGACAACAATCGAACTCGTCCCGTATTTCTCCACAGTGGTCTCCCGGTTGTCGCGTACAGAACTGTATCAGGCCGAAAGCAGGGAAAAGATCACGGCTGGGTTATCGAGCGCCGGCCGCGCCTCGTGCGCGGGCGCTAGAAGGACCCGAGCATCGAACCCAAGACGATCACGACGGCCAGGGCGATCAGTGGTCCAACAATATTGGCCATCACTATGTCGAAATAGCTGTTGCGATGGGTCGAGCCGCAGACCGCAAGCAGCGTTACGACGGCGCCGTTGTGCGGCAGGCTGTCGAGGGTGCCGGAGCCGATCACGGCAATGCGGTGCATGAGTCCAGGGTCGATATGGTTCGTCTGCGCAATTTGCAGGTAAGTGTTGCCAAGCGCATCGAGCGCAATGGTCAATCCGCCAGAAGCCGAGCCGGTCAAGGCGGCAAGGACGTTGGTGGCGATGGCCAGAGAGACGAGAGGACCGCCGGAGATCGACAGCACCCAGTCGCGCACCAGGGCAAACGCCGGCATCGCGGCGACAACAGCGCCAAAGCCGACAAGGCTTGCCACGCTGAAAATGGGGAGCACCGAGGCGTTTGCGCCGGCATCCATGCTGGCCCGCAGATCCGTCAGACGGGCTCGATTGAGCGTAATAAGGGTTGCGGAGGCGGCGGCAAGGGCAGCTGCGACCGACCACACCCCGGCGACACCCGCAAGCGATGTTGCGCCCCAGCGCTCCTGCGCAAGAAACGAGAAGTCGAGGTGTGGCAGGATCAGGAACGACATCAGCAGGTTCACGCCCACGACCACGAGGAGGGGGATGATCGCGGTGCCGATCGGCGGTGGCACATTGCTGCGCTTGCCATGCGCTATTTCGGCCGGGTCGAACTCGTGGGATGATGTGGCGCGTTCCCGAATGAATTGATCATCAGCTACCGCGCCGGTGCGGAACTCTGCATCGCTGCCATAGCCTTCACCGGACTTGCGCGCCGACGCCTCGGCGTGTGTGAGCCACCACAGTCCGAATGCAAGCATGATTGCCGCAGCGAGGATTCCCAATCCGGGCGCTGCGAACGGCGTAGTGCCGAAGAAGGGCATCGGGATCGTATTTTGAATCGCGGGCGTTCCGGGCAGTGCCGACATGGTGAAGGTGGATGTGCCCAGAGCGATGGCGGCCGGCATGAGCCGATGCGGGATATCAGCGACACGAAACAATTCCCGCGCCATCGGCGCCAATACGAAAAAGGCAACGAAAAGGCTCACCCCACCGTAGGTGACGAGCGCGCCCGCAAGCACGACAGCAAGGATCGCCCGGCGCTGCCCCAGCCTCGCACTCATGAAATGGGCGATGGCGTGGACCGATCCGCTGTCGTCCATGAGCTTTCCGAACAGCGCACCGAGCAGAAATATCGGAAAGAATTGCGCAATGAACTGCGCAGCGCTGCCCATAAAAGTCTGCGTCCAATGGGCGAGCAGGGGCTCTCCGGCCAGGGCCGCAGCGACGATCGCCACAGCCGGCGCAAGGAGGAGCACGCTCCATCCGCGGAACGACAGCCACATCAGGAGGCCAAGGGCAACAAGGATACCGACGAGGCCCATATGTTCAAACCTGCTGCAAAAGGATATCCAGATCCATCGAAGAGCGCTTGCCGATGTTCTGGCCATTCGCCGTGAGAAAGGCCTCGGCGGCACGGCGGCCTTCGTCGCGCAGCATGCAAAGGAAATCCCACTCGGCGTTGAACTTCGACGATGCGCCGAGCTCGGCCAGAAGCTCGCTGGCAATGAGATGAATGCGCATCTCGGCCCATTTGCGTCCCTCGGAGCTTCCCGGGTCCGCGACCTGCCGCAACAGCGCGATCATGCGCAGCTCCTTGAGCAGCGTTGCATTGAACGAGACCTCGTTCAACCGATCGAGGATTTCGCGCGCTGACCGCGGTGTTCCCTGTCGTTCGACCGGGTTGACGGCCACGAGCAGCGTGTCATGCGAGTCGCATTCGCGAATGAGCGGCGTGATCGTGGGATTCCCGGCGTAGCCACCATCCCAATACGGCTCGCCATCGATCTCTATCGCGCGGAACAGGGTCGGCAGGCAGGCGGAAGCGAGCAGCACGTCGGGTGTAAGCTCGGCGTTGCGAAACACGCGTCCACGGCCGGTATGAACGTTGGTGGCCGTCACGAACAATCGGATCGGAGAGCTCGCGACCTGCCCAAAATCGACGGTTTCGGCGAGGACCCGGTGCAGAGGGTTTGCGCGGGCAATATTCAGGTCGTACGGCGAGAACACGCGGCTTGCAATATCGAAGGCAATGTAGAAGGGCGACGTATCAAGCGTCCAGCGGCCGAGCGCGACGTCCAACGGCGTGCGCCTGATAGGGCTGAACCGCGCGGAGTCGGCGACGCGACGCCAGAAGGCGTCTAATGCCGACTTGGCGCCGGCGGGGCCGTTGGCCGTAAAACCGGCTGCCAGCACGACCGCGTTCATCGCGCCAGCCGACGTGCCCGAGATGCCGTCGATGCGCAGCCACGGCTCATCCATCAGTCGATCGAGCACGCCCCATGTAAATGCGCCGTGCGATCCGCCACCTTGCAGCGCGAGATCTACAAGCACGGGGTCGCGCGCCTCGCTGATAGGCCTCTGCGGTTCGTTCAAGGACATGGCGTGCTCCGACTACCATGCAACGCGCGTCACGGGGCCGCGAACCAGGATACACCAACGGCCGAGGGCCCAACGCGCTCCAAAGGCTACTTCACCCGCTCGATCAGCTCCATCGCGCCGTGCGGCGCGCGCACCTTGCCCTCGTGGATGACATAGGCGAACACGTCGCGCGGCATCTTCTTTGGCTTGGTCTTGTCGACCTTCGGCAAATCATCCGGCTCGCCGCCGGAGGCCCACGCCTCAAAACGCTCCGCCCAGGCATCGAGCTGCTTTGGCGGATAGCAGGTCTTGATCTCGTCATTGCCCTTCTGCAGCCGCGCATAGACGAAGTCGCTGGCGACGTCGGCAATGGCCGGATATTTGCCGTGCTCGGCGAACACGACCGGCGTCTCGAACTGCCGGATCAGGGCGATGAACTCGGGCACGCAAAAACTGTCGTGGCGGACTTCCACGACATGGCGCAGCGCGCGGCCATCGAGCTTGCGCGGCAAAAGTTCAAGGAATTTGCCGAAATCGGCGCCGTCGAATTTTTTGGTCGGTGCGAACTGCCAGAGCACGGGGCCAAGCCGGTCGCGCATTTCCAGAACACCGGAATCGTAAAATCGCTTGATGGAGTCACCGGCTTCCGCCAGCACGCGGCGGTTGGTGGCGAAGCGCGGGCCCTTCACGGAGAAGACGAATCCATCCGGCACTTCGCTGGCCCATTTGCGAAAGCTTTCCGGCTTCTGCGAGCCATAATAGGTGCCGTTGATTTCGATCGAGGTCAGCTTCGAGGCGGCGTAAGACAGCTCCTTCGCCTGCGTCAGCTTCTCCGGATAGAACACACCGCGCCATGGCTCGAAGGTCCAGCCGCCGATGCCGATGAAGATGTTGCCGCTCTTTGCAGCGCTTTTCGGGGATTTGCTCACGAATGGAAACTCGCGGGGCGAGGGGACGTATTATCGGAACAAAGCCTAATCAAATCGATGGCGGTTGGCCAGTTGACGCCTGCCGCCATTTGCGGTGTCGCGTAGGGAACCTATTCCTCTGCCGCGCGCTTCCGTGATATCAATCCGCTACGAGCCGAGGGGATAGCTGCGTTATGGATTCTCAGTCGATTGCGGGCATTTTGGGCGGCGTCATTGCGGCTATCGTTTTGGTGATTGCGTTTGCGTACGGGCCGATAGGGCCGTTCGGCAAGGCGACGGCGCCGGCCGCAACGCCCGCCGCGCAGAAGGCGCCCGCACCGGCCCCGCCCGGCCCGCGTGGGCCGGTGATCCGGGATGTGCCGAATTAGGCTTTTTTGGTTTGACGCGTTTTCTTCACGCGAACCGGTATCCACTTCGCTTGAAAACGCTCTGGATTTCCCGCCGCCCGCTCCCTTGCGGAGCGAACCGGGCGCACCTACTTAATACTTAATGGCGACGTCGAGCTTGCAAGAAGTTCCGGCGCCTAGACGACCACGAGATGGCTGCGCCGGATGTACGCGCGCCCCCTTCGTGGTCGTTGTCATTTTGGCGTCCGGTTAACGCTGCGTGCGGCCGGGTAGCCAGTTCGGCAGCCGAAACGCCTGCCAGAACAGCTCGCGATGCAATTCGCGGATCTTTCGCGAGTTGTCGGCAAAGGTCTCACAGGCCTGTCGCGCGAATTCGGTCTGCGCCTCCACCGCCTTGTCGATCGAGCGGGCGGCCGAGAGCTTTTCGGCAAACGTCTGCGCGTCTTCCAGCGACTTCTTGGTGTAGTCGCTATAGGCGTTGGCGATCGCCTGGATGCTGGCGGCCGGAGCCGGTGCGGACGAGCGGATTGCTGCGGGCGGGGGGACTGCTTGCGCGGGGGCAGACGGCACCACTTGTTCGGCTGGCGCGGTGACTGCCGGCGCGGCCGGTTTGGCCGGAGCGGGATCAGCCGGCGGCATGACGGATGCCATGCGCTCCTTGAAAGAAGCCACTCGTTCCACGGGTTCGGCGGGACCCGTCTCCATCGCTGCGGCGCTCTCGACAGGATCGGCTGGAGCCGTATCCAACGCCGCCGTGGTCTCGACGGGTTCGGCTGGGGCAGCCGCGGCTTCGGCCGATGCCGTTGCGTCGATCGGCGCGCTCGCGGCTTCCGCCGGCGTCGGGCTCTGCTGCTTCTCCGCCTTCTTGCCGCGTTTCTGCTTTCGCCGCTCGGATTTTCCGGCGGACTTTTGCCGGTCTAGATCAGTCATTCCTCAAGCCTCCATGATTCGAATCGAGGCGACACTCAGCACTCTTTACGCTGGAATCGCGGTTTCGAATTGTTCGTTGCGCGGCGCTGATGTGGAGAGATTGGGAAATCGGGGAAATGCTGTTCCAATAGCTGCCTAGGAGCCGGTTTTCGCCCGTTTCCGAGGCATTTACCGCCAGATCCTGAGGAACTGCTTCTTGGCAGCATGGAGGCCTGCGGCTATACGACTGCCGCATGAACGAGGCCATCAAACCCGGCCCCGAAATCACCCCGCAGGCTGCCCTGCCGGAGATTTCGGTGGTCGTCCCGACCTTCAACGAGCGCGACAACGTCACCACGCTGTACCAGCGGCTGGAGGCGACCTTTGGCGCTGTCCCTTGGGAGGTCGTGTTCGTCGACGACAATTCGCCCGACCATACCTGGCAGGTGGTGCGCGAGCTGTCGCGCCGCGACCCGCGCGTGCGCTGCA
>Ga0081455_10002971_pt1 | contig 19821 bp, 16 predicted proteins | sample TabmetS3T2R1_FD_70207 | JGI IMG/M metagenome (GOLD analysis project Ga0081455, IMG submission 70207) | Tabebuia heterophylla rhizosphere microbial communities from the University of Puerto Rico - S3T2R1 | ecosystem: Host-associated > Plants > Roots > Rhizosphere ... | reverse complement strand
TGGCACTGGCTGTGCTGGCCGAGGGCGCGGCGGGGGCGGTGGCGGTGGAGGAGCCGGGGTACCAGCGGGCGGTGGGGACGCTGCGGGCGGCGGGGGTGGCGGTGGTGCCGGCGCCGGTGGACGAGCACGGGCTGGTGGTGGACGCGCTGCCGCGGGGGCTGGCGGCGGTGTACTGCACGCCCGCGCACCAGTACCCGCTGGGCGCCCGGCTGCCGGCCGACCGCCGGGTGGAGCTGGTGGACCGGGCGCGCGCCGAGGGGTTCTGGGTCATCGAGGACGACTACGACGGCGAGCTGCGGTACGACGTGGCGCCGCTGCCGCTGCTGGCCGCGCTCGGCCCGGACGTGGTCGTCCACCTGGGCACCACCAGCAAGATCTTCTCCGCCACGCTCGGCGCCGGCTGGCTGGTCGCGCCCCGCACGGTCACCGCCGCGGTGCTGGCGCACCGGGAACGTACCGGCACCGCCCCGGCCGCGGCCGGCCAGCGGCTGCTGGTCGAGCTGGCCCGGCACGGCGACCTGGCCCGGCACCTGCGCCGGTTGCGCCGGGAGCTGGCCGTACGCCGCGAGCTGCTGGTGCACGGGCTGACCGCCGCCGGCCTGCCGGTGCTCGGCGACGACGCGGGCGCGCACGTCCTGGTCCCGCTGCCGACCGCCGCGGCCGAGGCGCACGCCCAGCGGGCCGGCGCCCGGTCCGGGCTGCGCCTGGACGGCCTGGCCCGGCACCACGCCGGCCACCCGCACCGCTTCGGCATCCCCCTCGGCTACGCCACCGCGACCCAGGACCAGCTGAGCGCAGCCGTACCGGTGCTGATCAGTGTGCTGAGCCGAGCAGGTCCCTGATCTGGGCCTCGACGTCCTGGTTGGCGACGAACAGCAGCTCGTCGCCGGCCTCCAGCGGGTCGTCGGGGGAGGGGACGATGACCCGGCCGCCGCGCAGGACGGCCACCAGCGCGGCGTCGCGGGGGAGTTTCAGCTCGGAGACCGCGTGCCCGACGAACGTCGCGTCCGGGGCCAGGGTCAGCTCGACCAGGTTGGCCTGCCCCTGCCGGAAGGTCATCAGCCGGACCAGGTCGCCGACGCTGACCGCCTCCTCGACCAGCGCGGCCAGCACGCGCGGGGTGGACACCGCCACGTCCACGCCCCACGCCTCGGTGAACAGCCACTCGTTGCGCGGGTCGCTCACCCGGGCCACCACCCGGTTCACCGCGAACTCGGTCTTGGCCAGCAGCGACACCACCAGGTTGGCCTTGTCGTCACCGGTGGCCGCGACCATGACATCGCAGTTCTGCAGGCCGGCCTCCTCCAGCGAGGAGACCTCGCAGGCATCGGCCAGCACCCACTCCGCGCCCGGCACGATGTCCCGCTTCAGGTTGCGCTCGTCGCGCTCCAGCAGCATCACGTCGTGCCCGTTCTCCACCAGTTCGGCGGCGATGGACCGGCCGACCGCGCCCGCGCCGGCGATGGCGACCCGCATCAATGGCTCCCCTCCGGTGCGGCGGCCGCCACGTCCCGTACGGCGCCGATGATGTCGTCGGTGACCGCCATCCACACATGGTCGCCCTGCTGCACCACCGTCGCGGGCTCCGGCAGCATCGCCACGCCGAACCGGGTCAGGTACACCACCCGCGCGTTCGCCGCGACCTCCAGCTCGGCGTAGCGGCGGCCCACCCAGCCCTCGTGCACCTCGATCTGGGTGAGGGTCACCTTGCCGGTCGGGTCCCGCCAGTATTCGCTGTGCTCCCCGCCGACGATCGCGCGCAGCATCTCGTCGGTGGTCCACGGCACGGTGGCGATGGTCGGGATGCCCAGCCGCTCGTACACGGCCGCGCGCTTGGGGTCGTAGATGCGGGCCACCACGTGGTCGACGTTGAAGGTCTCGCGGGCCACCCGGGCGGAGATGATGTTGGAGTTGTCGCCGCTGCTCACCGCGGCGAACGCGTCGGCCCGCTCGATCCCGGCCTGGAGCAGCGTCTGCTGGTCGAACCCGAGCCCGCTCACCTGGATGCCGGTGAACTCGGGGCCGAGCCGGCGGAACGCGGACGGGTTCTGGTCGATGATCGCGACCGAGTGCCCGGCCTGCTCCAGCCGGTGGGCGAGGCTGGACCCCACCCGGCCGCAGCCCATGATCACGATGTGCACGGTGCCCTCTCCCGGGAGTCGCGGTCCTCGCGGAACGGTACACGCTCGGGGTACGGCACCCTGCCCACCGTACGATCCTCTGGTGTCCTGGTTGACAAACGTGACCAAGCGATTGGTCATCGGGAGGCCGCTGCGCAGCGACAAGCTGGGCGAGACGTTGCTCCCGAAGCGGATCGCGCTGCCGGTCTTCGCCAGCGACGCCCTGTCCAGCGTCGCGTACGCCCCTGAGGAGATCCTGGCGACGCTGGTGCTGGCCGGCACCTCGGCGTACACGTTCTCACCCTGGATCGGCATCGCGGTGGCCGTGGTGATGCTGACCGTGGTCGCGTCGTACCGGCAGACCGTGCACGCCTACCCCAGCGGCGGCGGCGACTACGAGGTGGCCACCACCAACCTCGGGCGTACGTTCGGGATGATCGTGGCCGCCGCGCTGCTGGTCGACTACACCCTGACCGTTGCGGTGTCGGTCTCCTCCGGGGTGGACAACATCGCCTCGGCGATCCCGTCGCTGGCCCCGCACCGGATCGCGCTGGCGGTCGGCCTGGTCGCGCTGCTGACCGCGCTGAACCTGCGCGGGGTGCGCGAGTCGGGCACCGCGTTCGCCATCCCCACCTACGCGTTCATGGTGTGCGTGCTCGGGATGATCATCTGGGGACTCATCCGGTACGCCTCGGGCGCGAACATGGACGCCGAGAGCGCGCACTTCCAGGTGCAGACGACCGGGACGTTCACCGGCTTCGCGATGGCGTTCCTGATCCTGCGGGCCTTCTCCTCCGGCTCGGCGGCGCTGACCGGCGTGGAGGCCATCAGCAACGGCGTACCGGCCTTCCAGCGGCCGAAGTCGAAGAACGCGGCCACCACGCTGCTGATGCTGGGCGTCATCGCGGTCACCATGCTGCTCGGCATCGTGGCGCTGGCGATGATCACCCACGCCAAGGTGATCGACCCGCAGGGCGGCGGCGTCACGCTGGTCGGCACCCCGCCCGGCTACCAGGAGAAGACGCTGATCGCGCAGGTCGGCGAGGCGGTGTTCAGCAACTTCCACCTCGGCTTCTACCTGCTGGCCGGGACGACCGCGCTGATCCTGATCCTGGCCGCGAACACCGCGTTCAACGGCTTCCCGGTGCTGGGCTCGATCCTGGCCAAGGACAAGTTCCTGCCGCACCAGCTGCGCAGCCGCGGCGACAAGCTGGCCTTCTCCAACGGGATCATCGTGCTGGCCGCGTTCGCGGTGGTGCTGATCATCGCCTTCGACGCCGACGTGAACCGGCTGATCCACCTGTACATCGTGGGCGTGTTCGTCTCCTTCAACTGCTCGCAGCTGGGCATGATCCGGCACTGGAACCGGCACCTGCGCACCGAGCGGGACCCGGCCACGCGCCGCCGGATGCGCCGCTCGCAGGCCATCAACACCTTCGGCCTGGGCCTCACCATGGCCGTCCTGATCGTGGTGCTGCTGACCAAGTTCCTGCTGGGCGCGTGGATCGCGATCCTGGAGATGGTGCTGATCTTCTTCGTGATGCGCGCCATCCGGAAGCACTACGACCGGGTCTCGGCGGAGCTGGAGCCGGACGACGGGTCGTACCTGCTGCCGGCGCGCAACCACGCGGTCGTGCTGGTCTCGCAGATCCACAAGCCGACGCTGCGCGCGCTGGCGTACGCGCGGGCGACCCGGCCGGACACGCTGACCGCGCTGACGGTGAACGTGGACGGTGACAGCACCCAGGAGCTGATGCACGAGTGGGACCGGCGCAACCTGCCCGTCCCGCTGACCGTGATCGAGTCGCCGTACCGGGAGATCACCAAGCCGATCATGTCCTACGTGAAGCGGATCCGGCGGGAGAGCCCGCGGGACCTGGTCACGGTGTTCCTGCCCGAGTACGTGGTGGGCCGCTGGTGGGAGCACCTGCTGCACAACCAGACCGCGCTGCGGCTGAAGAGCCGGCTGCTGTTCACCCCCGGGGTGATGGTGACCAGCGTGCCGTGGCAGCTGCGGTCCTCCGAGGCGGCGGTGGAGCGGATCCGGGCGAACCGGGTGCGGGCCGGGGACACCCGGCGCGGGGTGGCGCCGGAGCAGCGGGTACGGCCGCCCGCTCCGCCGGTGATCGAGCCCACGGCGACCGAGGCGGGCGAGTCGACCGGGTCGGCGGAGCGGGCGGGGCGGCCGAGCGATGAGCGGTGAGCAGGCGGCGCGGCGGCGGGTGGCCTACCGCAGCCAGCGCTCCGGGCAGCAGCGGCCGGCCGGGCCGTGGCTGGGGCGGGAGTTCGAGGTCGAGGTCGGCGCGGTGGCGCACGGCGGGCACTGCGTGGCCCGGCACGAGGGCCGGGTGGTGTTCGTCCGGCACGCGCTGCCCGGCGAGCGGGTACGGGTGCGGGTCAGCGAGGACGGCGGCGGGTCGTACTGCCGCGCCGACGCGGTCGCGGTGCTGGCCGCCTCGCCGGACCGGGTCGAGCCGCCCTGCCCGTACGCCGGGCCGGGTGCCTGCGGTGGCTGCGACTGGCAGCACGCCTCGGCCGGGGCGCAGCTGGAGCTGAAGGCGGCCGTGGTCCGCGAGGCGCTGACCCGGCTGGGCGGACTGTCCGATGTGGACGTTGCCGTGCAGCCGCTGCCGGGCGGGTTGCTCGGCTGGCGCAGCAGGGTGCAGTACGCCGCGGATCCCGCTGGCCGGCTGGGTTTCCGGCGGCACCGCTCGCACGAGGTGGAGCTGGTCGACCACTGTCCACTCGGGACGGAGGCAGTGTCCGGTGTGGACGCTCCGGCCGCGGTGTGGCCGGGCGAGGAGGTGGTCGAGGTGGTCACCTCCGGCGCGGGCGAGTCGGTGGTGCTGGCCACGCCGCGACCGGAACAGCCGGTGCCGCCGCGCGGCCGGCAGCGCCCGCCGCGCAAGCCGCCGGCGCGGCGTACCGGGCCGGCGCAGGTGACCGAGCACGCCGCCGGGCGGGACTGGCGGGTGGCGGCCGGCGGGTTCTGGCAGGTGCACCCGCACGCCGCCGACACCCTCACCGCGGCCGTGCTGGACCTGCTCGCGCCGGCCCCGGGCGAGGCGGCCTACGACCTGTATTCCGGGGTGGGGCTGTTCGCGGGCGTGCTGGCCGAGGCGGTCGGGGTCACCGGGCGGGTGGTGGCGGTGGAGGCCGACGCCGCGGCGGCGCGGGACGCGGCGGCCAACCTGGCGGCGTACCCGGGTGCGTCGGTGCACCACGGCAACGTCGCGACCTGGCTGGACCGCGGGCCGGGCGAGGTCGACCTGGTGGTGCTCGACCCGCCGCGCTCCGGCGCCGGCCTGCCGGTGATCGCGGCGATCTGCGGGCTCGAGCCGCGCGCGATCGCCTACGTGGCCTGCGATCCGGCGGCGCTGGCCCGGGACGTGCGGGCGGCGGGGGAGCACGGCTACCGGCTGACCGGCCTGCGCGCCTACGACCTGTTCCCGATGACCCAGCACGTCGAGTGCGTGGCCCTCCTGGAGCGCTGAGTGAACGCTGTTGCAGGGATCGACTGCTCCACCCAGTCGACCAAGGTGCTGGTGTGCGACGCGGACACCGGGGAGGTGCTGCGTTCGGCCTCCGCGCCGCACCCGGACGCGACCGAGGTGGATCCGGCGGTGTGGTGGGAGGCGTTCACCTCGGCGAGCGCCGGCCTGCTGGACGGGGTGTCGGCGCTCGCGGTCGGTGGGCAGCAGCACGGCATGGTGTGCCTGGACGGTGCCGGCGCGGTGCTGCGGCCGGCGCTGCTGTGGAACGACACCCGCTCGGCCGCCGCGGCGACCGACCTGATCGCCGAGCTGGGCGGCGCCGCGGCGTGGGCGGAGGCGGTCGGCTCGGTGCCGGTGGCCAGCTTCACCGTGACCAAGCTGCGCTGGCTCGCCCAGCACGAGCCGGCGATCGCCGCCGCGGTGGAGCGGGTGGTGCTGCCGCACGACTGGCTCACCTGGCGCATCCTCGGCTCGGGCGCACCGTGTACGGACCGCGGCGACGCCTCCGGCACCGGCTACTGGTCGCCGGCCACCGGCACGTACCGCCCCGATCTGCTGCGGTTGGCGCTCGGCCGCGAGGTGGGCGTACCGGCCGTCCTCGACCCGGCCACACCGGCGGGGGAGAGGGCGGGCATGATGGTCGCGGCCGGTACGGGCGACAACATGGCCGCCGCGCTGGGCCTGGGCGCGCAGCCCGGGGACGCCGTGGTCTCCCTCGGCACCAGCGGCACCGCCTTCGCCGTGCACGAGTCCGCCACCGCCGACGCCAGCGGCGATGTGGCCGGGTTCGCCGACGCCACCGGCCGGTTCCTGCCGCTGGTGTGCACGCTGAACGCGGCCCGCGTCCTCACCGCCACCGCCGCTCTGCTCGGCACCGACCTCGCCGGCCTGGACGCGCTCGCGCTGGCCGCGCCGGCCGGGGCGGGCGGCCTGGTCCTGCTGCCGTACCTGGACGGCGAACGCACCCCGAACCTGCCGGACGCCGCCGGCAGCCTGCACGGCCTGCGGCGCTCCACCATGCGGCCCGAGTTCCTTGCCAGGGCGGCGATCGAGGGCATGCTGTGCGGCCTGGCCGACGGCCTCGACGCGCTCCGCGCCCAGGGCGTACCCATCCGCCGCGCGCTGCTCATCGGCGGCGCGGCCCGATCCGCTGCCGTACAGGCGATCGCGCCCACCGTCCTCGGCGTACCGGTCACCGTCCCGCCGCCCGCCGAGTACGTCGCCCTCGGTGCCGCCCGCCAGGCCGCCTGGGCCAGCACCGGCACCCTTCCACAGTGGACACTCCCGGCCGAGGCCAGCCACGAGGCGCAGCCGGAGCCGCACATCCGCATCCAGTACGCCGAAGCACAGCAGGCGCTGTACGGGAGCTAGCAGGCCGGTACGAGCGTGGGGTCGGCGACGACCTCGGCGAGGACCACCTCGGCGGCGCCCAGCAGGGTGGCGTCCTCGCCGAGCAGGGCCGGTTCGATGGCGACCCGCTCGATCGCCGCGGCCAGGGCGTGTTTGTGCATGCCGGCGGTGATGAGGCGGTTGGCCAGCGGCCAGAGTTGGGCGAAGAAGCCGCCCAGCACGATGAGCCGCGGGTTGAGGGCGTTGACGACGGCGGCCAGGCCCAGGCCCACCCGCTCGGCCACATGCCGGATCGCCGCCAGGGCAGGGCGTTCGCCGGCCGCGGCGGCGGTGAGCACGGCCCGTACGCCCGCCTTGCCCTCGTCCGCGGCGCGGCCGGCCCGGTTGAGCAGGGCGTGCGTGCCGACCTCGGTCTCCCAGCAGCCCAGCGCGCCGCAGCGGCACTGCCGCCCGCGCGGGAACAGCGGCAGGTGCCCGAACTCGCCGAAGTAGCCGTCCGCACCGGTGAGCGGCCGCCCGCCGGCCAGTACCCCGACGCCGACGCCCACCTCGCTGGAGATGTACGCGAGGTCGAGGATCTCCCGCCCGGCGCCGCGGGCGTGCTCGGCGATGGCGCCCAGGTTGGCGTCGTTGCCGACCGAGACCGGCACGTCGAAGCCGAGCGCGGTGGCGACCATCCGGCCCAGCGGCACCTCCCGCCAGCCCAGGTTCGGCGCGTGGTGCACCCAGCCGTCGCTGCGGACCACCCCGGCCACGCCGACCCCGACGCCGGCCAGCATCGAGGACGAGCCGAGCCCGCCGAGCAGCGGCCCGGCCAGCGCCACCGCGGAGGAGACCGCCTGCTCCGGGTCCGGCGCGTCGTGCGGGTAGCGGGCCTGGGACCGGGCCAGTACGTGCCCGCCCATGCCCACCAGCGCGACGCTGACGTTGTCCACCTCGACCTCGACGGCCAGCGCCACCGCGCGCGCGGGGCGGACCCGTACCACCGGCGATGGGCGGCCGGCGGTACGGGCGGCGGGCCGGGCCGGGTCGGTCTCCTCGACCAACCCGCGGCCGGCGAGGTCGGCCACCAGCGCCGCGGTGGTCGACCGGTTCAGCCCGAGCAGCGAGGTCAGCTCGGCCCGGCTGGCATCCCCGGCGCGGTGCAGGTGTTCCAGCACCGCGCCGAGGTTGTGCCGGCGTATCTCCGCCCGGTCTGCTCCGGTACGCGCCGGCACGGTGATCCCCAGGTCCCCGGCCGCCGTGGCCTAGACCCGGCCCGTGGCCGCGGCCCGTTTCCGGGACAGCGCGTCGACGCTGGCCGCGACCAGCAGCACGCAGCCGGTGGTGATGAACACCACGCCCGAGGTCCGGTTCAGCAGGCCCATGCCGTTGTCGATGACGGCCACCACCAGCCCGCCGAGGATCGCGTCGATGACGCGGCCCTTGCCGCCGAACAGGCTGGTGCCGCCGATGACCGCGGCACCCACGGCGTACAGGAGGGTGGAGGAGCCGCCCGAGGACGGGGTGATGCCGTTGTCCCGGCTGCCCAGCAGGATCCCGGCGACGGCGGCCAGCGTGGAGCAGATGATGAAGCAGGCCAGCCGTACGGTCGCCACGTTGATACCGGCGCGGCGCGCGGCCTCGCTGTTGCCGCCCACCGCGTACACGTGCCGGCCGAACGGGGTGCGGGTGAGCACGAAGGTCAGGCCCACCAGCAGGATGATGAGCAGCGGCACGACGTCCGGTACGCCCTTGATCGAGGTGATCCGCGGGTTGCGGCTGCGCTCGATGGACAGGTAGTACGTCGCCGCGCCGAGCAGGATCGCCAGCGTCAGCACCTTCGCCCACAGCACCGAGATGTCCTGGCTGACCAGGCCGCTGGCCCGGCGCGAGGCGAGCCGGCGCAGCGAGACCAGCGCGTACCCGGCCACGCAGACCACGAACAGCGTCCAGCCGAGCCAGATCGGCAGGTTCTTGTTCATGATCCCGTTCACGATGTTGTTGCGGTACGCCACCGCGCCGCCCTCGCCCAACTCCTTCAGCAGTACGCCCTGCAGGCCGAGGAAGGCCGCCAGGGTGACCACGAAGGACGGGATGCCGAGCCGGGCGACCAGAAGCCCGATGCCGGTGCCGATGACCACGCCGGTGAACAGGCCGGTGAGGATCGACAGCCACCACGGCCAGTCGTGCCGGGTCATCACGATGCCGGTGACGCCGCCGCAGGTGCCGGCCGCGTACCCGGCGGACAGGTCGATCTCGCCCAGCAGCAGCACGAACACCAGGCCCATCGCGATCACGATGACCGCGGCGCCCTGGTTGATGAGGTTGGCGAAGTTGAAGGAGTTGGTGAAGGTGTGCGGCCGCAGGATGCTGAACACGGTGATCAGCGCGACCAGGCCGAGTACGGCCGGCAGCGAGCCGACGTCGCCGCCGCGCAGCCGGCTGAGGTAGTCCAGCCCGGCGCCGCGCAGCCCGACCGGCTGCTGCGGTGTGCTGCTGGTGGGGGTGTGCGCGACCGCGGTCATGGTGCCATCGTCCCGTTCGACTTCAGGCCGAGGTTGCCGCTGCGCCCGGTGGTGATCAGTTCGACGATCTGGGTCTGGGTGACCGACTGGCGCGGCACCTGGGCGACCAGCTGCCCCAGGTACAGCACCGCGATGTTGTCGGCGACCTGGAGTACGTCGACCATGTTGTGGCTGATCAGGACGACCGCGAGGCCGTTGTCGGCCAGGCGGCGGACCAGTTGCAGCACCTGCTCGGTCTGCGCCACGCCCAGCGCCGCGGTCGGCTCGTCCAGGATCACCAGGCGGGAGTTCCACAGCACCGCCCGCGCGATCGCCACCGTCTGCCGCTGGCCACCGGACAGGCTCGCCACCACCTGCCGCAGCGACTTGACCGTACGGACCGACAGGCTCTTCAGCGTTTCCCCGGCCCGCGACTCCATGGTCGCCTCGTCCAGCAGGCCGTTCCTGGTGACCTCGCGGCCCAGGAACATGTTGTGCACGATGTCGAGGTTGTCGCACAGGGCCAGGTCCTGGTACACGACCTCGATGCCGAGCGCGTTGGCCTGCTTCGGGTTGTGCACGCTGACCGGCTGCCCGGCGAAGACGTACTGGCCGGCATCGAAGGCGTGAATGCCGGCGATGCCCTTGATGAGCGTGCTCTTGCCGGCGCCGTTGTCGCCGACCAGTGCCGTGACCTGCCCGGGGTAGGCGTCCAGGTTCACCCCGCGCAGCACCTGGATGGCGCCGAAGCTCTTGTCGATGTTGCGCAGCGAAAGCAGCGCGCCGGAGGGCACCCCGACCTGCGCGCGCTCGCTCTCCGCGACCGTCATCAGTACCTCGCTATTCCGCCGAAGGGGGAGCCGGCGCCCCGGAGAGGTTCCCCCGGAGCGCCGGCTTGGGACCGCTGTCGGCTAGGAGATCCCGGCGGCGGTGCAGGCCGCGGCGAACGCGGCGGTGCAGATGTCTTCCTTCTTCCAGAAGCCGTCGGCGATGACGTCCTTCACGTTGTCCTTGTAGATCGCCTGCGGCTGCTCCAGGGCGGAGGGCACGTCCTTGTTCAGGACGGTGTCCTTGACGGTGCCGGTGGCGATGCTGGAGGCGTCCTTGCCCTGGATCAGCGAGATCGAGAGCTGCGCGGCCGCGTCGGCCTCCTTCTTGATGGCCTTGTAGACCGTCATGCACTGGTCACCGGCGAGGATGGCCTGCAGGCCTTCCTTGCTGGCGTCCTGACCGGTCACCGGGACCTTGCCGTTGAGGTTGTTGGCCTTCAGCCGGGCGATGATGCCGCCGGCCATGGTGTCGTTGGCCGACACGACGCCGTCGATCTTGCCGCCGTTCTGCGTGTACAGCTGCTCGAAGGCGGTGCCGGCCACCGTGGCGCTCCACTTGCCGGTCTGGTCGCCGACCAGCTTGTACTTGCCCGAGTCGATGTCGGGCTTCAGCGCCTCGACGTAGCCCTGCTTGAACAGCGCGGCGTTGTTGTCGGTCGGGTCACCGTTGATGTACACGATGTTCGCGGAGGTCTTGCCATCGTCGGTCAGGCACTTCTTCAGGCCCTCGCCCATCAGCTTGCCGACCCCGACGTTGTCGAAGGACACGTAGTACGAGGCCCCGCCGCCCAGCGTGAGCCGGTCGTAGTCGATGGTCTTGATGCCGGAGGCCTGCGCCTTCTTCAGGCACGCCGAGCCGGACTCGGAGTCCAGGTTGACGATCAGCAGAACCGCCACGCCCTCGTTGATCATGTTGTCGCAGAGGGTGCCGAACTTCGCCTTGTCGCCGTTGGCGTTCTGGATGTCCGACTGGATGCCGGCAGCGTCGAAGGACGCCTTCAGCAGCGGGCGGTCGTTGGCCTCCCAGCGCGGCGAGGTGGTGGCGTCCGGCAGGATGACCCCGACCTTGCCGGCGGCGGTGTTCCCGCTGGACCCGCCGTTGCCGGCGTTGGTCCCGCCGTTGTTGTTGCTGTCGTCGCCGCACGCCGCCAGCACGAGGGTGCTGACCCCCGCGACTGCCAGCAACGCGAGCTTCTTGGTCCGCATGTGTGAGTCCTTCCGGTCAATCGTAGGTGCTCGCCGGGGCGCGGCGGGCGGTCGGGGTCAGGGGTTACCGGCCGAGGTTCACAGGCCGAGGATGAGATCGATCACCAGCTGGTCGAGCCGGTCGTTGCGGTAGCCGCGGGCGGCGAGCGCGGCCAGGTCGGGCTGCTCGCCCAGCAGAGCGGCGGCGGCCGCGGCCGAGTAGGGGCCGACCGTCTGCTCGCGCAGCTGCGGTTCCAGCGCGTCGGACAGCGCCTGCGCGATGGCCGGGTCGGCGTTGAAGCGGCGGGCCTTGGCGGCCAGCGCCAGGTACGTACGCATGCAGCCGCGGGCGAAGTCCCAGACGCCCTCGCCGGTCTCCACCCGGTACGGCCGGGCGTCGAAGTGCTTGGGGCCGGCGTACCCGGCGTCCTCCAGCAGCTTCACCAGGAAGAAGGCGTCCTTGATGCCCTCGGAGCCGAACCGCAGATCCTGGTCGTACCGGCCGATCTTCTGGGCGTTGAGGTCGATGTGGTAGAGCTTCCCGGCCCATAGCGCCTGCGCGACGCCGTGGTAGAAGGACAACCCGGCCATCGTCTCGTGCGCGGTCTCCGGGTTCACCCCGACCATCTCGGGCTGTTCCAGGCTCTCGATGAAGGCGAGCATGTGGCCGACGGTCGGCAGGAAGGTGTCGCCACGCGGCTCGTTCGGCTTGGGCTCCAGGGCGAACCGGATGTTGTAGCCGCGGTCGGCGACGTACCCGCACAGGAAGTCCAGCGCCTCGCGGTAGCGGTCCAGCGCGGCCCGCGGGTCCTTGGCGGCGAACGCCTCGACGCCTTCCCGCCCGCCCCAGAACACGTACGTCGGCGCGCCCAGTTCGGCGGCCAGGTCGATGTTGCGCAGGACCTTGGCCAGGGCGTACCGGCGGATGGCCGGGTCGTTGGCGGTGAACGCGCCCTCCTTGAACACCGGGTGCCAGAACAGGTTCGTGGTGGCCATCGAGACGACCATGCCGGTCTCGTCCAGGGCGGTGCGGAAGCGCTTGAGGATGCTGTCGCGGGTCGCGGCGTCGGCGTCCGGCGGGATCAGGTCGTCGTCGTGGAAGCTCACCCCCCAGACCCCGAGCGGGGCCAGGTTGCGCACGATCTCGTCCGGTGCGATCGGCGGGCGGGTCACCTCACCGAACGGATCGCGGCCGGGATGCCCCACCGTCCACAACCCGAAGGAGAAGCGGTGTGCGGGCACCGGGGTCAGGTCGCTGGGTACCTCCGTGCCGGTCAAGAGCAGGTCACCTCCGCGGCCATGGTGGGAGTGGCCAGGTCGAGGGGCTTATGTTGTGCACGACAACGTATTCCCTTGACCGTGGTTGTGGCATCCGCACGCCGAAACCTATTGGTCACGTTTCGGCAACGAGCCAACCTGCCCGCGGGTACCCCTTCGGGTGATCCAATCCGGTAACGGGCGTGACCGAACGCGAAATGTCCTCATATGAACGGCTGCTGCGGTTGGCCCTCAGGCGGCTGCTCCAACCAGCACAGCGGCCACTACGTCGGCGTACCCGGCCTGGCCCTGCCGGTTCGGGTGGTACGACTCCGATGTCGGGTTCGACAGGCCGTTCAGCCACTCCGCGTCGTCGCAGATCGCGTGGTGGTTGTAGGCGCCGCGGGCGTCGGCGAAACCGAAGCCGTGCGCGGCGGCGCGGCCGGCGATCGTGGTGTCCAGCAGGTCGGCGGTCGCGTTCAGCGCCGACTGCTCGGCCGGGCTGATCCGGGACAGCAGGTTGCACTGCTCGCCGTTGAACAGCCGCGGGTAGCCGACCACGACGACCCGGGCGTTCGGGGCGCGCGTACGGACCTGGGTGTAGAGGGTGTCCAGCGTCCCCGGCAGGATGTTCCGGATGTAGTTGTTCGCCCCGTTGATGTTGTTCGTACACCGGTACGGCCAGGGCCTGGCGCACTGCGCGATCACCGCGGAGAAGCCCGCGTCGTTGCCGCCGACCATGATCGTGACGTACCCGGTCTCGGCGTTCAGGGTGCCGAGCTGGCCGCTCAGGACGCTGCTCACCGTGGCGCCGTGGCAGGCCGCGAAGCTCAGCGGCGCGCCCAGCCGGGCCGCGTCCAGCACCGGGTAGGCCAGCCGGGAGCGCTGGCAGCCGGAGCTGTCGTAGTCGTAGGAGCGGGTGCCGACACCGGTCGCGTACGAGTCGCCGAGGGCCACGTAGCCGACCGCGGTCGCCGCGGCGGGTGCCGCCGCCGCCAGCGCGGTGGCCCAGGCCACGGCCGCGAGCATCGGCGGTACGGCAAGGCGTGCGAGAACCCGGGGCATGGCGCCACCTCCGCGGGAGGCGCCGCGTGTGGGCTGCGCGGCGCAGACACACTATGAGGTCGCGCGGCCGGCACCGGCAGCACCCAAAGGGGTGACTCGCGTTCGGTGGTCGGCAACCCTCGGCAACCCGTCTTGTCTACAGTGGCCTGGTGCCCGATGACCGCAGCGAAGGCCTGTTGGCCGACATCCACGCACCGGCGGACCTGCGCCGGCTGACCGAGGCGCAGCTGTCCCGGTTGGCGGTCGAGATCCGCGACTTCCTGGTGGACCGGGTGTCCCGCACCGGCGGCCACCTGGGGCCCAATCTCGGCGCGGTGGAGCTGACCATCGCATTGCACCGGGTCTTCGACTCGCCCGCCGACCGCATCCTGTGGGACACCGGCCACCAGGCGTACGTGCACAAGATGCTGACCGGCCGGCAGGAGGGCTTCGACCGGCTGCGGCAGCGCGGCGGGCTGTCCGGCTACCCCAGCCGCGCCGAGTCCGAGCATGACCTGATCGAGAACTCGCACGCCTCCACCGCCCTGTCCTACGCCGACGGCCTGGCCAAGGCGTACGCGGTGCGCGGCGAGCAGCGGACCGTGGTGGCCGTGGTCGGCGACGGCGCGCTCACCGGCGGCATGTGCTGGGAGGCGTTGAACAACATCGCCGGCTCCGACCGGCCGGTCGTCATCGTGGTCAACGACAACGGCCGGTCGTACTCGCCGACCATCGGCGGGCTGGCCGACCGGCTGGCCACGCTGCGGCTGCGGCCGGGGTACGAGCGGACGCTGGAGGCGATCAAGGGCTCGCTGGCCAAGACGCCGGTGGTCGGCCCGCCGATCTACGAGGCGCTGCACGGGCTCAAGCGCGGGCTGAAGGACATGCTGGCGCCGCAGGGGCTGTTCGAGGACCTGGGCCTGAAGTACGTGGGGCCGGTCGACGGGCACGACATCGCCACCGTCGAGCACGCGCTGCGCCGCGCCCGCGACTTCGGCGGGCCGGTGATCGTGCACTGCGTGACCCGCAAGGGCTTCGGGTACGAGCCGGCCGAGAACGACGAGGCGGACCGGCTGCACTCGCCCGGCGCGTACGACCCGGTGACCGGCCGGCCGACCGGTGGCGGCGGGCGGAAGTGGACCGGGGTGTTCGCCGAGGAGCTGGTGGCGATCGGGGCCGAGCGGCCCGAGGTGGTGGCCATCACCGCGGCGATGCTCCAGCCGACCGGGCTCGGCGCCTTTGCCGCGGCGTACCCGGAGCGGTGCTACGACGTGGGGATCGCCGAGCAGCACGCGCTCACCTCGGCCGCCGGGCTTGCCATGGGCGGGCTGCACCCGGTGGTGGCGGTGTACGCGACGTTCCTCAACCGGGCCTTCGACCAGCTGCTGATGGACGTGGCGCTGCACAGGCTGCCGGTCACCGTGGTGCTGGACCGGGCCGGGCTGACCGGCGACGACGGCGCCTCGCACAACGGCATGTGGGACCTGGCGCTGCTCGGCATGGTGCCCGGCATCCGGATCGCGGCGCCGCGCGACGAGCGGCAGCTGCGCGAGCTGCTGTGGGAGGCGGTCGGCTGGTCCGAGGGGCCGACCGTGCTGCGCTTCCCGAAGACGCCGCTGCGCCCGGACGTACCGGCCCTGCGCCGGGTCGGGTGCGTGGACGTGCTGCGCGAGCCCGAGGACGCCGACGTGCTGCTGGTCAGCGCCGGGGCGCTGGCGCACGAGGCGCTGGAGGTGGCCGACCGGATCGGCGCCGAGGGGTACCGGGCCAGCGTGGTCGACCCGCGCTGGGTCACCCCGGTCGACCCCGCCCTGCTGGACCTGGCCGCCCGGCACCGCCTGGTCGTCACCCTCGAGGACGGCGTCCGGGTCGGCGGCGTCGGCTCCCGGGTCAGCCAGGCCCTGCGCGACGCCGGCCTGGACGTGCCCACCCGCGACGTCGGCATCCCAGCCCACTTCCTCGCCCACGGCACCGTCGCCCAGGTCCGCACCGAGGTCGGCCTGACCCCCCAGGACATCGCCCGCAACGTCGTCGAATGGATGGCCAAACTCGACGGCGCCACCCCCGCCCCAACCCCCACCGAACGCGCGGACTCCTAAATCCGGTGCCGGCCGGCGATCTTCGGCCGATACTTGCTGGCACGAGGGTCCCGGCCTGCGGCCGCCCGGCATCGCCGGTCGCGGTTCCGCGCATCGACCGGGGCGACCCTCGCTCATATGCCCTCTCCAGGCATCGGACTGCGAATCCGTTTCAGTGGGCGGACTCGCGGCGCCGCGTGCCGCCGGCCGGCTCTGCGAGCTGCCCCCGCGGGGGCGAGTCTCCCGCCGACCGGCGGTGGCGTCGCGGGTCCGCTCTGCGGTGGGAGGGCACGCGGTTTGCGATGGAGGTGGAGACGCGGTGGCGCATGTTGTGGTCCCGGTGTGGGAGCGGGTGGTGCTGTACCGGGAGGGTCGGCTGGAGCGGGTCTTCGAGCCGGGGCGGCACAGCTACCGCGGGAGCCGGACCCAGCTGATCCGGGTGGACACGCGGCCGAGGGTCTGGCCGGTGCCCGGGCAGGAGGTGCTGACCGCTGACTCGCTGGTGGTACGGGTGAGCGTGCACGCCGAGGTCACCGTCCTCGACCCCGTGCGGTACGTGGAGGTTGCCGCGGATCCGCAGCAGCTGTTCCACCCGGCGGTGCAGCTCGCGCTCCGCGAGGCGGTGGGCAGCCGCAGCCTGGAGGCGGCGCTGGCGGAGCGGCCGGCGATGAACGCCGAGCTGGTCGCGGCGGTCGCCCCGGTGGCCGAGCGGCTCGGCATCGGCGTGGACGCGCTGGCGATCCGCGACCTCATGCTGCCGGCGGAGGTACGGCGGGCCGCGGCCGAGGTGGTGCTGGCCCGGCAGCGTGGCCTGGTGGAGCTGGAGCGGGCGCGGTCGGAGGCGGCCGCCCTGCGGGCGCTGGCCAACACCGCGCGGCTGCTGGCCGAGCACCCGGACCTGCTCCGGCTGCGCACCCTGCAGGCGGCCGAGCAGCCCGGGGCGACCGTGGTGCTCACCACCTGAGGGGGGTGCCGGCGGCGCGGTTGAGGGAGGCGAGGAGGCGGCGGGCCGCGGGTAGGCGTACGCGGTAGTGGAGTTCGTAGACGCGGTGGGTCGGGCGGCGGTGCTGGATGTAGTCGTCGCTGGTCTGGAGTTCGTCGACCAGGCCGAGTTCGAGCGCGCGGGTGCCGTACCAGTGCTCGCCCGTACCCACCCGTTCGATGTCCACCTGCGGCCGGTGCGCGGTGACCCACTCCTTGAACAGGGCGTGGGTGTCGTCCAGCTCCTCGGTCAGCTTGGCCCGATCCTCGTCGGTGTTCTTGCCGAGCACGGTGACGGTCCGCTTGTACCGGCCGGCGGTGAACTGCTCCACGTCCACCCCGGCCCGGTCCAGCAGCCGGTGCACGTTCGGGATCACGGTGATCACGCCGATGGACCCGACCACCGCGAACGGCGCGGCCACGATCCGGTTGGCGACCGCGGCCATCATGTAGCCGCCGCTGGCCGCCATGGTGTCCACCGCGACCGTCAGCGGGATGCCCCGGGCGCGCAGCCGCAGCAGCTGGGAGGCGGCGAAGCCCTGGTCGTTGACGGTGCCGCCGGGGTTGCTGAGCCGCAGCAGCACCTCGTCGGCCGGCGTGGCCACCGACAGCACCGCGGTGATCTCCTCCCGCAGTGACGCCGCCCGGGAGGCCCGGATGTCGCCGGCGAAGTCCAGCACGAACAGCGCCGGCCGCTCGCCCGGGTCGGCCGGCTGGTGCCGGATGGCCCGCCGCGCCCGCCGCCCGGCCGACTTCGGCAGCATGGCCAGCGACACGGCGCGGCTCATCTCGTCCTGGCGCCGGCCCAGGTCGCGTACCTCGAGATGCCCCTCCTCGGTGTGCCGCCCCCGCGACACCAACCGCCCGGTGACCACGACCGCGACCACCAGCAGTACGACCAGCGTCAGCGCCTGCGCGGCGAAGGTTCCCCATGACACCCAGAAATGCCCCATGCCGAGCATTCTGCTGCCGGCGGCTCTCAGCTCGATCTGGGAGGCTGGGTGCCGTGCGGGTGCTGGTGGTGGAGGACGAGGAGCAGTTGGCCGACGCGGTGGCGCGCGGCCTGCGCCGCGAGGGCATGGCCGTCGACGTCGCCTACGACGGGCTGAGCGGGCACGAGAAGGCCACCGTCCTGCGGTACGACGTGGTGGTGCTGGACCGGGACCTGCCGGGCATGTCGGGCGACGAGGTGTGCCGCCGGCTGGCCAGCGAGCAGGCGCTGACCCGGGTGCTGATGCTCACCGCCAGCGGCGGGGTCGCCGACCGGGTCGAGGGCCTGTCGCTGGGCGCCGACGACTACCTGGCCAAGCCGTTCGACTTCACCGAACTGGTCGCCCGCGTCCGCGCCCTCGGCCGCCGCGCCGTACCCGCCACCCCGCCGGTCCTCGTGGTCGGCGAGGTACGCCTGGACCCGGCCCGCCGCACCGCCAGCCGCGGCGAGCGGGCGCTGGAGCTGACCCGCAAGGAGTTCGGCGTGCTGGAGGTGCTGATGACGGCCGGCGGCGCGGTCGTCTCCGCCGAGGAGCTGCTGGACCGGGTGTGGGACGAGAACGCCGACCCGTTCACCACCACCGTCCGGGTCACCGTCATGACACTGCGCCGCAAACTCGGCGATCCGCCCTTCATCGACACCGTCGTCGGCGCCGGCTACCGCGTCGCCGCACCGGCGTGAAGCTCCCCCGCCCGACCCTGCGGCTGCGGCTCACCCTGCTCTACGGTGCGCTGCTGATGGTGGTCGCCGCGGCCACGCTCGGCTCGTCCGCGGTGCTGCTGGACCAGGCCGTACGCCAGTTGCCCGCCTTCGCGCCCGGCACCACCGTGACCGTACGGACCGCCGACGGCCAGCTGGGTACGGTCGACAGCGGCGAGCTCCAGCGCGCCGCCCGCGACTCGGCCCGGCACCGGGTGCTCACCGTCGGGCTGCTGGTCTTCGCCGCGACCGCGGTGGTGGGCGTGGGCGCCGCGTGGGCGCTGTCCGGGCAGGCGCTGAGCCCGATCACCCGGATGACCGCGACCGCGCGGCGGCTGTCGGAGCGGACCCTGGACGAGCGGATCGCGCTGAGCGGGCCGACCGACGAGGTCACCGAGCTGGCCGACACCTTCGACGCCATGCTGGACCGGCTGCGCTCGTCCTTCGACAGCCAGCGCCGGTTCGTCGCCAACGCCAGCCACGAGCTGCGGACGCCGCTGGCGGTGATGCGTACCGAGGTGGACGTGGCACTGTCCGATCCGGACGCGACCGTCGCGGAGCTGCGGCGGATGGGCGAGGTGGTGCGGGGGGCGACCGAGCGGGCCGACCGGCTGGTGGACGCGCTGCTGGTGCTGGCCACCAGCCAGGCACAGGCCGAGCAGGGGTTGGCGGTGCGCGAGCGGGTCGACCTGGCCGAGCTGGTCCGCCGGTCCCTGGAGGTGGTGGGTACGGCCGCGGCGCGGCGATGCCTGGTGGTGGAGGTCGACCCGGCACCGGCGCCGGTGCTGGGCGATCCGGCGCTGCTGGACCGGATGGTCGGCAACCTCGCCGAGAACGCGGTCCGGCACAACGTCGACGCCGGCTGGCTCACTGTCCGGTGTGGACAGTCGGGTGAGCTGTCCTGGCTGGAGGTGCGCAATTTCGGCCCCACCATCGACAAGTCCGAAGTGGACGAACTGTTCGCGCCGTTCCGCCGCGGCGGCCAGGCCCGCACCGCCGGCCGCGGCGCCGGCCTCGGCCTGTCGATCGTCCGCGCCGTCGCCGCCGCCCACGGCGGCACGGTCCACGCCGAACCCCTCACCGGCGGCGGCCTGACCGTCCGCGCCGAACTCCCCGCCACCCCCTGACCCGTGGCCCACCCCCTAACCCGGCGCCCCCGAGCCAACCCCACCAGCGCGATCCGCCCCGGCCCAGCCCCCGCGCGGCGGCCGGCCTATTCCCCGCCACCCCCTCATCCGGCGCCCCCGAGCCAACCCCACCAGCGCGATCCGCCCCGGCCCAGCCCCCGCGCGGCGGCCGGCCTATT
>Ga0081455_10002970_pt1 | contig 19833 bp, 14 predicted proteins | sample TabmetS3T2R1_FD_70207 | JGI IMG/M metagenome (GOLD analysis project Ga0081455, IMG submission 70207) | Tabebuia heterophylla rhizosphere microbial communities from the University of Puerto Rico - S3T2R1 | ecosystem: Host-associated > Plants > Roots > Rhizosphere ... | reverse complement strand
GGCCGGTGACGAGCGAGGGCGCGCGCGCCGCGCTCGAGCCGTTCCAGCCCAACACGGTGGTCGCGGTCGGCCCCGGTAACGGCGTTCCGTTGCTCGAGGGCAAGGACCTCGTCGACGGCCGACCGGCGGTGTACGTGTGCGAGAGCTTCGCCTGTCAGGCGCCGACGACCGACGCGAGAACCTTTCGAAACGCCTTACAAACCTCTAACTGAGGCTTTCCGTCTTCAGGTCATGATGGCGGGCATGAGGCCGAGGGCGTGGGGGGTCCTGGCAGCCGCTTTAGCGGCGCTAACGCTCTCGGCCCTGCTCGCTGTCCAGAGCGGCAGCTCGGCGGTGGCCCAGGCAGCACCGGCCAAGCCGAACATCCTCATGCTGATGACCGACGACCAGACGGTCGAGTCGCTGCGCGTGATGTCGAACGTCAACTCGCTGCTCGCGCGACAGGGCGTCACGTTCACGAACAGCTTCGCGTCGTTCCCGCTCTGCTGCCCGTCGCGGACGACATACCTCACCGGCCAGTACGGCCACAACCACACGATCATGGGCAACGCCCCGCCGACGGGCGGCTACGAGAAGTTCGCGCCGTTGCAGGCGAATGCGCTCCCGGCGTGGCTCCAGCGGGCCGGCTACACCACGGTGCACCTCGGGAAGTACCTGAACGGGTACGGCAGCGCACGGCCGACCGAGGTACCCCCCGGCTGGACCGAGTGGTACGGATCGACCGATCCCTCGACCTACCGGTTCTACAACTACACGCTGAACGAGAACGGTCGGCTCGTGACCTACGGGACGGGCGCGGCGAATTACCAGGTCGACGTCTACGACCGGAAGGCCGTCGACCTCGTCCGGCGGCTCGCGCCGAGCGAGAAGCCGTTCTTCCTGTCCGTCGCCTTCCTCGCGCCGCACAGCGGCGGGCCGCGCGACCCCGACGACCCCGCGAACCTGGGGACGCCGTCGCCCGCGCCGCGTCACCGCAACGTGTTCGCGAACCAGCCGCTGCCGACGCCGCCGTCGCTGAACGAGGCCGACGTCTCGGACAAGCCGGCCGCGATCCGGAACCGGCGCCTGATCCCGCCCGCGCGGCTGAACGCGATCCGAGAGGAATACCAGCAGCGCCTCGAGTCGCTGCTGTCCGTGGACGAGGCCGTGCGGGACATTCTCTCCGCGCTCGAGGCGACGGGCGAGCTCAGCCGGACGCTCGTCATCTTCACCTCCGACAACGGGTTCTTCCACGGCGAGCACCGCGTCCAGACCGGCAAGGTGCTCGTCTACGAGCCGTCGGTCCGCGTGCCGCTGATCGTTCGCGGCCCCGGGCTCCCGCGCGGCGTTCAGCGCTCGAACCTCGTCGCCAATGTCGACCTTGCGGCCACGATCCTCGAAGCCGCCGGCGCCAGGGCCGACCGCCGCCTGGACGGGCGCTCCCTGCTCCCGTTTGCCCGCGATCCGCTCGTGCGCTCAGGGCGGGACATCCTGCTCGAGACTCCGTCGTACAGCGCGATCCGCACTCCGAAGTACGTCTTCGTCCAACACACGTCGGGTGAACAGGAGCTCTACGACCTCGTCGCCGATCCGAACCAGCTCCAGAGCCTGCACGCTGATCCTCGGTTCGCTGCGCTGAAGAACGATCTCGCCGCGAGGCTCGCGCGGCTGCGGGCCTGTGCCGGCGACGCGTGCCGACGCGGCCCCGATCTCAGCCTCCGCGTTCTCTACCGGAGCGGCGGCGCGAAGTGCGCTCGCACCAACGTCAGGATTCGGGTGGTCGGCTCGTCCGCGTCGCGGATCTCGCTCGCGACGTTCTACCGCGGGACTCGCGTGGTCAAGCGCGACGCCCGGGCGCCGTACAGCACGGTTGTCCCGCGCCGGCGCCTCGGGGCCTCGACCCCGACGCAGGTGCGCGTGCTCGTGACGCTCAGGGACGGCCGGAGTGTGTCGCTCCAGCGAGCGCTTCGCCGCTGTAGCTAGACGTAAGCTCCGCGCGTGGACTCCCACGCGCTGCTCGAGGCTTCTACGGACGAGCTCTGCGCGCAGGCGCGAGGCCTGCGGCGCGGGACGCTGGTCACCTACTCGCCGAAGGTGTTCATCCCGCTGACGAAGCTCTGCCGGGACGTCTGCCACTACTGCACGTTCGCCCGTCCGCCCCGTCGCGGTGAGCGCGCGTACATGTCCGAGGAGGAAGTGCTCGAGGTCGCCCGCGCCGGTGCGCGGGCGGGTTGCCGCGAAGCGCTCTTCACGCTCGGCGACAAGCCGGAGCGTCGCTACCGGGCGGCGCGCGAGGAGCTCGCCGAGCTCGGCTGTGCGACGACCGTCGAGTACCTCGCCCGCTGCGCCAAGCTGGTGTTGGAGGAGACGGGGCTGCTCCCGCACACGAACCCGGGTGTGCTCACCCGAGACGAGCTCGAGCTCCTCCGAACCGTCAGCGTCTCCCAGGGGCTGATGCTCGAGACGGCGTCCGTGCGTCTGTCACGGCGCGGCGGCCCGCATTTCGGCTCCCCTGACAAGCTCCCCGCGGTCCGCCTCGAGACCGTCCGACTCGCCGGCGAGGCCCGGATTCCCTTCACGACCGGGATCCTGATCGGGATCGGCGAGACCCGTACCGAGCGCATCGAGGCACTCGAGGTGATCCGCGAGCTCCACGGACAGTTCGGCCACGTCCAGGAGGTGATCGTCCAGAACTTCCGCGCCAAGCCCGGGACGAAGATGGCCGACCACCCCGAGCCCTCGCTCGACGAGCTGCTCTGGACGGCGGCGGCTGCCCGCGTCCTCCTCCCACCCGACGTCCACGTTCAGTGCCCGCCGAACCTCAGCGGTGACGACTTCGGCCGGCTGCTGGAGGCGGGAATCGACGACTGGGGCGGCGTCTCGCCGGTGACGATCGACCACGTCAACCCGGAGGCGCCCTGGCCGGAGCTCGAGCGGCTGCGGCGCGAGACCGAGGAGCGCGGCTTCTCGCTCGTGCCCCGGCTCGCCGCGTACCCCGAGTACGTGAACGACGACTGGCTCGATCCCGGTGTCCGGTCGTACGTCCTCGACGCGTCCGACGGAGAGGGCTTCGCGCGCGACGACCGCTGGGCGGCGGGCACCCAGACGCCCATCCCGTTCACGCCGCGCGACGCGCTGCCGGTGCACAGCCGCGACGAGCTCGGCGAGAACGAGCTCGTGCGCCTATTCGCGGCGCGCGGCGAGGAGGCCGACCGCGTGTTCGCCGCCGCCGACGCCCTGCGCCGCGAGGTCTGCGGCGACACCGTCACCTACGTCGTCACGCGGAACGTCAACTACACGAACGTCTGCTACTTCCGCTGCGGCTTCTGCGCGTTCTCGAAGGGCCGGCTGGCGGCGAACCTGCGCGGCAAGCCCTACCTCGTCCCGCTCGAAGAGATCGTCCGCCGCGCGCGGGAGGCGTGGGACCGCGGCGCGGTGGAGATCTGCCTTCAGGGCGGCATCCACCCGGGGTTCACCGGCGAGACGTACCTCGACATCTGCCGCGCGCTCAAAGCCGAGCTGCGCGAGCTCCACATCCACGCCTTCTCGGCGCTCGAGGTCTGGCAGGGCGCAGCGACCCTGGGGCTCTCGCTCGAGGATTACCTGGGCGCGCTCCGCGACGCCGGGCTCGCCTCGCTGCCCGGCACGGCGGCCGAGGTGCTGGACGACGAGGTGCGGCGCGTGATCTGCCCCGACAAGGTGACGACCGCCCAGTGGCTGCGCGTCCACGACGTCGCACACCGCGTCGGGCTGCGCTCGACGACGACGGTCATGTTCGGACACGTCGACGGGCCGCGGAACTGGGCGCGCCACCTGCTGGAGCTTCGCGACCAGCAGCGCCGGTCGGGTGGCTTCACGGAGTTCGTGCCCTTGCCGTTCGTGCACATGGAGGCGCCGATCTACCTCAAGGGGGAGGCGCGGCCCGGGCCGACGTTCCGCGAGGCGATGCTGATGCACGCCGTCGCGCGGCTCGCGCTGCACCCCTGGATCACGAACATCCAGGCCTCCTGGGTGAAGCTCGGGACCGATGGGGCGCAGGCCGTCCTCAGGGCGGGCGCAAACGACCTCGGCGGGACGCTCATGAACGAGTCGATCTCGCGCGCCGCCGGTGCCGACCACGGCCAGGAGATGCCTCCCGAGGCGATGGAGGAGGCGATCCGGGCGATCGGCCGGGTGCCCCGCCAGCGCACGACGCTCTACGGCGAGCCCGCGGCGGAGCGCGTCGCGGCATCGTTCGGCGCGCCGCCGCTCACCGAGCCGGTCAACCCGCCCGCGAGCGAAGCGGGACTGCGCCCGCTGCCGAAGCTCGACCGCCCGGGGCTCCAGACGCTCAGCGCGTGACCGCCCGGCTCGCCCGGTGGAGCCGGACCGGTCGCGAGACGCCTTTGAGCGTGACGTCTCCGACGAGCTCGAGGTCGACGCCGGCGAGGTCGGCGCTCTCCCGCGCCTCCTCGCTCACGAGCACGTCACTCGGGCCGGCGTAGTCGGCGATCCTGGCCGCCACGTTCACGGTGCGGCCGAAGTAGTCGCCTTCCTGGACGATGAGCGCTCCGGCGTTGATGCCGATCCGCGCCGGGACGGAGATCGCCCGCTCCGTCTGTTCGACGAGCTCGAGGCCGCTTCGAATCGCTCCGGCGGGGTTCTCGAAGTGGAACATGACGCCGTCTCCCAGCCATTTCACCGGCCGACCGCCGTACGTCCTGGCCGCGTCCTGAACGACGTCGGCGAGCTCCGAGGCGATCTCGGCCGCCGCTTCGTCGCCTCGCTCTTCGGTGAGCGCCGTGTAGCCCGTGAGGTCGAGGAAGGCGATCGCACGCGGGTGCCTCGGCCCGATCGGGGCGATCCCGCGTTCGTCGAGCCACGCTTCAGTCCGCTCGACGAGGTAGTCGAGAACGATCCGCTCACGATGCCGGCGCTGGAGCCACGGGACGAGCTGCTGCGTCATCGCGCTGAAGCCAGCTCCCTTCTCGTACGTGAGCTGGTCCTTCTGGGCGAGGGTGAGGTGATCGAAGGCGTCCACGCGCACGCGGATCGCGCGGTCGAAGAGCTGAAGGCCCGAGGTGACGAGCCGCTGCATGCTCCCGCCGTAGAGGCGGGCGACACGCGAGAGGTCGTCGTCGTCGGCAAGGTCGAGCCGCTCCACGATCAGCGACAGCATCTCGGCGTCCTCCTCTCGGACGCGGTCGTGGTCGGGCGGCGGCAGCCCCATCTCTCTGGTCAGACGGCGCAGGAGCTCAGGCGGGCGGCCGACCCGTGGAGCCAGCTCGCCGTACGTCCCCGGCGTCCCCACCGGCTCGGGCATGAAAAGCTCCAGTGGATAGGTGAGGTCGCCGCTGGCCACGCCCCGCGCGACGTCGTCGAGGGAGATGCCCGACTCCTCGAACGCGGCCATCAGGCGAACGACGTGGACGTCCGAGGACGGAAAGAGGCCATCCTCCTCTCCCCGGCTGAGCAGGCCGAGCTCGACGAGCCGGGTGACCTGCTCCCGCGGACACGGGACGAGCTCGGCGAGCTCCCGGTCGGACAGCCTGGCCACGCTCAGTCGGGCCACCCGAAGCCGTCCGGCACGCCGCGGCTGTCGCCGGGCCCCGTGTTGGGCGCGCCGACCTTGAGGAACAGAGCGTCCTCGTCGCCGACCGCGCGCAGCGCACGAGGCGTGTCCGGCGGGACCCGGAGCGCCGTCCACGGCTCGAGGTCGACCAGCTCGTTGTCGCCGACGAGTGCCTGGGCGCGGCCCGAGACGAGCACGTAGATCTCCTCCTGGCGGTTGTGCGTGTGCCCCTCCCCGGCGAACCCGTTGCTGTACCGCGCGAAGCTGATACCACAGTGCTCGCAGCCGAGGTCGTTGCGGAGGAACCGAACCTCGAAGTGTTCAGGGTCGTGGCCGAGATTCGCAGCTTGGTCGGGCACGTCCGAGACCTTCACCACCGTGTACGCCGCCATCCAGACTCCTTTCGTGGGGTTCTCGCCGACGCTACACGGCTGGTATTGTCATGAGCCATGGGAAGCCTCCTCGAGTAGTCCAGGGAGCCAACGCGGCGGCGCCGCGGCGACTCCCCTTGGCCTCTCGAGACGAGAGGCTTTTTTGTCTCTGGAGAACGTGATGGAGCGATACGACCCGAAGACGATCGAACCCAAGTGGCAGCAGGTCTGGGCGGCGGAGCGCGCCTTCGAGACGCCCAATCCTTCGCCCGGTGCGCCGGACGAGCCGCACTGGTACCAGCTCGAGATGCTGCCGTACCCGTCCGGGACGTTGCACATGGGGCACGTCCTCAACTACACAATGGGCGACGTCGCCACGCATTACCGCCGGCGGAACGGGCTGCGGGTGCTGCGTCCGATGGGCTTCGATTCCTTCGGCCTGCCGGCCGAGAACGCCGCTATCAACGAGGGCGGGCATCCGCGCGAGATCACCGAGCGCAACATCGCCGCGATTCGCGCGCAGATGCGCCGGCTGGGCTGGGCGATCGACTGGGAGCGCGAGATCTCCGCGCACGAGGTCGACTACTACCGCTGGACGCAGTGGCTGTTCCTGCAGTTCTTCGAGCGCGGGCTCGCGTACCGGGCGGCCGCGCCGGTCAACTGGTGCCCGAACGACCAGACCGTCGTCGCCAACGAGTACGTCGTCGACGGGCGCTGCGACCGCTGCGGAACGCTGGTCGAGGCCCGCAACCTCGAGCAGTGGTTCTTCAAGATCACGGCGTACGCCGACGACCTGCTTCGCTACGACCTGCCGGACTGGGGCTACTGGCCCGAGCGCACGAAGACGATCCAGCGCAACTGGATCGGCCGTTCGGAAGGCGCCGAGATCGCGTTCCGGATCGAGGAGCTCGATATCGACGTGCCGGTGTTCACGACGCGGCCGGACACGCTCTTCGGCGCCACGTTCTTCGTGCTCGCTCCAGAGCACCCGCTGGTCGAGCGCATCGACAGCGACGAGGTGCGGGAGTACGCGAAGCGCACGGCAGCGCGCCGCGGCGAGGAGCGGGCGGCGGAAGAAGCGAAGACCGGAGTCTTCGCGGGGCTCTACGCGACGAACCCGGTGAACGGGGAGCGCCTGCCGGTCTACGTCGCCGACTACGTGCTGATGGAGTACGGGACGGGCGCGATCATGGCCGTCCCTGCCCACGACGAGCGCGACCGCGAGTTCGCGGAGGCGTTCGACCTGCCGATCCGTGAGGTGATCAGCGAGGACGGCGTGCTGGTCGAGTCGGGCGCGTTCTCCGGGCTGGACGCTGAAGAGGGCAAGCGTCGGATCGTCGAGTGGCTCGCTGACGAGGGAACGGGCCGGCCGGCGGTCAGCTATCGGCTGCGCGACTGGAGCTTCTCGCGCCAGCGCTACTGGGGTTGCCCGATCCCGATCGTCTACTGCGACGACTGCGGGATCGTCCCCGTGCCCGAGTCCGACCTGCCGGTGCTGCTGCCCGAGGTCGACGACTACCGGCCGAAGGGCGTTCCGCCGCTCGCTTCCAACGAGGAGTGGCTGAACGTCCCCTGCCCGAGGTGCGGGAAGCCCGGGCGTCGCGAGGCGGACACCATGGACACGTTCGTCGACTCCTCCTGGTACTTCCTGCGCTACGTCGATCCCAGGAACGACCAGGCGCCGTTCGACCGTCGCCTCGTCGACTACTGGTGCCCGGTGTCGCAGTACATCGGCGGGATCGATCATGCGACGGGGCACCTGCTGTACTCGCGCTTCTTCGTCCGCGTGATGAAGGAGATGGATCTGGTCGGGTTCGGCGAGCCGTTCGCGCGGCTGTTCCACCAGGGCTGGCTCCAGATGGGCGGCTCGAAGATGTCCAAGTCGCGCGGCAATGTGGAGGGGCCGGACGACCTGGTCGAGGAATACGGCGCCGACGCCGTGCGCACCTACATCCTGTTCATGGGCCCGGCCGACCAGGACATGGAGTGGACAGACAACGGCATCGAAGGCATCGTCCGCTTCCTGCGCCGGCTCTGGCGGGTCGTCCTCGAAGTGGCCGAGGCCGAGCAGCCGGCCGCCGACGGCGCCACCGACACGCCGCTGGCGCGGAAGGCCCATACGACGATCGCCAAGGTTTCCGACGACATCGAGCGTCGCTTCCAGTTCCATACCCCGATCGCGGCCGTGATGGAGCTGACGAACGAGCTTGTGCGGACGCCTGAGGATCCCGCCGCCAGGTTCGCCGCCGAGACGGCGGTCTCGCTGATCCAGCCCTACGCGCCGCACCTGGCCGAGGAGCTCTGGCAGCGGCTGGGCCACGAGCGTCTGTGGGAGGAGCCCTGGCCGCAGCCCGATCCGGCGCTGCTGGAGCGGGAGACGTTCGAGCTCGTGATCCAGGTCAACGGCAGGGTCCGCGATCGCGTCGAGGTCCCGTCCGACCTGTCCGACGACGAGCTGGTCGAGCGGGCCAAGGCTTCGCCGCGCGTTCAGGCCTACCTGGACGGGAGCGAGATCGCGCAGACGATCGTCGTCCCGCGCAAGCTCGTCAACATCGTCACGCGCTAAGCGTTCATCCTTTCGTTATGCGGGTACTTCTCGTCGACGACGACGCCGCGCTGCGAATGCTCCTGCGCACGACGTTCGAGGTCTTCGACATCGATGTCGACGAAGCCGGCGACGCGGCCGAGGCCGATCGCGCCGTGCGGACGTTCGATCCTGACGTGCTCGTGCTCGACGTCCGGATGCCGGGCATGGACGGGCTCGAGTACTGCCGCCGGCTGAAGGCGAATCCCGCCCACGACGGGCTCGGCGTCGTGTTGCTGACCGGGTCCGAAGGGGGAACGCAGGAGCTCGCGGAGGAGGTCGGCGCCGACACGTTCCTGCGCAAGCCCTTCAGCCCGCTCGAGCTCCTGGCCGCCGTCGAGCGCCTCGCCGGAGTCAAGTACGGCGTGCCGTTCCGCTCCGCTCGGTCCGACGACCCCCAGGAGCAGCTCCTGCTCTACGCCCACGACCTCCGTCACGTGCTCGAGCTCGAGCGAGAGCAGCGGGCGCTCGTGCAGGAGGCCTACCTCGAGACGGTCATGGCGCTGGCGAGCGCGCTCGCGTCGAAGGACACCGGCACGCGCGCGCACTCCCAGCGTGTCCAGCAGTACGCGATGGAGCTCGCGCGCGAGGTCGACCCGAAGCTGCTGGACGATCCGAGCACCGAGTACGGATTCCTGCTTCACGACCTCGGCAAGATCGGGATCCCCGATCGTGTGCTCCAGAAGCCCGAGCCGCTGACTCCCGACGAGGTGGAGCTCATGCGGACCCACACCGTGCTGGGCGAGCAGATGCTGACCGGGGTCGCGTTCCTCCGGGGCGAAGGACTGCGGGTCGTGCGCTCGCACCACGAGCGGTGGGACGGGGCCGGCTATCCGGACGGCAAAGCCGGGACGGAGATCCCGCTCGCCGCGCGGGTCTTCGCGGTCGCCGACGCGCTCGACGCGATCACGAGTGATCGCCCCTACCGCGGCGCGCGCCCGTGGGAGGACGCGGCGCGCGAGCTCATCGAGCAGAGCGGTCGACAGTTCGACCCGGACGTGGTCCGTGCGTTCCACGCCTGCGAGGGGCGACTCCGTCGAGCGTACGAGGAGCTCGGCGCCGGCGTCGCGGGCTAGGCCCGCTCCAACAAGCGCTGGTCGGCGAAGCGCCGGTAGCCGCGAGTGAGCGCGAACGCTGCGGCGAGCAGCAGGAGGATCGGAGCGGCGACGATCAGGGCGTAGGCGCCGATTGCGAGCTCGGCGGCGAGAACACCGGTCGCGTCGTCGATCGCCCGCTTCAAGCGGCCGGGCGGAGCCACCTTCTGCTGCGGCTCGTGGGTGGTGAGGCCGACCTGCACGGTCGCGAACGCGGCCCGGCGGTTGATCTCGACGCGCTGGCGGCGAAGGACGGCGATCTCCCGCTGGATGCGAGCCAGCTCGTCGCCCCGGGCGTCGGCGGCACGGCGTTCGAGCCGGCGGATCCGCCGGGTGAGCTCGTCCAGGGGCTGCTGGAGGTCGGAGATCTGGACCTGCTGGGCGAGGATCCGCCCGAGGTCGCTGAACTGGACGATCGCGGCCTGAACCCTGGACAACGGGACGCGAACGCGGAGCTCAGATGTGCCCTCGCTCGGCTCAGGCGTGCCGTACTGCACGCTGACGACGTAGCCGCCGAGCCGGCGCGTGGTGCGAAGCGCCCGCTGAGTGGTCGCCGAGAGGTCGTCGGTGCCGGTCACGAGCACGGTCAGGCTCGCCTGGACGTCCTGCGCCCTGGTTCGGCTCGGGCCCGGCGCGGTCGCTGAGTTCGCGTCCGGCGCGAGGGGGGCGGGGCGGGCGGCGTCCAGAGCACGCCGCTCGGCGAAAGGCTGCGCACCGGGTGCCGTCGGCGCCGGACTGCGTGCCTCCGGCTGGGACTCCGAGACTGCGGCCGTCTTGATCCCCACCGCGACGGCGGCGAAGAGCGACGCGGCGGCAAGCGCCGGTGCCCCGAAGAGCGCGAGCCTGCGGAGCGGGAAGGTGGGCCGCGAGGACCGAGCCGGCGGCTGAGCGGCGATCAGCGCGACGCGCTCGCGGAGCTGGTCCGGCGCCTGCGGAGTCTCAATGCGGAGCGCTGTGGCGAGATCAGGCGACAAGGCGAGGCCTCACTTTCTGCTCGAGCCGCTCGAGTGCCCGGTTCAGCCGCGTGGTACAGGCGGAGGGGGAGATTCCGAGCACCCGAGCGGCCGTTCGAGCGTCCTGTTCGAGCACGATCCGGAGGACGATCACCTCGCGATCGGCAGCCGAGAGGGTCCGCAGCGCTTGCCGGAGTACCGGGCCGTACTCGTCCGGAAGCTCGAGCTCGCCGGCGCTCGAGTCCGCTTGCGCTGCGAAGGCGCTTTCGCGGCGCCTGCGGCGGTTCTCGGCCCGGAAGTGGTCGAGCGCGGCACTCCGCGCCAGCTGGCAGAGCCAGGTCTGGGCGGTGCCGCGCCTCTGGTCGAAGCGATTCCAGCGAGCGAGGGCCCGTTCGAAGGTCTCGGACGTGAGCTCTTCGGCGGTGGACGGGTTCGCGGTCACGTAGAGCAAGTAGCGATAGACGTCGTCGAGGTGCGCCTCGGCGACGGAGGCGAAGCTCGGCGGAGCGTTCGTCACGGCGGTCACGTACTGGGTATACGCCACAGCCGCGTGCCGCGTCACAGGCCGTCGCACTCTTGGCTCGAATTCGCCCCACACTCGTCTCGGTTCTGTTGCCAGGATTGACGACGTGGATCTCTCCGGCCTCTCGCGCGGGCGTGCCATCGTGGGCGCGCTCCTTCTCATCGGTGCGCTCTTCATTGCCGGTCGTTACCTGGCCGGCGCCGGCGCGGCCGAGGAGCCGGGGGCAGCCGAACCGGCGGCCGGTGAGCTAAGGGCGGAGCCCGCACCGCGCCTGATCGTCCACGTGGTCGGCGCGGTCAGGCGGCCCGGCCTGTATCGGCTCGCGAACGGGGCGCGGATCGCAGATGCGCTTCGTCGTGCAGGCGGCGCGACGAGGCGCGCGGACCTGAGCCTCGTCAACCTCGCGGCTCCCGTCTCCGACGGGACCCAGGTCGTCGTCCCACGCCGTGTTTCTGCCGCCGAGGCGGCGGCCGGAGGAGGCGCCGAAGGCGAAGCGGCCGCGGGTCCTGTGCACCTCAACACCGCGACGGTCGATCAGCTCGACGAGCTGCCCGGCGTCGGGCCCGTGACCGCGCAGAAGATCGTCGACTGGCGGGAGCAGCGCGGCGCCTTCAGCTCGGTCGACGACCTTGATGCCATCCCGGGTATCGGGCCGGCTCGCCTCGAGCAGCTGCGGGAGCTGGTCGCTCCGTGACGCCGGCGTTCCTCGACCGCTTCGCACCGCATGTTCTCGCGGCGGCCCTCTGCTGCGGCCTGGCCGCGGCGAACGGGATCCGGTTCGGCGGCTGGCTGCTCGCTGCGGCATTGGCGGCCGTCGTCGCCACCGTCGCGATCGAGGATGACCGCCGCCGTCTCGGGATGCTGGCAGTCGGTTTGGCGCTCGGCGGGTTGTGGTGGGGGAGCGTGCGGCTCGACGCGCTCGACCGAAGCGTGTTGGCCCCGCGAACGGGCGAGGTGGGGCCGTCGATAGTCGAGATCACGGGGCCCGCGCGGCGTACGCCGTTCAGCCTGCGTGTTCCTGCGAAGGTGCGCGAGTTCCGCCGCAGGCCCTTGAGCGAGGCGGTCCTGCTCGAGCTTCCACTCGGCCGTGCGCCGCCACAGGGCGCAGTCATCGAGAGCGTCGTTGAGCTGCGGCCGCCGCGCGGTCCAAGTGACGGCTTCGACGAGCGGGCGCTCCTTCGTCGCCGCGGCGTGCATGTCGTCGCCCGCGGGCGAAGCTGGCGGATCGTCGCCCGCAGAGGAGGGATCGCGGGCGTCGCCGACCGCGTCCGGCGCGAGCTCGCTGCCTCCATCGCACCCGGTCTCTCGGGAGAACGGCGCGCGGTCCTGGCCGGCCTCGTGCTCGGGGAGGAGGAGGCCCTGAGCCAGGACCTGCGCGACAGCTTTCGTTCCTCCGGGCTCTACCACTTGCTCGCCGTCTCGGGTCAGAACGTCGCGTTCGTCGCCGGCGGCGTCCTGCTGATCGCCTGGCTGCTGGGGATCTCGAGGCTCGCGGCAGAGGTCGGCGCGCTGGCCGCGATCGGCGCGTACGTCATGGCGGTGGGCTGGCAGCCATCGGTCGTCCGAGCGGGCGTCGCCGGAGCGCTCGCCTCCCTGGCATGGCTCGCCTCCCGCCCTCGGGATCGCTGGTACTTCCTACTGCTCGGCGCAGCACTGCTGATGGCGTGGAACCCGTACAGCCTGTTCGAGCCGGGGTTCCAGCTCTCGTTCGCGGCCGTCGCCGCGATCTTCGTCGCCGTGCCAAGGCTCGAAGGGGTGCTCGAGGGCTATCCGCTCCCTCGCGGCCTCGCCGCGATCGTCGCCGTCTCAGGGGCCTGCGCGCTGGCCACCGCCCCGATCCTCCTCCTCCAGTTCGGATCGGTGCCTGTGTACTCGGTCCTGAGCAACGCGCTCGCGGCGGTCGCCGTCGCCCCCTGCTTCGGCCTCGCGCTCCTGACCGCACTGCTGGATCACGTGCTACCCGAGGCCGCCGTCGCCGCAGCGTGGCTCAACGGCTGGCTCGCGGCCTACATCGCCGCCTGCGCCCGGCTCGTCGGCGGACTGCCGGGTGCCGAGGTGAGCTCCGTGGCCGTCCTCGGTTTCGGGGGATTGCTCGCGGGGCTGCTCGTCTTGAGCGCCCGCCTTCCAGCATGGCGTCGTCCCGGGCTCGTCGTCGTCGTCGGAACCGCGGCCGTCGTCCTCGCCGGCTGGAAGCTGCAGCGCTCCTCTTCGACGCCGCCGCCGACGACCGGCTTCAGGCTGACGGCGCTCGATGTCGGCCAGGGCGACTCCTTGCTGCTGCAGGTGCGCGAGGGCGCTGTGCTCGTCGACCAGGGCCCGCCTGAGGCAGATGTGGACGATCAGCTGCGCCGGCTCGGCGTCCGTCGGCTGGCGCTCGTCGTGCTGACGCATCCGCAGCGCGACCACATCGGCGGGGCGGCCGACGTGCTCGAGCACCTCGAGGTCGATCGGGTCCTCGATCCGAACTTGCCGGCGGAGAGCCCCGACCACACGGCAGCGTTGGCAGAGGCCGGGAAGGGCGATGTGGCCGTGAGCACCGCACGGGCCGGTGTGACGTTCCGCCTCGGTCGCCTCAAGCTCAGGATCCTGTGGCCCGACGGGCCCGGAACAGCCGGCGAGGATCCGAACCTCCGCGCGATCGTCATCCTCGCGACCTACGGCCGGGTCGATCTGCTGCTGACCGCCGACGCGGAGTCTCCGGTCACGCTTCCGCTCAACCCTCCTCCGGTCGAGATCCTGAAGGTTGCCCACCATGGTTCAACAGACGAGGGGCTTGGTCGGCTGCTCCAGGTCACCAAGCCCCGCGTCGCGATCGTCTCCTGCGGACGAGACAACGACTACGGCCACCCGACCCCGTCGACGATGGCCACCCTGGACGCGGCGCCGGAGCTTGAGGTCTTCCGGACCGACCTCGACGGCCGCGTCGTCGTCGAGACCGACGGCGAGCAAATCTCGACCTGGTCCGAGCGATGAGCTCGACGGTCACGAAGGCGCTGACTTGGCGGCGCCGACCGGCAAAGGCCGTGCCGGCTTGGCCGGCACGGCCGACTAAGCTGGCTCCTGGTGTCGGACGAAGCCCTGCTGCCGGTCTATCTCCTGACCGGAAACGACCATCCGAAGATCGCGCGCGCGCTCCGCCGTCTCCGTAGTCGCTTCGGAGACGAGTCAGTCCAACAGCTGTCAACCGACTCCGCGAGCGGCGCCGACGCGGTCGCAGCGTGTAACGCGCTCGGGCTCTTTGCCGCAGGCGAGGGAGGCCGGCTGGTCGTGGTCGAACGCGTCGAGCGGTGGAAGAAGGCCGACGTCGAGGCGGTCACCGCCTACCTGGCCGACCCGGTGCCCGGAGCAGTGCTCGCGTTGGTCGCCGTCGAGGCGCCTCGCAGTGACCTGCTGGCCAAGGCGGTTGCCAAGGCAGGGAAGGTGCTGACGTACGCGGCGCCGAAGCCGCGGGACCTTCCCGCCTGGGTGCGGGGGCAGTTCGAGCTGCGCGGCGGCGTGGCCGATCCCGAGGCGGCGCGCGCGCTCGTCGAGATCGTGGGCGACGACCTTGCCGCGCTCGCGACGGAGGCAGACAAGATCACGACCTGGGCCGGCGGCGACCCGATCACCCGCGCTGACGTGGAGTCGCTGGCGACGCCCGCGCGCGAGGCGACCGCGTGGGCAATCACGGATGCGTGGGGCGAGCGCGACCTGCCGGCGCTCCTTGCAGCCGCTGAGGCCGAGCTCGGCCGGCGCGACCCCTTCGGGATCTCGACCCGGCTGGCGGCGCACGTCGCGCTGGTCCGCTCCGTGCGACTGCTCGCGGCCGAGGGCATCAATGCCCGCGAGATTGCGAAGCACCTGAAGGTGCACGAGTTCCGGATCAGGAAAGCGCGCACGCATGCCGACCGGTACTCGCAGGACGAGCTCGACGCAGCGGTCGTTCGCCTCGCCGCGCTCGATGCCGCGATCAAAGGTGCGAGCCGACTCTCCGGCGAGCTCGAGTTGACGAGGGCGCTGCGCGACCTGACCGGCGTGCCCGAGCCGTCGGCGCCCGGCGCCTGAGCCGCTAGGAGCTCGAGCCGGGCCCCGAGACGATCCGAGCCGCCTGGGCCTTCTTCCGCGCCGCGGCGTTGCGATGCAGCGCACCATGTGCGGCGGCGCGGTCGATCCAGCGCTGGAGCTCGAGGTGGGCGGACTGGATCCGGTCGGCGTCGCCGTCCTCGACTGCGCTGCGGAGCCTCCGTGTCAGCGTCTTCACCGTCGAGCGGTAGTGCAGGTTCTGGAGGCGCTGCCGCGCCGCGATTCCGACCCGCTTCTTCTGCTGCTTGATGTTCGCCATGACGTGAAAATGCCCGCTCCTGCGGGCGGCCGCATGGTACCAGAGCCCCGGAGCGTTTCTTGCCGGCCGCAGGACCCGGCGGCACGCGCTCGTATGCTCACCTCGTGGTCGAGCGGCCCCTGAACGAAACGCAGGAAGTTCGAGCCTTCCCGGCGAGACGCCTCGCGTGGTCGACGGCAGTCTTCTCGGCGGCGACGGGCCTCTCGCGCGTGCTCGGGCTCGTCCGGGAGATCGTCGTCCGGCGCTACTTCGGCGTCGAGGGCGTCGGCATCAATGCGTTCACTGTGGCGTTCCAGGTGCCGAACCTGGTTCGAGCGTTGGTCGCCGATGCCGCGCTCTCGTCCGCCTTCGTCCCGGTCTTCAGCGAGCTGCTCGAGAAGGGCGAGCGCGCCCGGGCCTGGCGCGTCGCTTCGAGCCTGATCTGGATCCTGCTCCTCGGACTGACGGCGATCACTGCCGTCTTCATCGTCGCCGCGCCGTGGGTGATGTCGCTCTTCGGGTACGGAAGCGGCGAGGCCGGCGACCTCGCCGTCACCCTCTCGCGGATCCTCTTCCCGACGGTCATCCTGCTCGGCATCTCCGGGATTGTCGTCGGGATCCTGAACAGCTACGAGCACTTCACGGTGCCCGCCCTGACGCCGGTCTTCTGGAACGTCGCGATCATCGTGGGCCTGCTGATCGGCGTCCCGCGCGCAGACTCCCTCAACGCCCAGCTCTACGTCTACGCCGGCGCGATCGTCGTCGGCACCGTGATCCAGCTGTTCCTCCCCCTGCCGTGGCTCTCGGGGCTCGACGGCCGATTGAGACTCGCGATCGACTGGCGCGATCCGGCGGTGAAGCAGGTCTTCGTGCTGATGCTTCCGGTCGCGCTCGGGCTCGGACTGATCAACGTCAACGCGTTGATCGGCACGCTGTTCGCAGCGCGCTACATCGACCCGGCGCTGTCCCCGAGCTCGATCGACGCCGCCTTCCGGCTCTACATGCTTCCGCAGGGGATGTTCTCCGTGGCCTTGGCAACGGTGCTGTTTCCGTCGCTGGCGCGTCTCGCTGCGCGCGCAGACGTCGAGGGCTTCCGCCGCACCGTGGGGCTCGGCCTGCGCCAGATCGCCTTCCTGCTGATCCCGGCGAGCGTCGTGTCGGCGGTTCTGGCCGAGCCCATCGTCCGGCTCGTCTACCAGCGTGGGGAGTTCGGGCCGCGGGCGACCGACGTCGTCGCCGCCGCGCTCGCTGCCTTCTCGCTCGGCCTCGTCTTCAACGGCGCCATGCTGATGCTGAACCGCGCGTTCTTCTCCCTCCAGTCACCCTGGGTGCCGACGTGGGTCGCGCTCGGGAACCTGCTCCTGAACACCGCGCTCTTCGCGGTCTTCTACCGCGTCGGCACGTGGGGGATCCCGTTCGCGATCTCGCTCGCCAACGTCGCCGGCGCGGCCGCGCTGCTCTACCTGCTCCGCCTTCGACTCGGTGGACGGATCGAGGGAGCCGAGACCGCGAGATCGACCCTGCTGATCACGATCGCCTCAGCCGTCTTCGGGCTCGTCGCCTTCGTCGTCTGGTGGGCACTCGACGAAGCACTCGGGCGGTCGTTCATCGCCCAGCTCGCCTCGCTCTCCGCAGCGCTGCTCGTGGGCGGCGCCGCCTACCTATTTTCCTGCCGTTTGCTGGGAGTTCGTGAGCTGAACGCGTTGCTATCGTTGCGAGCCCGCCGCCCGCCCGCCTAGTCACATGCAGCAGGACCGCATCCGCAACTTCTCGATCATCGCGCACATCGACCACGGGAAGTCGACGCTCGCCGATCGCATTCTCGAGGTGACCGAAACCGTCTCCGGCCGGGAGATGCGCGAGCAGCTGCTGGACTCGATGGACCTCGAACGCGAGCGCGGGATCACGATCAAGGCGCAGGCCGTGAGGGTCAACTGGAAGGGCCACCAACTCAACCTGATCGATACGCCGGGCCACGTCGACTTCACCTACGAGGTCTCGCGATCGCTGCAGGCTTGCGAGGGCGCCGTCCTGGTCGTCGACGCGGCGCAGGGAATCGAGGCGCAGACCGTGGCGAACGCCTACCTCGCGATCGAGAACGACCTCGAGCTGCTCCCGGTCGTGAACAAGATCGACCTCGCGCAGGCCGACCCGGACAGTGCCGCCAAGGAGCTCGCGGAGCTGATCGGCGGCGACCCCGACGACGCTCTGCGAGTCTCGGCAAAGACGGGCGACGGGGTCGATCAGATCCTCGACGCGGTCATCGAGCGCATCCCGCCGCCAGCAGGCAATGCCGACGCGCCGCCGCGCGCGCTGATCTTCGACTCGTCGTACGACCAGTACCGCGGCGTCGTCGCATTCGTGCGCGTCGTCGACGGCACCTTCGACACCCGCGAGCGGCTCCTTGCGATGGCCCAGGGGACGCGCTTCGAGGCCGAGGAGCTCGGTTTTTTCTCGCCGACGATGCGCGCCGCCGACACGATCGCCGCAGGCGAGGTGGGCTACGTGATCACCGGGCTCAAGGACGTCAGCCGCCTTCGGGTCGGGGACACGCTGACGTCCGTCGACCGGCCTGCGTCCGAACCCCTCCCAGGCTACAAGGACGTGAAGCCGATGGTCTTCGCCGGTCTATTCCCGACCGACTCGGACGACTACCCGGACCTGCGTGACGCGCTCGAGCGGCTGAAGCTGAACGACGCGGCGCTCGTCTACGAGCCCGAGACGTCCCAGGCGCTCGGCTTCGGCTTCCGCTGCGGGTTCCTCGGCCTCCTGCACATGGAGATCGTTCGAGAACGACTGGAGCGGGAGTTCGATCTCGACCTGCTCGTCACCGCGCCCAACGTCGCCTACCTGGTCCGTGCGACGGATGGTCAGGAGGTGGAGGTCCACAACCCCGCCGAGATGCCGGCCGAGATCGAGCAGGTCGAGGAGCCGTACATCAGGGCGTCGGTGATCGTTCCGAAGGAGTACGTCGGCGCGGTCATGGAGCTCTGTACCGAACGGCGGGGACGGTTCGACCATATGGAGTACCTGTCGGAGGAGCGGGTCGTCCTCATCTACGAACTGCCGCTCGCCGAGGTCGTCGTCGACTTCTACGACCAGCTCAAGTCGCGCACGCGGGGATACGCCAGCTTCGACTACGACATCATCGGATTCAGGGAAGGCGATCTGGTGCGCCTCGACGTTCTCATCGCGGGCGAGTCGGTCGACGCGCTCTCGCTGATCCTCCATCGCGGCTCGGCCTACGGACGCGGCCGCGCGCTCGTGGACAAGCTGCGCGAGGAGATCCCGCGACAGCTGTTCGACGTCCCGGTACAGGCGGCGATCGGTTCGAGGGTGATCGCGCGCGAGACGATCAAGGCGAAGCGCAAAGACGTGCTCGCAAAGTGCTACGGCGGGGACATCACGCGCAAGCGCAAGCTGTTGGAGAAGCAGAGGGCGGGGAAGAAGCGGATGAAGCAGGTCGGCGCCGTCGAGGTGCCGCAGGAGGCGTTCCTGGCCGTCCTCAATCTGGACGAAGGACGCTGATGGGCGCGGTTCGCCATCTCTACGTCCATCTTCCGTTCTGCGCGCATCGCTGCGGCTACTGCGACTTCGTGACGATCGTCGGTCGGGCCACCGATCACGGGCGTTACGTCGACGCGCTCGCCGTCGAGCTCGCGCTCGAACGCGATTCACTCGCACCCCGGCTCGACACGGTCTTCCTCGGCGGCGGGACGCCGACGTTCACCGAGCCCGCGGCCCTGCGGCGGCTGCTTCGGCTGCTTCCGCCCGCCGACGAGCTCACCGTCGAGGCGAACCCGGAGACGGTGACGCCCGAGCTTGCCCGGCTATTGCGCAACGAAGGCGTGACGCGCGTGTCGCTGGGCGCACAGAGCTTCCGCACCCATCTGCTCGCGGTTCTGGAACGGGGGGCAGGTCCGAAGGACGTCCGGCGGGCGTTCTACCATCTCCGTGATGCCGGATTTGACAACATCTCGCTGGATCTCATCTACGGAATCCCAGGCCAGAGCGCCGCCGACCTCGAGACCGACATCGACGAGGCGCTGGCTCTTGGCCCCGAGCATCTCTCGTGCTACGAGCTCGAGGCGAAGCCCGGAACGCGGTTCACGCACGCTCACGGCGTCGAGCTGGAGCGACAGGCCGAGGCGCTCGAGGGGTACTTCGAAACCGTCGTCGACCGGCTGACGGGGGCCGGCTTTCGCTGGTACGAGACCGCGAACTTCTGTCGGGCTCCGACGGCGGACGACGGGCGTGATCTGCGGTCGCGGCACAACCTCGCCTACTGGCTGGGGCGGGACTACCTCGGCATCGGGATCGGCGCAGTCTCGACCGTCGCCGGCCGGCGCTGGCGGAACACGCCGCGGCTGCCCGTGTACCTGGAGGCGCTCGAGCGCGGGGATCGACCGCCAGGCGAGGTCGAGGAGCTTGCGATCGACGTCCGGCTGCGGGAGCGGCTGATGCTCGGGTTGCGGCTC
>Ga0081455_10002969_pt1 | contig 19834 bp, 24 predicted proteins | sample TabmetS3T2R1_FD_70207 | JGI IMG/M metagenome (GOLD analysis project Ga0081455, IMG submission 70207) | Tabebuia heterophylla rhizosphere microbial communities from the University of Puerto Rico - S3T2R1 | ecosystem: Host-associated > Plants > Roots > Rhizosphere ... | reverse complement strand
AACTTCTATCTTGCGATCAACATCGGCTACCCCAACAACTTCGACAAAGCGAACAACCGCGACGGCAGCTTGCTCATGATCCACGGCGACTGCTGGTCGAGCGGTTGCTACGCCATGACCGACGAACAGATTAGCGAGATCTATTCGCTGGCGCGCGACTCATTCCTCGGCGGCCGGCCATCATTCCAGGTCCAGGCCTATCCGTTTCGATTGACGCCGGCGAATCTGGCGCGGCATCGAAATAATCCGAACTTGGCCTTCTGGAAGATGCTCAAGATCGGCAACGATCACTTTGAGACGACGCATCTCGAACCCAAGGTGAATGTGTGCGGTCGCCTCTATGTATTCGATGCGCAATCTCCGCCGAATTCGCGGAAACCTCTTGCGTTCAATCCCACCGATAAATGCCCCGCCTTTGTCGTAAATCCAAAAATCGCGCGGCCGGCGCTGGAGAAACAACGCGCCGACGAGCTCGAATACGCGCAATTGCTTGAAAACAACGTGCCGGCCGCCCCAATCGACAACGAACTGGACGGCGGAATGAATGAGGTCTTCCTCGCACGGTTTCCGGACAGAGTGACACCTTCAAACAAGCCGCCGCCTGCAACTCACCTACTGCCACTGCTCCTCTAGGTCATTCTCTAGGGCGCTGCGACAACCCGGCATCGCGTCGTTTGCAGAATAAAAGTCGTGATTGTGCGCATCACTGCCGCAACGGCCACGTCCATGCTCAAAATTTCAGATTTCATTGCCCCGGCCCCCCGGCCTGCGCCTATAGTAGCGCGGCTTCTATCTGGGGACAGGGGGGAATAAATGCGGCTCCTAATCTTTGTCAGCGCGATACTTATTGGCTTGAGCCAACAATCTGTGGCTCAGAGCATCGGCTATGCAGACCAGTCCTGCAGTTTCTGGACGAAAGAGCGCTCTAAGCGAACATCTTTCGATAAGATTGGAATGCAATCGTGGGCGACCGGGTATTTATCAGGGGCAAATGCAGTATCCAAGGGGGCATCCAATTCCGATTTTCTGAAAGGTGTTGACGGTGACGCAGTATGGGCGTGGCTCGATAATAATTGCAAACGTAACCCGCTCGAAAAATTCCCTGAGGCAGTGTTGAAGCTTTTGACGGACTTGCGCGAACGTGCGCTGCGTCGATAGTTGCCGCGTTTGGCAATTACCGCGCCACCGATTTTGGCGAGAAACCCTTGGCCTGATCGCGGTATTTCCTCCACCTCAGTACCTCCGGTCGAAAAAAGCACGTCTGTCTGCGCAGTGACCCGGAACGAAATGTCAAATGACACATTGTGCCTATAAGCCGCCAAAGGGGGAGCGGGAATGAACACATGGGAAGAGTACCGAGTGAAGGCCGCCGAGCTGGCTGCTCGCGCTGCATGCGAGACCAATCCTCGAATACAAGCTGAGCTTGATAACTTGGCACGAAGTTATCTGCGTCTGGCGATTCAAGCGGAGCAAAACAATCGTCTCGATCTGACGTACGAGGCGCCATTGTCGAAAGACGACGATCCAGCCGCTAAGCGATAACAGAGCATCCGCTTTCGCGGTCGTCGCGGTCAGGAGGAAAAGCTTCTCTCTAGTTGTTCGTCCGCTGCGTTCCCTGACGCTGGCGCCGGATCAGACGAAACGCGAGCCACAATAGCAAGATGACCGCTGCGACCGCTGCGAGCGGCGCCGCCAGCGCCAGCAGCGACAACAGGATCGAACCACCCAGTTCCCCCGTTGCGATGACTGGGTTGCCGAGGCCGGCCGTCATGACGGTCGACTTCGCTCTCAGTATGGTGGTAACGCCTTGCGTTAAGCTCGCGGTGCCGCCCCCCGCAATGACGGCTGCCGTCCATTTCGCCATCGGCGGCAGGTCCGTCATAACTGCCGCAGACACGATCGTGCCTGCGACAAATGCAGCGGGAGTGGCCAAGGCGTCGAGCAGGTTGTCGACACCCGGAACGTAATAGGCCAGTACCTCCGCAAGCGCCGCCACGCCGAGCATTGTCAGCGCGAAGGGCGTGGCGAGCCATGCGAAACTATTGTCCAGCGATAGATGACCCGTATAGGCCGCCCCGCTCATAATGAGCATCGGCAAAAACACCCGAAAGCCGGTCGCAGCAGCCAACACGACGCCAAGCGCAATTGATATTGCGAGATCAGTGCCGGTCATAACGATCAAATCCTGTTAAGCGACATATTAAGCCGTTTTGCCCTTCTGGCGCGATTGACCCGCCTCACCATGTTGCGTCCCTGCCACGTTGACGGAATAAGCCGGAAGCAACGCTTGTTCTTATGCCTGAGGGAGCAAGAGGTGGAAATTCTGCGACGATATCAATAATCCCAAGGGAGGACTGAAATGGGCAAGTCGAACGCACTTATTATTGCGGCGCTGGCACTGGGTGTAACGTCGGGAGTCAATGCACAGCAGCAGCCGCCGCCGGCGCCACCACAATTGCCGCAAGCGCCCGGTATGACGTTCTTCGTCACCGGCGCCGGGCCCGGCAAGGGCGCCGATCTGGGCGGCATCGAAGGCGCCGACCAGCATTGCCAGATGCTGGCGCAGCGTCACGGCGCCGGAGGGAAAACTTGGCGCGCCTATCTGAGCACCCAGGAGGCTGACGGGAAGCCGGCGGTCAATGCACGCGACCGCATCGGCAACGGCCCGTGGCAGAATTTCAAAGGCCAGATTGTCGCGACCAGTGTTGATGATCTGCACAGTGACAACAGTAAACTGGGCTTCGACAACTCGTTGAGCGAGCGCGGCCAGTTCATTCCGGGCGTGGGCTTCGCGCCGAATCGTCACGACGTGTTGACCGGCTCCACTCCGGAGGGCCGCGCGTTCCCGCCCGGCGAAGATCGCACCTGCCGCAACTGGACGAGCAGCACCCAAGGCCCGGCCATGGTGGGCCATATCGACCGCAAAGGCGGACAAGATACTGTCGCGCAGCGGTCGTGGAACTCATCGCATCCCTCGCGCGGGCCCGATGGCGGTTGCAGCCAGAGCGACCTCCGCAGCACCGGCGGGGACGGGCTGTTCTACTGCTTTGCTACTCAATAGGGCGCTACTCGCAAGCTTGGCGATAGTGGCTGAACCTTGCAGCACCACCGCTTGTTGCTGCGGTGCATGAGTCCGCTATTGGCCCGTAGCGGACATGAGCTAGTGCGCTGCACGTGTCCGATTTAGGGGGTAAAGCAGACATGAGGGTTTGCGAGAGTCCGCTTCGCGGTCGCTTTCAGGGGTAAAGCGGACATGAGCTTGTGCGCTGCAAATGTCCGCTTCTGACCCAAAGCGGACATTCGCTAAGTTCGTTTATAGCTAGCCCTGCCGAGACGTGTTTGGAGGCCCGAGCGTATTAAATCGTGCCTTCTGCTCATCGCTCAAAGATGCGTAGAACTCCGCCAGTGCGGGCCGCACTGTTTTAATAGCTTGCGACATAGCATCGAGACGCCTTGATACCGCGTCAAAGCGATCCAGCGGTGTTTGCGGCAGCTGAGCGGGGCACGATGCCTGTAACTGGTTGGCGGCCTGGGCTGATGCGACCTTCAATCTGTCGAAAAAATCCTGTTGTTGTTGCGTTGGCTTCAGCACCTGCTCGACGCGCTGCACAGGCAGCCGCGTGAAGTTCTCAGCGCGATGGCTGCACAAAGACGCCAGATCATTGCCAGAATTAGACTCACGACGGCCCGAGCGCTCCGACCTGGCCGGGCTCAGCGCTGCGAAGCGTTCGCGCTGTCTGTCATTCAACGCATTGTAAAAATTGTCGAGCGGCGTGCGCACGATCGCCAACGCCTGTGCCGTACTGTCAATGCGCTTCCCCACGGCGTCAAGCCGATCTACGGGAGTCAACGGGATCTCGTTTGAACAGGATGTCCTGAGAACATCACGCGCCTGCGACGATGCCGCTTTAAGGGCATCGAGCGACCGCAGTTGTTCATTCGTCAAGCCCAGGGTCGTTTCGATGCGATCCATCGGAAGATCCGTCACGCCGGGCGCAAGGCCGCTGCAGCTCTGGGCAAGGTCAGTCTGGTTTGGGATTGAGCCAGTGACGTCAGGGTCAGCACGACGCGCGATACGACGCCTGTGACCACCGTATGCGTATCCGCCATAGACATCGTAACCCGGACCGTACGCATAGGCCGGACCATAATAGGGGCCAGGCCAGAACACGGCATCCCACACAAACCAATCCCCGTATGCCCAGAAGGGATCGAAATATGGGTAAGGCCAGAACGTGAAGGCCAGGAGATTGCCGAAGAAGTAGGGCCAGAAGACTGGCCCGACCCAGCCACCCCAGCCGCCATTCCAGCCTCCCCATCCACCATTCCAGCCGCCCCAGCCGGACTTCCAATTAGGATTGCCCCATTGATTCCATGCCGCCTTCCCAGCGAACGCACCTTTGGTTCCGGTCGCGAGAGCGCGCGCAGCATTAGCACGCGTTGGGCCTGAACGGGCGTCACTTATACTGCGAGCGTTCCTTGCACTGCCGGCGGTCTTCGCATTCTTCGCCGAGCCTGCGCTCTTGGCATTCTTCGCGGCGCCTGGGTTCTTGGCATTTCCAAAACGATTTGGACCCGCTCGCGACGCCCCTACGCTAGCCTTGGATCCGCGAACGCGCGCGGTGCCGACATGCCCGTGCCCAATTCGCGAGGCTCCGACGCGAGCGCCCCCACCGCCGACACCGCGAAAATGTGCGGCGCCTCCGCCGGAATGTCCGCCGCCAAAGTGCGCACCGCCGCCCCCCGAATGGCCACCGCCACCTTTGGCGAGAGCAGAGTGGGTTGCGAGAATCAGCACGCTGATCGAAACGATCGCGGCGAGAATGCTGAATTTGCTAGCCATGAAGAAGCACCTACAATGGCTAATGAACCAAAACCAACTTTCAGCGCGAAATTTTGTTCCACGCGGCTAGCGGACATGACGGTAAGAGCTTTAACGCTGCGGGGCGACAGAGGCTGCCGTCCCCATCGCAACCATCGCTTTCTGCGAGTTCCAGAATAGCTGCGGCACGCATGACAAAAGGATTCATCTGCTGCCGCTGGCCACTGGGATATTCAAACGCGATGTGATGCCAAACCTTTCCGTCACAGGCGGTTGCGGCCTTGCGATAAAAATCCTGTCTTTTACGACGCCGGTGCAAATCGCTCGCGTGCGCGCGCCCTCGCCTTCTCCGCCTCGACGGCGCGATCGCGCGCCGGTGCGGTGGTATGCAGCGAGGCGAGCAGCGTGTGAGCTGCCTGCGAAACTTCGGCCACGGCCCTTTCAAATGCCTCGGCATTTGCCTGCGACGGCTTGTTGAAGCCGGAGAGCTTGCGAACGAACTGAAGCGAAGAAGCGTGAATCTCCTCCTCCGTCGCCGGCGGCTCGAAGTTGAACAACGTCTTGATGTTACGGCACATGCGATCGGCTCCTTTGCGATCAATACAGGATTTGCGGCTTCATCCGGATTGACGGCTAGCGCAAATATTTGTCGAACCAGCCGATCGTGCGCTGCCAGGCAAGTTTGGCGGCGGCCACGTCGTAGCGCGGCGTCGTATCGTTGTGGAAGCCATGATTGGCCGCCGGATAAACATATCCCTCATGCGTGACCTTGGCGGCGGTGAGCTCCTTGTCGAAAGCCGGCCAGCCTGACGTGATGCGGGTGTCGAGCTCGCCGTAGTGCGCAAGCAGCGGCGCTTTAACCTTCGCCGTATCTGCGGCATTGGGTTGATTGCCGTAGAAAGGCACTCCCGCAGCAAGATCGGTGCCCATCCGTACGGCCAGAATGTTGACGACGCCGCCACCGAAACAGAAACCGACAGCGCCAAGCTTGCCGGTCGAGTCCGGACGCGCTTTCAGCCATTCGGCCGCGGCCAGGAAATCCTCCGTCACCTTGCCGCGATCAAGCCCGGAGAAAAGTTTTGCGGCATTCTCTTCGTCTCCCGGGTATCCACCCACAGTGGTGAGCCCATCGGGAGCGAATGCAATGAAGTTCGCGATCGCGAGTCTGCGCGCAACATCCTTGATGTACGGATTGAGGCCGCGGTTCTCGTGCACCACCAGAACCACGGGCAGCTTTCCGGTGGCGTTCGCCGGCCGCACCAGGTAGCCGCTGATGCGCCCGTTCCCATTTGGCGACTGCACGGTTGCTGTTTCAGCCTTGATGCGGCCGTCGTTTTCCGGGACCTCGATCGCCCACGCGTAATTTGGCCGGAGCATTTCGAGCAGCGCCGCGGCCGTCACACCTCCGACGGCGAACTTTTGCGCGCCAGCCAGAAATTCGCGCCGGGGAATTTCCCCATGCACGTAAAGGTCGAACAGGTTCAAAAGCTCCTGCGGGAAATCGGTCGCCTTCATTCGTACCATCGAACTGCTCCGTAAGAACGCGCCCCTGAGCCGGCACCTTAGAGAAATTTTCGGCGCCGAGGACATCAGTTCATTGTGATCATTGGCCGGGCGTCTATGATTGCCGGCTGAAAGGACACCCCATGCCCGGACTTCTCCAAAACCACATTGCGGTCGTGACCGGCGCAGGCTCCGGCATCGGCCGCGCCATCGCCCTCGGCTACGCCCGCGAGGGCGCGACAGTCGCCGCGCTCGACATCAACGGCGAGCCGGCGGCCGAGACGGCAAAAATGATCGGCGGCAAGGCGCGGGCCTTCACGCTCGACGTCACCGACCGCGACGCCTGCCGTACGGTTGCCGCCGAGATTGCGAAAGAGCTCGGCCAGGTGTCCATCCTAGTGAATAACGCCGGCATCACGCGCCGCAATCCCTTCACGGCAGACATGGACACGGTTGCTACCGATTGGCGGGCCGTCCTCGAAACCAACCTCAACGGCGTCTTTAACGTGACGCAGGTATTCATGGCACCGCTGCGCGCCAGCAAAGGACGCATCATAAACATCGGCTCGATCCAGTCGCTCATGCACGTGCGCACGCCGTCATCGGCGGCCTATACCGCCTCGAAGCATGGCGTGCTCGGCTTCACCCGCGCGCTCGCGGTCGAGCTCGGCAAGGATGGGGTGCGCGTCAATGCCATCGGCCCCGGCTTCATCGAGACGCCGTTCAACGCAAAGATGCGCGCCGAGAATCCCGAGCGCGTGAAGATCTTTGTCGAGCACACGCCGCTCGGACGCCCCGGCACGCCGGATGACATTGTCGGCCCGGCGATCTTCCTGGCCTCCGACCTGTCGGCTTTCGTGACCGGCTCGATCATCCTTGCGGACGGCGGCTATCGGACGGTCTGAGCCGATAGCGACGGTGAAAGCAGATTCCCGCAATCGGTCATGTCCGCTTTACTTCCGAAAGCGGACATATGCAGTGTACTAGCGAATGTCGGCTATGGGCCAGAAGCAGACATCAAGAGAAGTCATTAAGCCATACGTCGCCACATGGAGGATAACCACTCTGAAAAGTTTGTGCGTGCGCAAGTATACAAAGTGGAGAACAGAAGCGTAGCGACAATCGCCGCGATCAGGCTGTTGTCAAGGGATAGGGCATTGCTGATCAGAGTTGCCACGAACACCAAGATTGCAGAGACGCCAATGTTTGCCAAATTCAAGTACGACCAATCAATGGATACCTTCTGGGTTCGTTTCTTAGTCCTCGATGAGGGTGCATTGCAGGCTGCAAGTAGTTCTTGAATTGATGAGCGAGCCAATGATGGGTCTTTCTGCACTTGCAGCAATTCCTGGCAGGCTTTGAGCCCGACGATATGGTAGCGGCAGTTACTTGCAACAACGTGATCATTAAACTCTTGATAGTGCTCTCCATAGCCGGGGTATGGATCGAAAATTGGGATCTCAGGTCGGAGCCTGGAGAGCTTCTGGAGTTCGTGCGGATAGCCGGTATCTATAACTAAGAAATCATCCGCTTCTCGGTCTAAATGATGCGCAATATCAGACCGAGGTTTGGGCCAAAACAAAATGGGTTTCGTAGTCATCTTGCTCTGGACCATCAACGGGCATCTTGACGGCTGGTTCCCTGGCGCGAGGCCGTGCAGCGGTGCCCTAGACCGGTCGAGTTAGCAATGTCCGCTTTGGGTCGGAAGCGGACATGTGCGGTGCAAAGCCCATGTCCGCTTTCCCCCCAATAGCAATCGCGATAGCGGACTCCCGCAACCGGTCATATCTGCTTCACCCCTGAAAGCGGGCACGTGCGTCGCACCGGCCCATGTCTGCTAAGGGCCAAAAGCGGACATTCGCTTGTGTGATCGCGTCGTCGTCACTTCGGGCTCGGTTCCACAATAGGTTGGGCGAGAATCCAAAGGCTCAACATTGTGTAGCAGACCATGAGGACAAGCATTGGGTATTGGCTACGGGCTGCGGCGCGGCTGTCGCGAAATACGGAACAAGCCGTGACATGCCCGATCCAAAGTGCGATGACATGCCCAGTGACGATCGCGACCACCGAGAGATACCAGATTGATTTTGCATCTACGATGCCGATGTCGATCAGATAGAGCTTGGTACCGAACAAATCCCACCCGTAGCCGAAGGGATCGGATGCGAGCGGGATGATGAACTGGCCCGCGATTGCGAAAAGCAAAAAATAGTGCGAAAGGTGATACGCGATTGCTATTGGTATGAGCGAGAGAACAAACAGTCCTGATAAATTTGCTCGTCTAAAGCCCGAGATTTGCGCCACCAGAGCGATGACGATGAGATAAAGCGCTGCAAGCATAAGCGGGCCGGCGAGGAGCAGCGCGGTCTGCATCGCAATGTATATCCAAGGATTGGCTTCGACGCTCCCAAATACCCACTCAACGGCTGCCGCCCAAAGCGGTGTTTCCATGAATCCATCGACCGTCACCGTGCCCAACATCAGCAAGCTAAATGCTGTCATTGATGGTTCGAGCGGTCTGCGCGGCAGCAGCCCGGTGGCGAATGGACGCAGGCTGACGCGCCAGCGGCCGTCATGGCTAAAATCCAGCGGTGCAAATCGTCCAAATAGACCGAATGCAATGGAAAAAACTTCGCCGCGCTTGAGCCAGGTGTCGCGCCCGAAGACTGCAAATCCGATCCACGTGAATGCGGTGTAGATCAGGATCGCGATAGCGATATTGCGTGGCACGTCGCGACCAGGCGCGACAAGTTCGAGCCACGCGAACAGCAGAAAAAGACCGCAGCTTGGCCAAACGCCGAGCCATCGCGGATAGTTCAGGCGAAATGAAAGTCCTCCGGCCCACGAACGCGTCAGCCTCTCGATGAGGGCAAAGGTAGAACTCCAGGGATTGATGAGCGGCCAGATATTGCCGATGAAAGCCGTCAGAAAGCCAAAACCTACCCACCAAATCACCCAGACGGCGACTGGCGTGATGTTCTTGAAGGTAGCGGGACTACCGAACAAGCCGGCCACAACCAGTAACGTCAGCGCGAGGACAGCCAGCAGCTGCAGGCATGCCACGACCGCATCGGGGACCGTTCCACGCAGAATCGTATCATCGCGCGATTCGATGGGCTTATGGTCATTTCGCCAGAACAACGCGAGGATTACGAACGTCACGACGACGACCGTGCCTGAAGCTGCGAGAAAATAACCGAGCGGCAGCGGCAAGTCGTAGCGTTGAGCCAGCGCGTGCGCGTGCGCGTCAACGCACAGCGCGGGAAGCGTGATCAAGATCGCTGCAAAAGTCGCAGCCTGCTTCATGCGCGGCTACCGCGGATGCACTTCGAGGTAGACCAGGACGGTGTGACGGTCACTATGACTCTCGATCGGAAAGCGTCCACTCGCACGCGCTCGAAATGCCATCACCTCTACCTGCCCCGGACTGACCGTGATCTCGATGTTGTACCCGTGCAGATGAACAACCGTGCGGCGGTCGGCGGACCAGCGGAGTTCAACAACGTCCGCTTGCCGCACCCGAACAGTTTTCACATTGTCGGCAACCCGCCCGTTTTCGATGCGGAGGTCAAAGCGGCGGGGCTCGGCGGCGACCGTCTGAGCCGCGCAATCGCTGTTAATTCCGATGAATATCGCCGCCGCAATGACAGCAATGCTTACCCATTGTGCAGCTACCTCACGAGCGCTCATGCTCTCCTCGCGTTGCCCCTCCGCCCCCTCGCGTTTGCCCCTCATCGCGAGCATAATAATTTTTCACAGAATAATATCCGGGAGGCTGCAATGAAACAGTTTTGCGCGCTTGCAGTAGCTGTGTCTGCTGGTTTCGCGTGGCCTTGTGCCGGCCATGCGGAAATTCTCGCGATGCTCAACTATGAGAGCAAGACAGCGGACGCGCTTAAATCCTTCAAAACTCCAGTACCCGGCCAGACACGAACGGAAGGCATCGCCATCGTGGACGTCGATGTCGCTTCGCCAACCTATGGCAAAATTGTCGAGACCATTCCGTTGCCGCCAGATCTTGTCGCGCATCACATTTTCTACAACCGCGACGCATCGAAGGCTTATGTCACAGCGCTTGGCAAAGGTGAGTTGCGCGTCATCGACATGTCGAAGCGCCCGTTCGCTATGAAAACTATTGCAGTGCCGGACTGCCAGGTTGGCGAAGACGTCGTGTTCTCCGAGGACAACAAGACCTGGTATCTGACCTGCATGGGTTCGGCCAAGCTGATTATAGGCGATGCCGCGACCGACCAACCCACCAAGACGGTTTCGCTACCGAAGCCGTATCCACATGGAATTGCTGTTCACAACGGCATTGATCGGTTGCTCCTCACCGAAACCGTGCGGGCGACTGATCTAAAAGACGCAGGCGAGACGGTCACGGTGGTCGAGGCCAGCACGGGGAACGTGCTTGGCACGCACAAGGTATCGAACAAGCCATCGCCGGCCGGAGAAGCGCCAGTCGAAATCCTGTTCGTTCCGGGTGCCAATCCACCGCTCGCTTACATCACCAATATGTACGGTGGAACACTGTGGACCGCGACCTGGAACCCGCAGAAAAAGGACTTTGATGTCGCACAGGTGTTCGATTTCGGAACGGTGAAATCGGGCGTTCCGCTCGAAATCTACTTCAACGGCAAGGCTGACCGGCTCTATGTAACTACTGCAAAGCCCGGGCATCTGAATATTTTCGACATCAGCAAAGCTCCCGGTAAGCCGGAGTTGCTCAAATCAATTCCGGCCGCTGAAGGGGCGCATCACGTGGCCATCACCAAGGATGAGCGGTTCGCTTACGTGCAAAATGCGTTGCTCAATTTGCCGGGGTTGAGTGACGGGTCGATCACCGTCATCGATTTGGTCAAGGGCGAAGTCGCCGGCAGCATTAACACGCTGAAGGATCAGGGCTTCAACCCGAACTCAATTGTGCTGTTGCCGCAGTGGAATCATCCTGCGGGACACTAGCTGAGGAACGAAGGGGCCAGCGACCTAGCTGGCCCCCGTCGTTGACCATCAGGATTGCATCAGGCGGTTCGCGTTTCATAGCAGCAAAAGCGCCGTCAAAATCAGTCGGGTCTTTAACACCGAGGGCCTAGACCGTAGTAAATGGGCCCTCACGCACCTGCTAGCGAAACACGCGGCCTGACAGTCATTGTGGTATGTTAATGGCGCAGCCGAACGGGTGTTTGCGCCCATGGCCAACCTCAGAGTCACGTGCGACTGCGGCGCCATCTACGAGGTGATCGAAACCAAAGGTCCCTCCAGGGAATCGCGGTCCGCTAAGTGTGTCTTGTGCGACAGAGAAATGTTCGCATGGGAAGGAGACAATGTTGGTCAATTGCACCTCATTTGGCGTCCTGACGAGGATCGCGAATAATGCCTAACCTTGCGCGACTCTAGCGCGAAGAGGGATAATCGATGAACATTGATCTCACGACGATTCTGGTGATCGCGGGCGCCATCATTGCGGGCGTTGTGCTGTCGAGATTTATGCGGGCAAGGTCGAAATAGAGCGGTGGCCGCCACAGTGGCGTGGCTTGATCCTGTGACAGCGCCGACATGCAGCGGGCTATTTCCACAGCGTTCGTACTTGCCCGCTTTATCCCCGAAAGCGGACATTGGATGTCGCGCGCGTCGGAAAACCCCAGCGCGCATTCGTCCGTCACCGAGGACGGATATCAGTTTGCATAGGCGATGTGCTTCTGAGCGTCTGCTTCGGCCGCAGCCGTTGGCTGCGCTGGCAGTTGAAGCACCGTTGCCTCCTGACCCTCACTTAGTCGTGTCAGGAGAACTATGCGTCCATCTGGAAATTCGAGCGCATCGTGGTGCTTGAATGCTTCATTCCTGTTCACTTGTCGAAAGATTGCCGTCGCGTAATCCAGTTTCTGCACCTTCCACCCTAGAATGAAAGGATCTGTAAGTGTCACGGCGCTGGAAAACGCAAGCTCTGTCCCTGGAAGAACGCAAACCGCGACTCCAATATCTTCTGCCGCAGCGAACCCGCGCGTGATGGTACCAAAATCACGTGTGGTTAGTTTGTCGCCAACCCTTGCCAGCCGCGACCTGACATTTTGGATGCTATAGTCACACATGCGGGGAACTCCCTTTTTGGAAGCCCCTTTTAGCCCCATGAAATCTTAGCGCATTGGCAATCATCCCGCATCACTAACTTGGGTGGCGACATGTCCGCTTTGGGCCAATAGCGGACATCAATAGGGCGGCGTGCGATAGAAGTTGAGGTTACCAATCACATCGTCGCGGTAGCCCCAGTCGAACGCTTCATCTCCCTCAAATAGCGGACCGCGGGACAACTCTTCGTAGCTCAGGTTGATCTCGTAGGCATCTAGCGTAACGCTGTATTTCATCCGGTCCCATGGCACAGGGATGTGCTTCACGCCGACGCCCATGAAGCCGCCGAAACTAAGCACCGCGTAGGCCACCTTGCCGCTGGCCTTATCGATCATCAACCGCTCGATAGTACCGACCTTTGTCCCGTCGGAACGGCGAGCCGGTGTTCCTTCCACCCGGTCGCTGGCGACGAGGCGATGCGGCTTATCCGGCATCGAAAACGTGGCTTGTGTCTGTGGGCGCGTCTGCATGTTTGCCTCCACAATTTAGGCGGCGCACTTTTTTGCAGGTCGCTGGACAACGCGGCGCGCAAAAGCGCACCTTGATTCAGCACGCTGAACGCCCTCTTGGACGAAATGTTCCTTTACCCACCTGAATGTCCGCTTTGTCCGCTAAGGGCCACAACGGACATCTGGATTAAATTTTCCGTCGAAGATCTGGACCGATCAATTCCATGATGTGCGTGAAGCCCACAAACGGCCAAGCTGATCCGTCAAGACCGAACCGGCTGCCCGATTCCCAGGAGGTTTCCTTCGCGGAAACGGGGACCCGGGTATGCGATGTATGTTAAAGAGCTTTCCGAACGGGTCGCTTAACGCAATAAGTCAGCAGCAATCCCCACCAAAGCAAATGACCCCATGCCGGCGAACGTCATTATCGCTGACGCCCATCCAACGTACCGGCCACACGTGTTTATTGGCGCATAGTTCATACCTTTAAAACTAACTCGTCTGACTGCCTGTTCCATGTGGTGGTTCACGGAACCAGATAGCCGCACTGCGGTGAATGCATGGCTAGGTCTGTCAGCGCTTACGATCATCCATGCCGCTGATGCAGCCGAACGCCGCATGCCCGCTGGGTCAAAAAAAGCGGACATGGCAAACAGGGGCTGCAGCGAGTTTATGACTTTGAACTGGATGTTCCGGATCAGTCCCGGAACAGGAACGCTACCTCTCAACAGGCGTTTTTATTGAAAAAGAAGGAGGACGATAATGTTCAAAAGTCTCGACATTCAGGAACAGATGGAAGTGCTTGGATCGGACGGCAAACATGTCGGAACCGTCGATCACAAAGAAGGTCGCGACGGCGTCATCTTGACCAAGGATGACTCCAAGGCCGGTGGCCATCATCATCTCATCTCGATGGAGTGGGTCGATTATGTGGACGGTAAGGTCCACCTCAACAAGCCGTCGAAAAAAGCGATCGCGGAGTGGCAAACGGTGGCCTGAGTAATTTCGACTCAACTCTAGAAGATTAGGGCAGCCCGGCTCCGGCCGGGCTTAGCCATTTACGGGTCGTCCAACTCAGCGCACGGTGCTGGAGCGAAAACGGCATGCAAATCAAAAAACACGACAAGAGTTATATCGTTAAACTCGAAGATGGTTCCAGCTGGAGAATTTGGCCAGGTGACATTGCTCTAACTTTGAGATGGTCGCACGCTTCGGTTCTCGAAGTTTCAGAGATCGACGATGAGTTTTGCTCACACGCTCTCATTGACAAGAAAGATGGTTCACGAGTGCGCGTGATCGAAGCAAGTAAGGACTGGCCCGTCCAGCAAGTCCGGCAATCCTTTAAGAAAGGTTGATCAGCTATCGCACGCCCGCTTTAAGCGGACATGTGCAGCGCACTCGCTAATGTCTGCTTTGGGCCAATAGCGGACATGGATATCAGTGACCAGCGACGAAACGTGGGACTTCTTTTCCGTCGAGATAAGCAAGTAAGACATCCGCTGCCGCATTTGAGAACTGGGTGTACATTGCGTCCGTTGGCCACCCGAGATGCGAAGTCAGAACCACATTGGACATTTTGGTGAGGGGATGGCCGGGGGGCAGCGGCTCTACGTCAAAAACATCGAGGCCCGCACCAGCGATTTGGCCGGATGAAAGAGCCGCGCACAATGCGACCTCGTCAACGATCGGCCCGCGTGCGGTGTTGATCAGATAACTCGTTGGTTTCATAAGCCCGAGACGTCTTGCGTCAACAAGGCCGCGCGTTTCGTCGCTCATCGTTGCGTGAATAGAAATGATGTCCGAAGAGCTCAGGAGATCATCAAGTTCGCGGCGCTCGGCACCCGCCAAAGCTGCTTCCTCGTGAGTTAGTCGCCTGCCCCATGCAAGCACTTTCATCTCGAAGGCCGCGCCAATCTTAGCAATATAACGGCCAATCCGACCGAGGCCGACGATGCCTAGTGTCTTGTCGTGAAGCACTCGCGTCATTGGCGTTGGCCAGCGCCCACGTTTGACCTCCTGGTCAACCGAGGGGATCTGTCGCATGACGGCAATCATCAATCCAAAAGCAAGTTCAGCCGCACTCCTGCAAAAACCTCCGGCGGCCTTCGCAATGACGATTTGACGCTCCTCGGCGGCAGCTAAGTCGATGTGATACGCGTGATTTCCCGTCTGTGCGATGATTTTGAGATTTGGAAGTTTTTGCAACAAATCTCGCGTAAACCGCGTTCTCTCGCGGTTAGCCACAATCGCATCGAAGCTTCGCAGCACCGCCGGATCCCCAAAGGGACCAGTGAATATTTGTACCTCACCACGGTCGCGAAGTCGGCTAACTCCAGTCGTGCCTTCATAGGCACGGTGGACATCATCAAGTATTGCGATCCGCATGCGCTCCCCCGCCATGTCTTGGTCGACCATCAGCATACAATATGGCCGAAGTCGCCAGAACAAGGTTCGATGTCTGCTTTGGGTCAGAAGCGGACATGATAAGGGTGTCGCTCGGCTTAGATGACGCTTCGCTCGGCCTAAGCCGTCAGTCGTCGCGAGTCGAACAATCGACCGGTTGCCGAATACTCGTTGTCGATCTTGATCTGGAAGACTTCGGACAAGCCCGCCCTTCCAGCCGGCGTCAGTTGGAGTGCACGGGTGCCCGACACACATTTGAGCCATCCCAGCTCCAATAGCCGATCCAGAATCCGAGCTCCGACGAGTCCCTTGAGATGATAACGGCGCTCGCTCCAGTCGAGACAAGGCTGGCAGAAAATCCGCCGGGTTCGCGGCCTCAGATCAACGCCGAACGCGCAAAGGAAACGCTCGCCCGAAGACGTGACCTCACCGCCTTCATCGGTGAGCACGATGTGCCCCATGGCCACAAGTGCATCGGTAACAGCGACTCCGACCTGGCCAGCCAGGTGATCGTAGCAACTTCGGGCAAAACGGAGCGCGTCGTCGTCTGCTGACCGCGGCTGACGGCGTGGTGGCACCTCTATGGCGGCAACGACCTTGATACTCTCCAGCATTGTCGCGACCAACGGGGATGCAATCCGATAATAGCTGAAGCGGCGCTTGTGAGTGACAGTCAAAAGCCGCGCGGCAACCAGTTTGCTCAGGTGGCCGCTCGCCGTCGAGCGGGAGACATTGGCGCAGTAAGCAAGCTCGGTCGCCGTTAGCGACTGGCCGCCCATAAGGGCGTTAAGCATCGTCGCTCGCGCAGTGTCACCCACGAGAGCGGCAACTTCCACCAGATTTGCCGCCGCTACCATCCTTAACCCTAGCGCCGATACCGGAAGCACATCAATCGAAAACAGTTCGGCATGCGCCGAACCGTTCGCGCGAGACAATTGCGAACCTCGCAGCAATATCGGGGTTGCCCCCGTTCGATCCCGCGACCCAGCGCGAAACGCCTGAGCAGGGACAATGTTCCTCCGGGAGAAACCGCATGTCGATCCTCACCCTTCATGTTGAGCAGGCAAGTATCATTGCTGCCGTGGTTTGCAGCCTGATCGTCGCCGGCTTCCTGAAGGGGATAATCGGGGTCGGCATGCCAGTCGTCGCGCTGCCGTTACTGTCGCTGTTCATCGACATCAAATCGGCGGCCATGCTGCTGAGCATGCCTTTGATCTTCAGCAACTTGCCGCAAGCGCTGGAGGGCGGAAAGACTGGACGGTGCGTCATACAATTGATGCCGGTAATTCTCGGCACGATTCCCGGCCTCTTCCTTGGAGTTCGGGTCCTGCTGGCGCTCGATGCGACCGTTGCAAAGAGCATCGCGGGCCTGGTGCTTATGAGTGTCGGCGGCATCACGCTGTTCGCGCCGAAGTTGCAGCTTCAGTCTCGCCTCGTTTTGCCAACCGGCATCACGTTCGGATTTTTCGGCGGGATTCTGGGAGGCATCGCAGCGATGGCGGGGCCGCTTGTCTTCATATTTCTGCTTGCAAAGGGACTGCGCGGAAAGGCGTTCACAAAAGAAGCATCGCTGTATCTCGTCGTTTCCAGCGGCTTGCTGGCAATTCTTCTCACGGCCAGCCGCCAGTTCAGCTGGCTTGACGTTTCAGTCTCGACGGCTGCGATGTTGCCAGTCGTGCTCGGCATGTACGTCGGACAACATATGCGCGATAAAATTGCACCCGAGACGTTCAAGAAGTTGGTGTTGATCGCGGTCATTGCCGCGGGCGCCGAGTTGCTGCGACATGGTTTCTTCAGTTGACGGGCATGTCCGCTTTGCCCCTGAAAGCGGACATGTGCAGCGCATCCCGCTGACTTATTGCCGCGCGAGTCTCTCTCCGCGCGACGTCGCTCGCATTTTCCTCACCAGCTCAGCCATGACTTTTATGGCCGCCGCGAGGACCAGCGCGCAAAGGGCCGCCTTCGAGATCGTCTCCATCGGCCCCTCGACGAGCATGGCGTGGGCCGCGCTGCCTGCGACGATGACCACCGCGAGGGACATGTGCACGATGCGCCACGCTCGCAGTCCCAATCGCCGGCGGAGTAAGGCCAAGAGCGCGACGGCGAAGATCGCCCACATGGCGATCACCCCGAAGGGGGAAAACGGCGTCGGCGATGCGAAGAGAAGAGCGTCGATCATGTCCGGCGGACTGGTGATCCAAAGGCCCACGACGTGGACCACCACCGCTACGACCAGCGTGCCTCCGGTCCAGTGATGGACACGCCGTCCGCGATAAGCCGACAGCCCCGGTAAGTATCCGGCGATCAGCAAAGGCTGAACGAGCGTGAGCCCCAGCGCGATAATGCCTGCGAATCCGGCCAGTATGTAGAGCGGGCCGCGCCATGCGAGCAGCGGGCTCGCCGATGCAAAGGCGGCCGGCACGCAAATGGCGGCTGCAAGGGCGGCCCAGATCAGGGTCGCCTTCGCCAATCTCATTCCTTTGTTCCCAACTCGCTCAGGCCGGCTGAAGGACGAAGTGCGCCTCGAGGCTGGTCTCTTTTGCGCTGCGCATCACGGGACGCAGGAAGACGGTTTTGAATTCACCGCTGTCATAGGCGAGGTGACCGTGCGGCTGGCCAAAGATCGGAATGATCTGCGGCATCTCGAGCCGGAACTTGCCGTCCTTGTCGGTGAGCGTGGCCCCATGACTCTGCGGCTCGTGCTCCCGCCCTTCGGTCGTGTGCGCCCAAATCTGGATGCGCTGCCCGGCAAGCGGAGCCCCGTCGCCGGCGCGGCGTACGGTGCCACTCATCCAGAAACCACCCTTGCCGATCCGATCCACGATCGCCGCGCCCTTCAGATAGTTATTCGACCCGCCCCACATCGACTCGGTCGGCGCGAGACCTTGCGCGCGGGCGGGCAATAGGAGTCCCGAAACGCCGGCTGCCAGGACAGTGCCGCCAGCGGCGAGAAGGTGGCGGCGGTTGAATACGACGGTGGTCATGTCAATTCCTCCTGCGACCGTGCAGTTGCTCTGCCGAGAGCACGGCAACAGGCGCGAGACGTCCTAAATTTAGCGCGGTTACGGCCAATTTTCCAGTTGCGGGAGTGTCGCTGGCGCTGCCGATCACGCCGGCCTTGCCGAATGCCTTTCATTACGCTGTCGATCTCAGAGCCGGAACCGGGCGCTGGCTGAGGCGTATCCTTCCGGCACGCAACGAGACGAGGCTTCAAATGTCCCCTGACGAACGCGCGATCCGCGATCTGGTCGACACCTGGATGAAGGCCAGCCGGGGCGGTGACACCGAAACCGTGCTCAGCCTGATGTCGGACGACGTAATCTTCATGGTCCCGGGGCGCGAGCCGTTCGGCAAGCAGACCTTCGCCACCAATTCGCGCAGCATGGACGGCGTGCGGCTCGAAGGCACCGCCGATGTCCGCGAGCTTGAGGTGCTCGGCGATTGGGCCTGGCTGCGCAATTTCATCGAAATCACCATCACGCCCCCAGGCGGCGCGCCGGTGCGGCGCTCAGGTTTCACGCTGACTATTTTACGCAAGGAGCCGGATGGGCGTTGGGTGCTCGCACGGGACGCCAACCTGGTGACGTGAACGGACGTGCCGAAATGTCCCGGACGGCGGACATTTCATCGGCCCTGTTTCGAATGCAATATGGCGCACCAGTTACGCGGGGGCATCATGGACAAATCGCACACCGGAACTTGTTTTTGCGGCGCGGTGACGGTCGAGGTCACCGGCACGCCTCTCGAGATGGGTTACTGCCATTGCAGCTCCTGCCGGGCTCATTCCGGCGCACCGGTGAGCGCGTACGTTCTGTGGAAACAGGACGACGTAAAGATCACGAAGGGTACGGAGTTTGTCAGCCGCTACGGGAAGACCGAGATGAGCGACCGGCATTTCTGCAAAAAGTGCGGTGGCCATGTTCTGGTCACTCATCCTGCGCTTGGTCTGACGCACGTCTACCCTGCCAGTTTCCCTACACTGACATTCAAGCCGACAGTGCACCTGAATTACGCGGAAACGGTGCTGCCGATGAAGGACGGGCTTCGCAAGTTGAGGGATTTTCCAGCCGAAGCAGGCGGCTCCGGCGAAACGCTGCCGGAATGAGAAGTCACTTTCCCGCCGCCTTGCGCAGCGCCGCGTTGATGCGATCCTGCCAACCGGGACCATCTTCCTGGAAAAAGTCGAGCACGTCGCGATCGATGCGCAGCGACACCATTTCCTTTGCGCCGGGAATCGCGGGCGCCTTCGGCGGCAGATCCGCGGGCCTGGTGGTCGCGGCCTTGAATGCCTTCTCGGCGGCACTGCGCATGTCGGGCGGGTTTTTGGCCATGCGCATTTATAGCAAGCTGCCGACGGTTGAAAACTTTCCTTCGCGTTCTTGACTTTATTCCTATAGGATAGTATTCACAATGTGTCCGGCTCAATCGAGGGGCGTCATCTAGAGGCGTCTGATGATGGAGCAGGATGCGGCGCCCGCGGGCGGGAGACGAACGCGCCTCCTAACGCACCCGGGCCGCGCGCGGTGCCCCG
>Ga0081455_10002968_pt1 | contig 19837 bp, 19 predicted proteins | sample TabmetS3T2R1_FD_70207 | JGI IMG/M metagenome (GOLD analysis project Ga0081455, IMG submission 70207) | Tabebuia heterophylla rhizosphere microbial communities from the University of Puerto Rico - S3T2R1 | ecosystem: Host-associated > Plants > Roots > Rhizosphere ... | reverse complement strand
CCAGCACCCGTTGCAGGCGCCGTTCTTGCCGAAGAGGTCTTCCAGAGCGGGCCACAGATCAGGTGTGAGTGGGCGGACGGTAAACTTCATGCAGACCCTCTTAGCGTGCCGAACAACGACCCAGTTCACCGGGCCGCCGCCTTTCGCTAAATACTTATCACAATGTCGGCGGCTCCGGTGGAACGATGGTGTGCGACACGAAGTCGCGTTAATTGCTGTGAAGCACGGCGCGCGCCGTGACTTTACCCGCTGATCCACCAGCGGTTTCCTACCGGCACGTGCGGCGTTGGTAACGACGCCGTGCGAAGCTGCCGGGACAATGTAGCCTCAGTTCTTTGAACTGGTCAACGAACCGCGAGGAACGTTGATGACTGGCAGCCGCAAGCCGGTCGGGAGCTAGGAATGGATCGTATGGTTAAGACATCTGAACTGCTGTTCACGCGCCGTCATTCCACGAGCAGCGCAAGCGGCTGTTACGCTGTGACCAAAAGGTACGTGGCCAGGCACAGAGGCTGCATTCTCCTCTGTCGTGGATGTTGCGCCACCGGCGTCAAGGCAGAACCTAACCGATCCGGTAATTGACACGGAACGTGGTAAGCCCGACCTTCTCCGCTATTGGTTCAGCGGAAAGCCAACCGTAAGGAAAGCCCACGGAAGGCCGGGTAAAGGATCGCGGAGAAAGCCAATGCCTGATTGTAAGGATCAGGATAGCCGTTGAATCAATTTCCCTGACAACATCACGGCGCGAGTAATCGTGCAGACTTCCGCGGGGTCTTTCGGCGCAAAACACTTTGACGATGACGCAATCAACAGGAATTCGTCGAGAACTTGAAGCCGCTTCAAACGGGGCGGCTGGCGCGAACCTGCGTCCGGTTGACTGGCATTCCATCCACTGGCAGCGAGCCAATCTTAACGTGCGTCGTTTGCAAAGAAGAATCGCGCAGGCGCAACAACAAGGCAAAAAGCGCAAAGTCCGCGCTTTGCAATTCATCCTCACTCGCTCGTTTTCGGCGCGCTGTCTCGCTGTTAGACGAGTAACCGAAAACTCCGGCAAGCGCACGCCCGGCGTGGACGGCCAAACGCTCGACACGCCGGAGAAGAAATCGCAAGCCGTGCAAAATCTCAGCCGGGAAGATTACAAGGCGCAGCCCTTGAAGCGCGTCTACATCCCGAAGAATAACGGCATGGCATTTCGCCCGCTCGGAATTCCCGTGATGCTGGATCGCGCTGAACAGGCGCTGCATCTGTTCGCCCTCGAACCCATCGCCGAAACCACCGCCGATCCGAACTCCTATGGATTTCGGAGAACGCGGTCGGTCGCCGACGCCATCGAGCAATGCTGTAACGCCTTGTGTCGTCCGACCTCGGCGCAATGGATTTTAGAGGCCGATATCAAAAGCTGCTTCGACGAAATCTCACACGAGTGGTTGTTATCCCACGTTCCGATGGATCGCACGATCCTTCGGAAGTGGCTCGATGCAGGTTTCATCGAACGGCAAGTCCACTATCCCGCCATGACCGGCACACCGCAGGGAGGCGTCATCTCACCCGCGCTGATGAACTTGACCCTCGATGGGTTGGAGCCGTTACTCGCGAAACACTTCCCACCCCGCAGCGGCAAACTGGTCAATCTCGTGCGTTATGCTGATGACTTCATCATCACTGGAAGATCGAAAGAGATTCTGCTCGATGATGTCAAACCTCTGGTCGCCCAATTTCTCAAAGAACGAGGATTGCGGCTATCCGAGAGCAAAACCCGCATCACGCACATTACTGAAGGCTTCGACTTTCTCGGCAAGCACATTCAGAAATACAGCAACGGCAAACTCCTCACCAAGCCGTCACGCCAAAACGTGCAAGCCTTCCTCGCCAAGATCAAGACCTTCTTCAACGAAAATCTCAATACGCCCGTTGACAAGCTGTTGATCCTGCTCAATCCGAAGATTCGCGGCTGGGCATTGTTTCACCGCTCGTCGGCGAGCAAGGAGATTTTCAGTTACGTGGACTTTCGCATCTTCCACGAACTGGAACATTGGATGCATCGCCGTCACCCTCGCAAGTCGTTATTTTGGTGTTACGACAAGTACCTCACCAGTGTTGGAGCCAGAAACTACGTCTTGCAGGCGACGTTCCCGGATCGCCGCGGGAGGCCTCGCACGATCCGGCTCTTCAAAGCGGCGGACGTGCCCATCAAACGCCACGTCAAAATCAAGGCCGCAGCCAATCCTTTCCTGCCCGAATGGGAAGCCTATTTTGAAGAGCGAATCGCTCTTCAAATGAAAGACTCTTATTACGGGTACGACAAGCTGCTTCGGCTGTGGTTCAATCAGGACGGCTTATGTCCTCAATGCGCTCAGAAAATCACCCGCGACACCGGCTGGAATCTGCATCATCGAGTCCGGCTGGTGGATGGCGGCAATGATTTGATGACCAACCTGATACTTTTGCATCCAACCTGTCACCAACAATTGCACGCGCAGACCAATCGCATTGACAGCCTTCGTAGTTGCGCCGCGTTCTCCATCGAGAGCGTTTGAAAGGCTTGAGCCGGATGCAGGGAAACTTGCCCGTCCGGTTCTGAGGGGAGAGGATGACAGCAATGTCATTCTCTTACCCGAGTGTGCCGAGCATGTTCAACAGTTTGGAGGTGAAAGTCCTCTACCCAACCTGATGGAGGTGAAGGGTTAGCGAAGCGCAAGGGCGTCACCGTGAGGTGGGGTCTGAAGGAAGCGTGGAGCAAAAGCGCGAGCCGATGAACAAAAACCGAATATGAGGCGTGAGCGTCGGACGAGTGGCCTCGGTACCACAAAGTCCATATCCATCAAGGACGCAGAACGTAGATTCGGCGGTTGCGCGTGGAAGACGGTTGAACTTACCTCGGGAGATCTGCGCTGTTGTTGATCCGCCTCGGCGGAGAGACTGAACAGACCGTAAGGTTTGCTGATCGCCGCGCAGAAGTCAGCATCAGGCATAGTAAGCCAGTGCAGTCGGTCTGCTCGATTGAGGCACTCACCCGAAAGGGGAGAAACGGTCAGGACTCGCAGGACCGGTAACGACTGGACGAAGGCCCTAACGGATAGAGTGGCAAGTAGGAGGTCCTTACTCATGCGCAATAAGCGGCAGAATAACCAGTTAGAACTGGCCTTCATGATAGAGAGCAAGGGTGAAGCCCGCGCTACTGTTGTGGAAGGGACCGAATCGCGCGTGGCGGAGGATCTACCCCAAAGCCCGGCTTTAGATCGACAGTTGATGGAGGAAGTCTGTGAGCGAGAAAACTTGAAGAAAGCGCTGGAACGGGTCAAGGCCAATCAGGGAAGTCCAGGAATAGACGGGATGACCGTCGATCAGTTACCGGAATACCTGAGGAACCACTGGCCAACAATTCGGGGCCAGTTGCTGAGCGGAGTCTACAGGCCGCAGCCAGTGAAGCGGGTAGAGATAGCTAAGCCAGGGGGAGGCGTCCGCAATTTGGGCATTCCCACCGTGGTGGACCGCTTCATTCAGCAGGCAGTCATGCAGATTCTACAAAGCAGATGGGACCCGACGTTCTCACCACACTCCTATGGCTTCCGGCCAGGGCGATCAGCTCATCAAGCGATAGCCCAGGCCCAGAAGCATATAGCAGAAGGCTATCGATATGTGGTCGACATCGACCTGGAGAAATTTTTTGATCGTGTCTGCCATGACAAGTTGATGGGTCTGATTGCTAAACGAGTAGGAGACAAGCGGATCTTAAAATTGATCCGCGCATTTCTTACCGCTGGAGTGATGGAGAATGGGTTGGTGAGTCCGAGTGATGAGGGGACACCCCAAGGTGGTCCACTCTCACCCTTACTTTCGAATCTGATGCTGGATCTGCTAGACAAAGAGTTAGAGAAGAGAGGCCACCGCTTTTGCCGGTATGCGGATGACTGTAACGTCTATGTGCAAAGCTGGCGGGCGGGGGAGCGAGTGATGAAGAGTATTAGCGGCTTCATTACCAACCAACTCAAACTCAAGGTCAATGTAGAGAAAAGCGCAGTGGCGAGACCATGGGCGCGGAAGTTTCTGGGTTTCAGCTTTACCAGTGGGACAAAGCCGAAGCGACGCATTGCGCCTCAGGCGCTCAACCGCTTTAGGGAGCGAGTGCGGGAACTGACGCAACGGACACGAGGGATCAAGCTGAAAGAGATGATCGAAGAACTAGTCATCTATCTGAAAGGATGGAGAGGCTATTTCGCTTTCAGTGAGACCTCAACAGTGCTCTACCGCCTAGACCAATGGATAAGGCGGCGGCTACGCTGCTTTGTCTGGAAGCAGTGGAAGACTGGGCACAGACGGTATGTCGAACTGAGAAAAAGGGACGTGGGAGACAAACTGGCTGAGCAAACAGCCGGTAGCAACCAAGGCCCGTGGCATATCAGCATGAGCCCGGCGCTGAGCATTGCTCTATCGGACGCCTACTTCGACGCAATCGGACTTCCGAGATTATCTGAGAAGAGAAGAGCATAACTGTCCGAACCGCCGTGTACGGAACCGTATGCACGGTGGTGTGGGAGGGAGGGGCTGTAAGGTCCCTTCCTATCCCGATCACATAGGCTGCAGAATCAGATTTGCTTTTCAAATCGCTGCAATCGCAAAGTCCCAACAGGGTCAGGGAATCGCACCTCGATTTCGCCACGTTCCTCAAAGCCTGCCTGCACGTAATAGTCGCGCAAGAATTTATTGTCCGTGACGCAGTCGAGGCGAACACACATTCTGCCAAGTGACGCGGCGCGAGCTTCAACCCATTCCAGCAAGCGACGACCCAACCAGCGGTCAGCCCACGTGCGCCGCACCGCCAGGTTGTACACGTAAACGGCATCGTCTTCGACTACCTCTGGCCAGACGACAGGTTCTCGCAACAAGAGTCGGAGTGTTCCGACTAACTCGTCGCCGACGAACGCCAACTGCACTTCTCTCAGTTTGATTGATTCTGCATAGTAGTCCGTAGAAAGGCGGAAGCTGCCCACAGGCCACTGCCTGATTCCACGTTTTTCGAGCCAGGCAGCGGCTTCTTCCAATAGATCGAGATAGCGATCGAGGTCTTCGGTTTGAGCGGAAACGATTCGCAACTCCACGATCTTTCCTGCTCCTGCATCAACTTCAAGCATGTTGGAATCTCCTTCTGCAGTATGGCGAACAAGGGGTTGAATGTGTAGATATTCTGCTTACTATCAGATCGTTCTTCCATCAATCAGATGTGAGTGCGACCCCGCAACCATTATCGGAAAGCGCTTTATCGCTGTCACTCTGAATCGAAAGACAGGCGCCGAAGCTATGTTCTATTTTTACTCGTATCTCGGCTCAACCCGATCAAGGCGCGCATAGATAGTCCTGTGGTCAACCGGACGTGTAAACGAGTTGGCTACGTTGTAGCCAACCCGTTTACAGGGACAGCCGACATACGTGTTTATCCCAGATCTGGGATAAACACATTTATCCCATGAACCGGATCATGCCATGAGGGGTGTGCAAACCACTGATAAAACGAGAGTGAGCCCTCTTCTCCCATGGCATAATCCGGAGGATCAAGCGACATCGAAATGAAGCGCTTCCGACTCTCAGATTCGGCGGCGTGTCTGAGATCCTCCGAAATATCGATGAACAGCCGATTACGGCGAGATGCGCTGGGAATTTAACTGCGGCTCTCACATAGGGGTTGGCCGCACTTATATTTTGATATTGTACTTTAATGATATGCGGGCACTGCATCTTCAACTAACTCGTAGAGCGAGCTTCCCGAGGTAATGATCATTGAGGGCGCGGTGAGCATCGGCTGCTTGGTCGAGGGGGAAGGTGCGGGCGATATGCGCCTTAAACGGACCGATGCCGATCAGACGGTTTAGTCTTCCGATGATCTCCGCATCGGGATCGCCATAGTAGCTGTAGACTTGCACACCGGATCTAGCTTGGGGTTCGGGCTGGACGCCGCTGGGATAGGCGATGCGCCCTCCATCGCGCACCGCTGACAACGCCTTCTCGGCGGTCTCGCCGCCGGCAGTGAGCAAGGCGGCAGCGAGTCCCTCGGGAGCGAACACCCGGGCAGCGGCCAGCACATCATCTGTCTGCCCGTTCTCGGCGGCGTCGGCGCCTAAACTTTTCGCTAGCGCCACCCCGTCGTCGCCCGACGCCACCGCGAAAACGCGAGCGCCCATCCGCTTGGCGAGTTGCACGGCCATGTGCCCGACGCCACCGCTGGCGCCGAAGATCATCACCGACTCGCCTGGCTTCAGCCGCAAAGTATCGTCGAGACCACGTAAGGCAGTGATTGCTACGCCCGACATTACCCCCGCCTGCTCGATCGTCAGCCCATCGGGAACGTGCGAAACAAGCTCGGCCTTCACCGCAGCGTACTCGGCATAGAAGCCACCCTTAGGGTTTAGGAAGCCCGCGGCATAGACCCGGTCGCCTTTCTTGAAGCGGCTGACGCTCTCGCCCACGGCGGCGACCACGCCTGCTCCTTCAGAACCGAGCACGTAGGGAAACTGTGGTTCGATCCCGAGCATTTCCGCGTAGCCTCCCTCGCGCTCGAAAGGATCCCACACGCCTACACCGGCTGACTCGACACGGACCAAGACTTCGTCTGGCCCGACCTCGGGCACGGGGAGCGTTTGGAGTTTCAGCGCCTCCGGGCCGCCGAACTGATCGAGTGCAACTGCCTGCATATCACTCTGCGTTGTGCGTTTCATGGTCGAAATTCACCTGCAAGGTCAACTTCACGGCGCGGGATTCTAGCATAAGTAGCCAGTTCTACTAGTTGAATTTTTGGCATCGCTCAGATTCGGAAATGTCACGCCGGAAATTGGTTCATAGTATTGGTTGGCACACTCCTCCCTGCGATTTTCGAGGTTGAAACCGCTGGGGCGCAGATCCGCTTGATTGTGCAGAGAGTGTCGGAGCAGTGGGCCATAAAGTCAAAATATGTAGCAACTATCTTGATTTCGTTAACACCGAAATCAACCGCCGCCACGCTGAGGGTTGATTTTGGTATTCCGAAATCAAACGATCTGAGCGGGTGAAAAATTCCGATTTGTGAACCAATTTCCGGCTCTCAAAATGCAAAACTGAGCGATGCCGTACTTTATGTTATACAGCGAGAAGCGAGAATAGTTTACCGAATTTAGCTTTGAGTCTTATGCGGCGCTCAGCCTGCATAACAACCAAACTTAATGCAGCCAATGGCCATATAAAACGCGGATTTCGACGTTTTATACGGCGCATGGCCGTAGAATATGTAATTAGGCCGACATCCAGAGCGATGAGAGGAAAATGATGAGCAAGGTATTCGTAAACATCGGGTTAAGCCTTGACGGCTACATGGCGCCAGAAGGAATGACCATGGAGAATTGGGATAAGCCCGAGTACAAGAACTGGGGCGCAAAGTGGGGTGCGCTGATGCGCTGGATATTTAACCAGCAGTTCTTCCGTGAGAACCTCAAGCTGGGACCCGGGGGAGAGACCGGCCCTATAAATGACATGCTTCGGAAAACCACGGAGCGCATCGGCGCCAACATCATGGGGAAGCGAATGTTCGAACAGGGTGAGCGCGCTTGGCCAGAGGAGGCGCCGTTCCACACACCGGTGTACGTTCTAACCCACGAGAAGCGTGAACCTTGGGTCCGCCCGGGCGGTACGACCTTCTACTTCGTCAACGACGGAGCGGAAAGTGCCCTCAGGCAGGCTCGAGAGTCTGCGGGCGGTCGCGATATTCGGATCGCAGGCGGCGCGGACGTGATCCAGCAGTACTTGAACATGGGTGTCATCGACGAGCTCGAAATTGCCCTAGCGCCAGTCCTGTTCAGCAGTGGAAGGCGTCTCTTCGAGAACCTACACGAGTCAGTGTCGCAATTCCGAATTGACAATGTGCTTGATAGTCCAACTGCTACACACTTGCGCTATGTGCGTGAGTAGTAACGGCCTAACAATGGCCTAACATCTATCTGAGGGCTACAAGTCAAGCCAAGTACGTTTGCGCCTTAGGGCGGCGCGAATAACTTGATTCTTGATTCCTGTCTACGCGTGATTATTATCGCCCGGCTTTTTCGTTTATTCGCTCGTTGAACGCGCATCATCGCGCAGGTAGAATGCCGTCGCCGAATTGAAGACAGAATCGGAGCGTGACGAATGACTCGAGCCACAATCTCTAGCATTTCACCTTTCTTTATCGTCGCTGACGTCCCGGCGGCGCTCTCGTTCTATCGCGATATGCTGGGTTTTGAAGTTACGTTTCGAGGCCCAACCCCTGAGGACGAGTTTTTCGGTATTGTTCGCCGCGATGGGGCGATGATTATGTTCAAGGCCCTCGGCGCGATCTCCGAGGGCAAAGAGGTCATCGTCGAGCCGGTCCCGAACTACAGCCGTAAACCGGCGTTTAGTTGGGACGCTTATCTGGAAGTACCTGATCCGGACGCGTTGGCAGCGGAGTTCGCATCGCGTGGCGTTCTTTTCTCCGTGCCCCTAACGGACAGAGATGATGATGGTCTCAGGGGTTTTGTGATCAAGGACATTGATGGTTATGGTTTGTTTTTCGGAAATCCTCGAGCGTAAGCGACGCTTTCGCCCGTCGCCTAACAAGCAGTCACAGTGGACCGTGATGGATAAAGCGCCAAGGCATATGTGGCAGCGCGCGGCCGCTGAACTGCGGCGTTAGGCGGCCAAAAGGTAGACGGGAATATAGGACGCTGAGATGACGATTCCAAGCATACTTGCGGCCACCTGGAGCGACGGGGTGTTCGTCTTCACCGCCGGAACGAGACGCCAGGAACTTGCCGGCAGGGTGGTGAGAGCCCTTGCGCCAGATCAGAGCGGAGGCGCTCTCGCCATCGTCGATAAACACTCGCTTTGCCGTCGTACCGGCGAGGGCGTGTGGAGTACGATCGCCACCAGCCAACTGGACCTCGCATGCCTGGTGGTAGTCGGCCATGTGATCTATCTCGGGACGGACGATGCGCGTGTCCTCCGTGTCAGCGAAAATGGCGAGATTGATCCTCTCGGCGGCTTCGAGGCTGTTCCGGGACGAGACACATGGTACGCGGGTTCGGCGCTGATAAACGGTCAACTCGTTGGACCACCGCTTGGGGTTCGTTCGATGACCGCAACCTCAGACGGTGCTGTGCTCTTAGCCAATGTTCATGTCGGAGGCATTCCGCGCTCCACCGACGACGGTATGACATGGCAAGCCACTATTGACATCGACAGTGACGTCCACGAAGTTTGCGCGCACCCGGTTCATCCCGGCATTGTGATCGCGGCGGCTGCGATTGGGCTCTGTATCAGCCGGGACGGCGGCGCTACTTGGACCGTTGAACAGCAAGGGCTGCATGCTTCATATTGCTCTGCCGTAGCCTTTTCGGAAAACTATATTCTCGTGGCTGCATCTACAGATCACTTCGCCAGCCAGGGAGCCGTCTACCGACGGCCGATAGACGGGAAGGATCCGCTGGAGCCCATCAGTGGTCTCCCCCAATGGCTCGAAGGCATCGCCGATACGGGCTGCATCGCGACACGTGGATCGGCGCTTGCGGTCGCCGACAAGGCCGGCAATCTGTACGTATCAGCAGACGCCGGGGACTCTTGGCTGCGTCGCGACAGCGGCCTTCCAACGATGAGCAGCGTTCTCCTTGTTTGATGGCTCATTGACGACGGCAATTAGAAGCTCGTGTCCCTAAGCCGCCTAACACCGTTGCAGCGGACGGTCCGCTGCGCGGCCCGCCGCTGAACCGGGAGGGTTAGGCCGCACAGATGCAACGTAGCCATCTCCAACTTTTAGCTGACTATTTCCAGTCGGGCTGCCCATGGAGAAAGAGATCGAATCCATGAACACTCAATCCAATGACCTGGCACGTTACAAGGAGGGACAACGCCAACAGTGGGATAGCGTTGCCGCCGGTTGGAAGAAGTGGTGGCGGACTATCGAGACCGGCGCGCAATACGTAAGCAAGCGAATGGTCGAACTAGCGGAAGTTGAACCCGGCCAGCGAGTATTGGACATTGCGACCGGTATTGGCGAGCCCGCACTGTTGGCTGCAAGCCGTGTCGGTCCTGCGGGACGGGTTGTAGCGACGGACCTCTCATCTCAGATGCTCGATATCGCCCGGGAGAGAGCAACTACGTTGGGGCTGACGAACGTGGAGTTCATAGAAGCGGATGCAGAGCAACTGGATTTCCCTGACGGCAGCTTTGACGCCATTCTCTGTCGCTGGGGCTTAACATCTCTACCGAATCCGTTGAACACGTTGGTCGCGATACGACGTATGCTAACTCCCAATGGCTCATTCGCCACATCTGTTTGGGAAGTAGAGCCGAAGGGCCGCCCCTTGGCAAGCCTTGCGATGGCTGTCGCCCGAGAGATGTTTGATTTACCGTCGCCCCGACCAGGAGCTCCTTCTCTGTCTGGATCAGCAGAGAATGCGTTAGAAAAGGAGATGATTCACGCCGGGTTTACGGATGTACGGGTTGAAGAGATGACGCTGATCTTGGAGTTACCGTCCACCGAAGACTGCACTCAATACCTCATGGATGTTTCGCCGGACTTTGCCGTTTTGCTTTCCGATAAGTCGTCCGGGCAGCAGGCAGAATATCGGCAGAGACTCGCCGAAAAGCTTCGGCAGTACATGATAGTTGATGGTAGTGTTCGGATTCCAAATGTAACTATCTGTGCGGTGGGGCGGAGATGATGGCCTATGTCGTTGCTCTAGAATGGGTGAATTAACACCCCAAGTGCAATGCCATTGAGAGTTCGCGCATTCGCTGGTCGACGTGCTCGCGCCGCTCGTCGGCTTCAGCGTGGGGTTAGGCGGCCGTCGACTAGCGCTTCGGCTCCTCGTATAGTCCGAATTCGGCGCCCGCTGGATCCGCGAAAACGGCAAACGCGCCCGCACCTGGGGCAATATCTGTTCGTGGCGTCAGCACCTGCCCACCTGCAGCCTCAATCTTCTTGAGAGTGTCCGAAATATCGTCAACCATGATGTATATGCGTGTCTGCTCGTCCGGAGTTCTGTCGCTCTCCTTCACCCATGTTCCGCTAACACCACCTGTGTCGTCGAACGCTAACTCGCCGTCTCCACGTTTTCTGACGGTCCAGCCAAAAATGCTGCTATAGAAGACGGCTGATGCTTCCGCCGTCATCGCGGGAATTTCAAGGTAACAGATCTTGCCGTGTGACATATCGCTCTCCAATCCATCGATACCAGCCAACCATTGGCGGCAGCCGCCTAACGGCGGAGTTGACCTGGCCACCGCCCGCTCACACAAGCCATGTTCGGCGGCGCATGAGGTCATCTATTCCCCTGCCGACGCTGCCGTCGCGCCTTCACCCACGAGGCATAGTTTTTGGGAAGGGCCATCGCTTTGAGTTCTTTCCAGGCGGCAATCGCGTCTGCACGGCTGTGGCCTTTCTCATTTGCGAGGAACTCAGCGACGAAGTTGACGTAACAATCGTAAGGTATCTTCTTGAACTTTTCGACTCTGTTCAGGGCGATGTACTGCTCGACGAGGTCGCCATACGTAATGTGATTTCCTTTGACGATTTGCTCTTCTCGCCAGCGGTTCAGACGATACCAAACACCTGACTTCTCGTGAATGTCGGGGGCCACGTTTCTGGCCTCGCGAATTATAAAGTCTTTCGTCTCGCGATTGCTTGTGTAGTGTTTGATCTGTAGATTCAGACTCAGCCCGTGTTCGAGGTCCTTCACGCCCGTCTTGCGCAAAGCACGCTTCGTCGGCAGCTGGGCCTTGCCTGTGCGCAAAAACGCCATGATAGCTCGTTCGAGTTCGTCTTTTCGCAGCTTCGTGGCCACTGGAATGCCGATCTGACGGCCGAAGTCCTTCAGCTCGTCGAGATACCAATAGCCGTTCACGAAGTCCTGAATTGTCATCGTTGGAGAGAGTCTGCCTGCCATAAGATTGCCGCCGAACGACGTAGTTTACCGGGGCGCCGCCATCCGCAAAGGTTTGACTAAAGCGACGGCGGCGCCTCCGGTACAACGGACAGTTGAACTAAGCGCTCCGCGCAGGAAGAACCCCTCACTTTGAGTTACTCGATCATTCTCAATCGAAAGGGCTGTCTGACTACACTTACCTGATTTCAGATTCCACTTTTCAGATATCAGGGGCGCTGTTAATGCGCTTGCGGCGGCGTCTAGCTACCTGGCTTCGCTTGTATGAGAGCGTCGGCGTCCCGGCGGCCGACGTAAACACACGCATCAGCCATTTGGCCGAGTGTCAGAGTGCTGCCCTTGAACACGCTCCTGCAGCCGCCGGCGCCGCGGCAGGTCGTCAGTGTTCGGCCAAGGAATTCCTCCGCGGTGAAGTCCCGGAAGGGTAATCGTTGGAGAGGCGCCAGAACCGGACGCGCCTGCGTCTTTAGAGCCCGGTCGAACTTTTGATAGTCTGGATCAATGTCGTCCTCTTTGACGGCAGGCGGACGATCGAAGGCGCCAACGCGAATCACTGAGAGCCAACGACCTGGATACTCGAGGTCAAGAGCTCCTGCGAGAGGGATGTTGTCGCCCATCGACGCCCGGTAGTCCGCGGGGGCGTCCAAGTAGAAGTGCGCAGCGCCGTAGATGATCAACGCCTTCCCACGCCTTTGAAACACCGGCTCCCGCAGCACGGAGGTCGTCGAGTTCCCGCGACCCGTGCTCGCCGCCCCGCCTTCGCCGCCGAGAACGCGGATGCGCGCATCGGCCGGCAGTGTCGAGTTGACCTCGCGTGCGGCAGCGAGAAAGTCCGTGTAGACGGGGGAGTCGCACATGCCGCTGGGTCCGTTTCTGGTTGTCTTCCAGACGCGCTCCAGTTGGGCTTTCGGGACGCTTTCGCCGCGAATGTACCTATCCAGTGTGGATTGTTCCGCGATGCTACCGCACTCGATGACGATCGTTCGCACCTTCTTCGCGAAATCGGGATGGCGGATAAGCGCGATCCGAAGGTCGGAGTCCACGCTCCGTAGGTGAGCCTCTCCCAGTGCGACGATGTCGACTTGATCGAAGGCCGCAATCAGCGCCCGGGCGATCGCGTCGATCCCTGCGGCTTCGTCTGGCAGGCGCAAATTCGGCCGTCTCGCACTCTGGGGCGGCTGAGCACGAAGAAAAGATCCATTCGTCAGGCTAACAATTAGGGCGACCCCTGCGACGGCCATCACTCCGATTCGCAGGACTACGTTCGTTGCGGCAACTGATCTGAACGACATGCAATGCTCCTTGGGCATGCCCCTTGGGTCTTGGACGCGAGTTGACTGTTTCCGCACTCGTATGGAAATAATCTAGACGTTGATTCGCGGCCTAACCGGTTGAGTTGACGCGGCGGCGGCCTATCACTTGTCACTTGTCACGCGTCACTTGTCACTGCTTTTGGCCGCCGCTCGCGTCCAACGATTTGTTCGACGGCGACTCATCTTTCTCCTTGCTTTTTCAACCCTGCAAAATTCCCACGAACCTTGAGCGGTTGGTAGGGCCACGCTGCAGTTTTTCCTGAGGCAGCATTCTCGCAGATAGCGACTTCCAGTTGGAAGCTCCCTTCGAGTTCATCAGAACCCGTGCGCGCGGTGGTGTGAAGATAGCCAACGGTCAGATCTGCGGGTCGACAGTTGAATTTCAGCGGTCTGCCCCCGAGTTTTACCGGAAATGCGACGTATGTTCCTTGAGTGAGCCGTCCTTCGCCGTCGGTCTCAATCAAAATGTCCCAGCCGCCGTCGGCGCTAAGCTCGATATGATCCGCTGCTATCTTCCCAACCTGGGCGCCGGGACTTGCCTGATTGAACCGCGGTCCGTGATCGTAACCCAAGATAACGCGAGGGATTTCCCAAGGCGCGCGCCCTGAATTGAAGGCAGGCATCTCGACCTGAACCTCGAAGGCCGGGCCTCCGATTAATCGCGAAGTTTCCGACACACTCGGGCCAATCGGCTTGTCCCTTCGCAGTCTCAACGCGACGATACAAGCGAGGAGCAACGCCAGCGCGATGATGAGCGCCAATATCTTCTTGCCACGCATAATTACCGCAGTCCTAGTATTGTTGTAGAAACGTTCGCCTGGCAACCATGTTGCCCGCACACCCGCGCGCAGCACCAGCGGGTTAGTGTTATAACCCATAGGTTTCTCAGCGCGCGCATAGTCGTCAGCCGTGAGCGCGCGTTGTTGCGCTAGGCAAGCGACCGCGATCAGCAGGCTTGCTGCCGCGACAGCGAAGATTCGAAAGGAAAGGTGAGGTAAACTCGCTAGCATGATTGATTCTCCAATTGTGATCTTACATTTCGTAACAAATCGTATCCCGTTGCTTGAACGTTCGCTCGTAGAGCTTGGCTGGGCGTTCAAGGCTGGGATATTGGAATCGTTGATAACATAACAGACGCTCGCAGCTTTTGATAGATTTCAAAAAAATGGCTTTCTTGGTAAAGCTAGAGGGAAAAGCCTTGACCCCATACTAAAGCACAGGGTTCATACTGAAAGTGTAGAAAGGACGAGCAAAGATGAAAGTCGGACAGCTTGCGGCAGCCGCCGGAGTGAGCGTGCAGACCATTCATTACTATGAGCGCAGAAAGCTTTTGCCTGCGGCGCAGCGGCTGCCTTCTTGCTATCGTGATTATCCGGCGGAGAGCGCACCGTGCAGTTGATTAAGCGGATGCAGGAGTTCGGCTTTACGCTGCGCGAGTTGGGTCATTTCGTCCGGTTGCTAGAAACACAGCCGCACAATCCGGCAGAAAGACGCGCGTGCGTGGAAGCCAAACTTGCCGCGGTGTTTTTGAAACATATCCCTGCAGAAGCGGCAACTTTATATTTCAAGTCACACACGGCGTGGACGCTTTACCGCGCGCCAGCCAGATTCTAGCTGCCGATAGCGATGCGAACTCAGGTCGAAAGGAGACTCATATGATTGTGCCCCTTCTGCGCGCCAGCTTGACACTGTTTTGAAGATGCCAAGCTGGCGTGCAGAAGGGATACGGTTGATTGGCTTAATAAATTTCGACTCAAACTAATCGGATGACATTTTCGGCACACACAAATGATACAAACCTGTGAAGCGTAATGGCTTCCTCACAGACCGAAGCAAAGGATGTTCGGGCCGGCAGCTACGACGATGTATTGCTTGCCGCCCAAAGCGAAGGTCATGGGAGAAGCTTTCATTCGTACGTTGGTCGGGAAGCGCCACAGGGTTTTGCCCGTGCGTTGATCCGTGGCCGTGAAACCGCCGTTGGGTTGGCCGTAGAAAAGCAGCCCGCCCGCCGTGGCTAGAACTCCCGTCCAGGTTTTGGCGCGTGCTGGCCCGGGTTGCGGGACTTCCCAGACGATATCGCCCGTCTCGATGTTGAGGGCGCGCAGGAAGCGCTGCCCGGTCTGATCGGGATAGCCAGTCGGCTTGCCAACGCATTCTTCCAGCGCCATGACATAGTACAGCCCCGTTTCAGGAGAATACGTGGTGGCATCCCAATTGGCGGCGTCGCTGGGACAGCCGTGGGCATCGGTGACGATCGGGCGTCCATCGGGACCGATGCCCGACGCCCAGTCGACCCGGCGCAGGAATGGTTTGGCTAGCAGTAGTTTTCCATTGGCGCGGTCGAGCACATAGAAGAAGCCGTTGCGGTCGGCGTGCAACAGTAGCTTAGAGGGCTTGCCTTTGTACGTGACATCGACCAGGACGTTGGGCTCGGTGGCGTCACGATCCTTCACATCGTGCGGCGTGAATTGATAGTGCCATTTGAGATCCCCGGTCTTCGCGTCGAGTGCTAGTACACAGTTGGTGTACAGGTTATCCCCGGGTCGGTCGCGATCATCTGCATCGGGCCACGGATTGCCCGTGGCCCAGTATAGCGTATCGGTGGACGGGTCGTACGAGCCGGTCAGCCAGGTCGAGCCGCCGCCGGTGATGGGCTCCTTGCCTTGCCAGGTTTCGATGCCCGGCTCGCCTCGGCGGGGCACCGTCCATCGTCGCCAGGCGAGCGCGCCAGACTCAGGCTTGAACGCGGCGATAAATCCGCGAATCCCATGATCCGCGCCGGCGACGCCGACGATCACGGTCTCGTTGACGACGAGGGGCGCCATGGTGCCACCGTAATAGTGCCGCTCGTTCGAGTCGGGCGCCATCGGGACTTCCCAGAGCAGGTTACCGCTGGCGCGATCTAGCGCCAGCAGGCGCGCGTTGTCGGTCACGAAAAAGATCTTGTCCCGCAGAAGGGCAACGCCCCGGTTTGTGCCTAGCCTTGCATCACCCACCATCCCTGGACTGGGCGGACGCGAGTAGTGCCACAGCGGCGCGCCGGTGAGCGCATCCAACGCGTAGACCTGGTTTGGGCCCGTGACGTAGACCACGCCATCCGCGGCCAGCGGCGTCACTTCCAGGCCGAAATAAGAAATCGGGAACAACCACTTCAACTTCAGCGAAGCCACGTTCCCCCGGCTGATCTGCTTGAGCAGGCTGTAACGATTTGCCGAGTCGTTGCCGTTATACGTACGCCAGTCGCCCGGTTGCGGCGGGCCCCAGACAGGTTTCCGATGGGAATCCGCTACAATCGGGGGGCCTAAGATCGTGTCGTTATTGAGACGGCGAAGGTATCGCACAAGCAATGCCATTTCGTCGGCGGAGAGATCAGCGAAGGAAGGCATGCCCGCGCTGACATTGCCCCGCTCCAGATACGCACGCAACTGCTCGGCAGACTGCCGGGCGACGCGCGGATTGCCTGCTAGGCCGGGCCCCTTGGCCGTCCCGCGCGCCTCTTCGCCATGACAGGCCGCGCAGTGCTTGACGAACGCCTGCGGGGGAGATAATTGCCGTGGGGAAAACAAAAGAAAAAGAGCCAGGATAATCATCGATTCGCTCCTGCTGCGATCCGAGCGCGCCCATCGGCTCAGGCCGGTCGCACGCTGAAAACTTATGCTGGAGAAGTGAGGCCATTGAGAGCACGAGGTGTAACAAGCGCTCGACCAACTGCGCATCGCGCGGCTCGAGGTTGGACTACTTAAGGCGCTGGATGAGCGCCTCAATCTCGGACGGATCAGTTTTCGGAATGTCATCGCGCTTGGCCATCCTCGGTCGCCTCGGGCGCAGTCTAGGCCAAGCGCAAGCATCGGCCAAGTCAGAATCGGATCGGATTCCCTTTTGTCACGCCGTGCCACCGCAGGGAGACGTTTGTCTGGAGATGCGAAAACGGATTTGCCGCTCAGCCGCGAACTGCGCGAGAATCACATGGTTTCAGCGACTGATGCGCGCCGCTCGTCGACATGAAGGCGGCTTGTTATGCCGTTTCTTCACTGAAGCAGAGTAGATATCCGTCGACATCTTCAACATAGAAGTCCTTGCAACCCCATGGTCTCTCTTCGAGTGGTCGAATGATATGGGCTCCCTTCGACTTCAATTCATCGAATAGCGCCTCGATTCCTCGACCCTCGACATAGGCGTCGAGGCGCTCGTTCTGTTTGCGGTGAGTCCGATCCGCAACGGTTTTCGGGGCGCATTTCAGATGGATCGAGAAACCGTCACGGCTAACGCTCGCATAAAACGACTCGTAAACAAAGTCAGGCTCAAAGCCTAAACGGTCGCGGTAATAGCCGATAGCTTCCGACAAGTCATTGACAAGGAATTGTGGCGCCAGGCAAGTTATCTCTGTGACGGCTTTGAGTGATGGACTCTTCATTGACGCTCCTTCGTATCCACTTAACCGGCATAACGCTTGAGTGTAAGCCTTCGGCGGGTCGGTTTGACCTCCTGTTTGCTGCGTCAAGGTTGCTCACCGAAGGTTCACGATCGTTGAAAACCGCACGTATCCCCACATCTCTGGACGATGCATGTCTATGACTCCTTGCGGCGACCAGACCCAATTATCTTCTTTTGTGTTGGAGATTTTACTGTACTTGCCATCTACGATTTCGTGGCGCCACTCTACACGCGAGAAATTGATACGCCATTGATCTCCATCTTTGGGCGGCGCAGGTTTGTGCGCGTACTCAGCCAGAGCCTTCCACGGAATCGCCATCTCGACCGACCAGCCTTTATCTAGGTCGGTCGTATCGTTCAGTGTTCCAGTAACTTCGACCGCTGTCTTCAAACCGGCAATATCCCAACTGTTCTGCGCCTTGCCGCCGTCTATGTATGGCTTTGGCAAAAACAGGTCCCAGGCGGTGTTGAGCGCGTTGATTTCCAGTTCGTAATATTCGTCTCTGTCGCCATTGGGATCAATGAAGACCTCAAAGTCGTTGTCGTGAAAGATCACCGAATCACGTTTGGTCAATGTCGCCCAAACGTGTGGCTCTTCCAAGTCAGCGCCGATGTAGAAATATTGATCGTCCCACAACATCTTCGCCCGTGTCGTGAAGCGCGGATGCGGACGAATGTCGCCTTCGATGTCAACGAACTTGTCCGTCGCCGGAGCGTCGCGCCACGATGGTTCATCAAGCTTGCCGTCAATGACGATTTTTCCCGCAGCTCGATAACAGACATATTCTTTCGGCTTTGACGATCCGGCCATCGCCGCAACGAATGTCACAGCCAGCGCGAGAACAAGCAGACTTCGCATAATGAAGCTACCCCGGTTGATCTTTCGTCCTGATTTTTGTGAACCTTCGGCACGCTGGCGGGATAATAAGCGCCGACACGCCGAAGGCTCACGCTTGAGTTGACCGGGTTGCCGTCATGCCGCCGCGGTCAGGTGCAACGGCTGGTTCGGCCTGTCTGCCAAGCGCCGTAGCGGCTACGCCTTGGCTTTCTGTTTTGCTTTACGGCTTGGCGTCGAGAAAGTCGTTCACCATCGGCACGATGACGGCCATGCGCTGCATCAGCGTGACGTGGGTGGTGTTGGGCAAGATGGCCAAGCGCGAGGCGGAGCGCGGCCGCAGGTCGCCGTGGACCTCGCCGCCCTTCAGCCGGAACATCTCCGCGACGTGCTCAAGCCGGATGCCGTCGGCGTCGCCGAAGATGAAGAACATGGGCGCCGTGGTGGCCTTCAGCTTGTCGGCGTCGAAGTCGTGCCCTTTCGAAGCTGTGGCGATCATCCGCTTGACGAACTTCGGAAAGTCGTCCGGAGTCGGGCTCAGCTTCTTGTACTCGGCTTCGATGGGGGTGTCTTTGAAGGCGTCCGCCGTGAGATTCGGGATCGCGTCGCGCGCTTCCTTGACCATGCCGTCGCGGCGGAACATGGACGAAATGACGACCACCTTTCGCACTTTGTCCGGATGGCGAATCGCACACTGCATCGCCACGGCGCCGCCCATGCTGTAGCCGATGAGGTCTGCCCGTGGGATCTTGAGCTGCTCGAGCAGCGCCGCCACATCGTCGGCGAGGTTTTCGTTGGTGATGTCGCGTGCGATGTCGGCCGTGCGCCCATGGCCCTGCATCTCGACGGCAATCACTTTCCGCGTCTTGGAGAGCTCGTCGATCCACCCGGCCCAGTTGTTGGTGATCGTCATGAACGCACCGTGGAGCAGCACCACGGCATCGCCGCTGCCGTGGACCTCGTAGTACATCTTGAGGCCGTTCACCGGGGCGTAGCCGGTCGTTGGGTCTTGCTGCGCCGCGGCGGCAGCTGGCAGGAGTAGCGTCAGGAGTAGAGCCGCTGTCTGCATGTGTGATCTCTCCTCTTGGCGAGGGTGAAGCTATCGCGCCGCATGACGATGCTGCCGCTCAGCAGTCCGGGGAGCTGCGATGTGGAGCGCGCCTCCCCGCGGCCCGTCGGCTGCAAGCGCTTGGTTGGGCGGTGGATCACGATCGGCCGCGGGCCGCTCGCGGTGGCGGCCCGTCGCGGCCCCCGGCCTAGCGCACGGTGCTCCACCTGACGGCACCACTCAGCAGCTGGGGCCGCCACGCGACGCAGGCTCTCGACACATGAACGGC